>Ga0228701_1001599_pt1 | contig 15053 bp, 10 predicted proteins | sample McNCre117_Aug_MG_2_FD_178017 | JGI IMG/M metagenome (GOLD analysis project Ga0228701, IMG submission 178017) | Freshwater microbial communities from McNutts Creek, Athens, Georgia, United States - 11-17_Aug_MG | ecosystem: Environmental > Aquatic > Freshwater > Creek | place: USA: Georgia...
TCGTACAGCAGCTGCTCGGTGCAGGTGGCCGTGGTCACGCAACCGCCCGAGCCTTCGACCTTGGTGATCACCGCATTGCCATCGGCAGACACCTCGGCCAATGGAAAACCGAGTCGCGCCAAATCAGGCACATCGCGGTAACTTGGGTCGGCAAAATAACCGCCCGTGATTTGCGCTGCGCATTCGAGCAAATGGCCAATCACAATGCCCTGCCCCATGCGCTGCCAATCGTCAAACGACCAACCAAACTCGTGCACCAAGGGCGCCAAAAACAAAGCGGGGTCGGCCACACGCCCGGTCACCACCACATCGGCGCCCATCTCTAACGCCCGCACCAAAGGCTCTGCGCCCAAATACGCGTTGGCCGAAATCACGCGGTCGCCCAAGGAAGACAAAGTCGCCTCGTGCTCCATCAACGCAAAGTCTTGTCCTGCCAGTTGCGGCAACACATCGTCCCCCTGCACCACCGCCACCTTGAGTTGGCTCAAGCCCAACTCGCGCACCACCGCCAACACCGCTTGTGCGGCTGCATGTGGGTTGGCTGCGCCCATGTTGGTGATGATCTTGATGTGTTGGGCCACGCACAGGGGCAGCACCGCTCGCATGCGGTCTTGCAGCAGCGGGGCAAAGCCAAGTGCGGGGTTTTTGCTGCGCTCCAGCTGCGCCAAGGCAATGGTGCGCTCGGCCAGGCATTCGAACACCAGGTAATCAAGCTGGCCTTTTTCAGCCAACTCGACAGCGGGGGCAATGCGGTCGCCTGAATAACCGGCGCCTGCGCCGATGCGGATTATTTTTTGTGAGTGATTTGCCATGTGACCGATAAGTGTCACCTAAAAAATGGCGCATGAATACGTAATGAGAGCTTTCTAATTTGGCCTGCCCGGAGGGGATCGAACCCCCGACCCACAGCTTAGAAGGCTGTTGCTCTATCCAACTGAGCTACGGGCAGTTCAGACATGAAAAAAGGCCCCAAATGGGGCCTTTTCTACTCACTTGGTCGGGGCGATAGGATTCGAACCTACGACCCTCTGGTCCCAAACCAGATGCGCTACCAGACTGCGCTACGCCCCGAAGACAATTATTCTAACCCAAAACCACCCGGGGGAAACCATGATGCAATATATTGCCTAAAGCGAGTAAAGTTGCAATTTAATGCAGGAGACACCCATGCCAGCCGCCATTGACATACCACGCCAATACAACGCCGCCCAAGCCCTGCTTGCGCGCCACAGCCAACGCGCCGAGAAAGTTGCGTTCATTGACGCGGTCAGTGGCGAACAGCTCACCTTCGGGCAGCTGAACGAGCAAGCTTGGCGTTTTGCCAATGTGCTGCGGGCCCAAGGGTTTGAACCCGAAAGCCGCGTGTTGCTGTGCATGCTCGACACCCCGCAATGGCCGGTGGTGTTTTTGGGTTGCATGCTAGCCGGTGTGGTGCCCGTGGCCACCAATACCTTGCTGACCACCAAAGACTTTGACTACATGCTGCGCGACTCTCGTGCACGCGGTTTGCTGGTGTCCAATGCCCTGCTGCCCGCCTTCAACGATTTGATTGGCCAATTGCCTGACTTGAAAACCGTCATCGTGTCAGGCGCCACAACAGCCACGCCCCATCTCTCGCTCGAAGACTTGCTGGCACAGGCCGATGCCACGCCCCACTGCGCCGATACCTGCGCTGATGACATTTGTTTTTGGTTGTACTCCAGCGGCTCCACCGGTTCGCCCAAGGGCACGGTGCACTTGCACAGCCATTTGATTCAAACCGCCGAGTTGTATGGCCAAGGCGTGTTGGGCATTCGTGAATCCGACGTGGTGTATTCGGCCGCCAAATTGTTTTTTGCCTATGGGCTGGGCAATGCCTTCACTTTCCCGATGAGTGTGGGCGCCACCACGGTGCTGCTGCCAAGCCGCCCCACCACCGACGATGTGTTTGGCATTTTGCAAAAACACCAGCCGACAATTTTTTACGGTGTGCCCACCTTGTATGCCTCGCTGTTAGCAGCACCCAACCGGCCACAAAAATCAGCACTCAATTTGCGCGTGTGCACCAGCGCGGGCGAAGCATTGCCCGCAGAGATTGGCAAGAAATGGAATGCCGAATACGGTTGCGAAATTTTGGATGGCATCGGCTCCACCGAAATGCTGCACATCTTTTTGAGTAATCGTCCCGGCGAGGTGCGCTATGGCACCACGGGCAAGGCGGTGCCCGGCTACCAATTGCGCATCGTCAACGAAGACGGCAAAGAGTGCGCAGACGGTGAAATTGGCGAGCTGCAAATCAATGGCCCCAGTGCAGCCCTGATGTACTGGAACAACCGCGCCAAAACCAAAGCCACCTTTGCGGGTGAATGGACACGCAGTGGCGACAAGTACACCCGCGACGCAGACGGCTACTACACCTACGGCGGTCGCAGCGACGACATGCTCAAGGTGGGTGGCATTTATGTGTCACCCTTCGAGGTGGAAGCTTCGTTGATGACCCACCCCAGCATCTTGGAAGCGGCGGTGGTGGGCATGGCCGACACCGATGGTTTGATCAAACCCAAAGCCTATGTGGTGCTCAAGCCCAACGAGAACATCACCACCGACGATGTGAAGGCGCATGTGAAAAGCCAGCTCGCGCCCTACAAATACCCACGTTGGATTGAGTTTGTGAATCAACTGCCCAAAACAGCCACGGGCAAAATTCAGCGCTTCAAGCTGCGCGCATGAATCTCTAGAACTGGGTGTGTTGACGCGGCTGTTGAGGGCCACTGAAGGGCGTCACATGCCGTTACAACAAGGGCCGCAGCTCCTGCGCAGCGCCTTGCAACACGGGTAAAAAATGCTGCTGAATTTGTGGGGCCTGCATTTGTGCCGCGGACAGCACCACATTCAAGGCCGCCACGGTTTTGCCTTGCGTATTGCGCAGTGGCACCGACATGGCGCTGACGCCTAATTCATGTTCCTCGCAGCTGATGGCAAAGTCATCGGCTTGCGCTTGGGCAATGCGGGTGCGCAAAATTTTGGGGTCGGTGACGGTATGGCCCGTCAAGCGCGGCAAGGCACGGCCTTTGAGCCAAGCATTCAAGGCGGTTTTCGTTTGCGCAGCCAACAGCACGCGCCCGGTAGAAGTAGCGTGCACAGGCAAGCGTGCGCCCAAGTGCAAACCGTAGGCCATGACACGCGCCACATCGCTGCGGGCCACGATGACCACCTCTTCATCGTCGAGCACCACCACAGAAAAAGAATGCGAGGACTGCAAAGCCAGGCGGTTCAAGGTGGGCTGCACCACGCGTGGCAAACGCGAGGACGCCAAGTAGCTGCCCGAGAACCGCATGACCTTCGAGGCCAGCCAAAAATAACTGCCATCGGTTTCCAAGTAACCCAAGTGACTGAGGGTGAGCAAATGCCGCCGTGCCGCAGCGCGGGTGATGCCCGCGCGTTGCGCCGCCAAGGTGGCGTTGAGGCGCTGGCGTTCGGTGTCAAAACTCTCCAACACTGCCATGCCTTTGACCATGCCTTCAATCAAATCTGCTTTTGCAATTGCCATTTGGCTCTCCACGCTTTGCGCGATGATCGCACATTTATGCCGATGATCGCACAAGCTTGACCCAAACACCTAGGCATTGATGCAGATCAAACCTATGCTTTGCGCACATCAAACAGGAGACACACATGCGGACACAAGTTGCCATCATCGGCGCAGGCCCTTCCGGGCTGTTGCTCGGCGCACTGCTGAACAAAGCAGGCATTGACAACATCATCTTGGAGCGACAAAGCGGCGACTATGTGTTGGGACGCATCCGCGCCGGTGTGCTCGAACAAGTCACCGTGGATTTGCTTGACGAGGTGGGCGTGAGCAAACGCCTGCACCAAGAAGGCTTGGTGCATGGCGGCTTTGAGCTGCTGTTTGCAGGCAAACGCCACCGCATTGACCTGAACCAACACACAGGCGGCAAAAACGTGGTGGTCTACGGACAAACCGAAGTGACCCGCGATTTGATGGCCGACCGCGCCGACAAACGGCTGACCACCATTTACGAAGCCGACAACGTGATGGTGCACGACTTTGACGGCACCAACCCCCGCGTGACCTACGACAAAGACGGCAAGTCGCACACGATTGAATGCGACTTCATTGCCGGTTGCGATGGCTTTCATGGCGTGTGCCGAGCCAGCGTACCCAAGGGCGCGATCAAAGAGTACGAGAAGGTCTACCCCTTCGGCTGGTTAGGCATCTTGGCCGATGTGCCACCGGTGTCACACGAGTTGATCTACGCCCACACCGACCAAGGTTTTGCGCTGTGCTCGATGCGCAGCGCCACACGCAGCCGTTACTACATTCAAGTGCCCCTAAGCGACAAGGTCGAAGAATGGTCGGACGAGCGCTTCTGGAAAGCACTCAAAGAGCATCTGGACCCCGAAGCACAAGCCAACCTGGTGACCGGCCCCTCGATTGAGAAAAGCATTGCGCCCTTGCGCAGCTTTGTGGCCGAACCGATGCGCTTTGGCCGCATGTTCTTGGCAGGCGACGCGGCACACATCGTGCCGCCTACCGGCGCCAAAGGTTTGAACTTGGCCGCCACCGATGTGAAGTATTTGGGTGATGCCATCACCGAGTTTTATGCCGAGAAAAGCGCAGCGGGCATCGACAACTACTCGCAACGTTGCTTGCGCCGCATTTGGCGCGCCGAGCGTTTCTCTTGGTGGTTCACCTCGTTGATGCACCAATTCCCTGATGCCGGTGGCTTTGGTCACAAAGTGCAAGAAGCAGAATTGGACTACCTGATTCACAGCGAGGCTGCCTCGCGTTCTTTGGCTGAAAACTATGTGGGCCTGCCACTGAACTTTGGCGAGTGACGCGCACGGGCTGGCGCTGCCGTGATCGCAGCTACGGCCCCTCCTGGTGTAGCGCGCACTGATGTCGCTCGTCATGCTCGCGCCCGCCGATAATGACGACATGACCGCCGCTACATCCTCACTCTCTCACTTGTCACCCCTCAAAGGGGTGCGTGTATTAACCCTGGCCCTGAACCTCCCCGGCCCTGCCGCCGTGATGCGCTTACAGGCCATGGGCGCGCAATGTATCAAGCTGGAGCCTTTGGCGCCTGGCCAACAAGCCACCGCCGACCCGATGGGCATTTACAAGCGCGCAGCCTACGACGCCATGCACCATGGCGTGAAAGTGTTGCAAGCCGATTTGAAGTCTGAGCGCGGCCAGGCTGCACTGCACAAGCAACTCGCGAAAACCGATGTGCTGATCACCTCGTTTCGCCCTTCTGCGTTGAAGAAGCTCGGGTTGGTGTGGAAAGAGCTGCACCAGCGTTACCCCGCGCTGTGTGTGATCAGCATTGTGGGCGCGCCCGGTGCGCGTGCAGAAGAACCCGGCCACGACTTGACGTATTTGGCCGACAACGGTTTGGTCAATGGTTTGGAACTGCCCCCGAGTTTGTATGCCGATATGGGCGGCTCATTACTGACCACCGAGGCCGTGCTGCAAGCTTTGTTGCTGCGCCAACGTGCAGGACGCCAACACGGCCAAGGCATGTTCCAAGAAATTGCACTGAGCGATGCAGCCGCCTATCTGGCCCTGCCCCGCACCTGGGGCTTGACCACGCCTGACGGCGATGTAGGCGGCGCACATGCGGGCTACAAGGTCTACCCTTGCAAGAATGGCCGCGTGGCCGTGGCGGCCCTGGAGCCGCACTTTGCCGCCCGTTTGTGCGAAGCAGCTGGCCTAGCTGCCAGCGCCGCCAAGCAAATGAACAAACGCAGCACACACAGCGCGATTGCAGCCTTCTTTCAAACGCAAACCAGGCAGCAGTTGGACCGACTGGCTACGGCCAAAGACATTCCGCTGCACACGCTGCCGCGCTGAATGCATGATGCAAGCGGGTCTTGCTACAGAGCAGCTTGATACAAAGGCCGCTTGCGCTTGATCAAGCCAAATGGCGCAAAGGATGCGCCACGGCAGGCCAAGGGCTCACAAAGAAGGGCAACACCATCTCAGGTGTGATGTCCTCGATCCGTGCGGGCTCCCACTTGGGTTGACGGTCTTTGTCCACCGCCAAGGCGCGGATACCTTCCACGGTTTCACTACTGGTACCACGACGCGACAGGTGGTCGGTATGAAAGCAGTGGCGCACCAAGTCGCGCTCCATGCGCAAGTCATCGGCCAAGCTCATGTGGCGGCCACGGCGCACTTGCTCTAGCGTGACATGCAGCATCAAGGGTGAACGGTGGCGCAAGGCGCTCAAGGTGTGCGCGGCCCAGCTGTCTGCGCCTTGCGCATCGCTCAAACCTTGCAGCGCATGCACCATGTCTTGCAAGGTCGGCAAAGCAAACACGGCATCGACTTCAGCATGCAACCAAGCGGGTGCTGTGGCTTTGGCTTGCGCGGTGCTGGCCTGTGTTTGTTCACGCAGCCACGTCAACACGGCTTGGCCGTTGGCAAAAGCTTGCTGCGTCAAACCGTCCCACAACACGGGCAAGTGTTCTGCGGGTGTGAATACATCGGCCAGCCCGACCGACAAGGATTCACCACCACGCAAGAGTTGCCCCGTGAGTGCCAGGTATTCGCCTACCGCGCCCTGGCAACGGCTCAAGAAATAACCGCCGCCCACATCGGGGAACAAGCCAATGTGTGTTTCGGGCATGGCCATTTGCGTGCGCTCGGTCACCACACGCAAGGCGGCGCCTTGGCTGATGCCCATGCCACCGCCCATGACGATGCCGTCCATCAAGGCCACATAGGGCTTGGGGTAGTTTTGAATCAGGTGGTTGAGGTTGTACTCTTCTGTGAAGAAGTCTTCCAGCGTGGTGTCACCCGCCAACGCAGCTTGGTGAAAGTAGCGAATGTCGCCCCCTGCGCAAAAGGCGCCAAACGGGCCTTCTTTGTTGCTGCCACGAATCACCACCGCATAGACCTGCGGATCGTTTTGCCAAGCCAACAACACATGGGTGAGTTCGCGCACCATGGCGAGCGATAAAGCGTTCAGCGCTTTGGGACGGTTGAGCGTGATCAAGCCCACATGGTTGACGCATTGCGCTTGCACATCGTTGGTGAATACGGTTTTCATGATTTGTCTCCTGAATTGGGGCGCTCGGCCCACCACACATTGAGCAACAGGGCCAACAGCACCAGGGCCCCACCCATCAGCACGCGGCTGCTGGGTTCTTCACCCGCACCCAACCATGCAAACAGCGTCCCGAATAAGACTTCGAGCAACGCCAACAAAGAAATTTCTGCGGCAGGCAACACGCGTGCGCACAAGACCAGCAAGCTGCAAGGAATCGCCAGCTGCACCAACCCCAGCACAGCAAGCCACGCCACATCGTGTGTGCTGGCTTGCAAGGGCCATGCAAATGGTAAGGTGGCCAAGGCCGATAGCAAGGCGCCTATCAGCACCGCAGGCAGCATGTCCACAGACTCACCACGCGTTTGCCCATGACGCACCACGTTCCAGTTCACCGCGGCAGCAGTGGGCACGCACAAGGCAATGACCACACCCCAAGGAAAAGTTTCAGCTTGCAAAGGTTGGGCAAACATCCACGCCATGCCCAGGCCTGCCACACCGATGGCGAGCCAAGTCACCCGTGCAATGCGCTGCTTGAAAAACACCCGCGCAATCAAGGCGCTGAGCAAAGGCCCCACCGCCATGACGATCAGCACCTCGGCCACTCGGGCCAAGGTGAGCGCCACCATGAAGGCCGTGAACATGACCGACCAGCACAGGCCGCTGAGCCACACCACGCGCGGCGCATGAAAAAGCCGAGAGAAAACCCCTCGGCCTTGGTAAATGGGCAAGATCACCAGCAGTGACAGCATGGTGAACAGACTGCGCCAGAACGTGACTTCGAAACTCTGGGCGCTGTCCAGGTGACGTGTGACCACACCCGCAATCGACCACATGGCGGTGACCGCCACCATGGTCCAGACGGCACCGGCGTGGGTCATGCGCACCACATTAAGCGTTTTATCAAGCGTTTTTGTTGCGCTTGCGCTCGTGCTCTTTGAGGAAGCGCTTGCGCAGACGCACGCTCTTGGGCGTGATTTCGACCAACTCGTCGTCTTCGATGAATTCCACACCGTATTCGAGTGTGAGGTCAATCGGCGGCGTGATCTTGATCGCGTCTTCTTTGCCAGACACACGGAAGTTGGTCAGCTGCTTGGTGCGTGTGGCGTTGACCACCAAATCGTTGTCACGGCTGTGGATACCCACAATCATGCCTTCGTACACGGGGTCGTTGGCCTTGACGAACATACGGCCACGGTCGTCCAACTTGCCCAAGGCGTAGGTGAAGATTTCACCGTCGTCCATCGAGATCAGCACACCGTTCTTGCGGCCACCGATGTCGCCTTTGTGTGGCTCGTAGCTGTCGAAGATGTTGGAGATCAAGCCCGAGCCACGGGTCAAGTTCAAGAATTCGTTGGTGAAACCAATCAAACCACGGGCGGGAATGCGGTATTCCAAACGCACGCGACCACGGCCATCGGGTTCCATGTTGACGAGTTCGCCTTTGCGCTCACCCAGGGCTTGCATCACGCCGCCTTGGTGACCTTCTTCGATGTCAGCCGTCACCAATTCGATCGGCTCGTGACGCACACCGTCGATGTCGCGGTACACCACGCGTGGCTTGGACACAGCCAACTCGTAGCCTTCACGGCGCATGTTTTCCAACAAAATGGTCAAGTGCAATTCACCACGACCGGCGACGTCAAACACGCCTTCTTCGTCGGTTTCTTTCACGCGCAAGGCCACGTTGTGTTGCAGTTCTTTTTGCAAACGGTCCCAAATTTGACGGCTGGTGACGTACTTGCCTTCGCGACCGGCCAAGGGGCTGGTGTTGACGCAGAAGTTCATGGTCAGCGTAGGCTCGTCAATCTTGAGCATGGGCAGCGGTGCGGGATTTGTAGGATCCGTCACCGTCACACCGATGTTCAAGTCGGCAATGCCGTTGATCAACACGATGTCGCCAGGACCGGCTTCGGTGGCTTGCACGCGGTCCAAACCTTGGAATTTCAACACTTGGTTGATACGGCCTTTGACGGCGGTGCCATCGGGGCCTTCCATGACCAACACATCCATCATGGGCTTGATGGTGCCTTGGCTGATACGGCCCACGCCGATGCGACCCACAAAGGTCGAAAAGTCGAGCGCAGAGATTTGCAACTGCAAAGGCGCCGCAGGGTCGCCCTGTTGCGGTGGCACATGCTTCAACACGGTGTTGAACAAGGCCGACATGTCGGGGCCCCACTGTTCGCCAGGTGCGCCCTCTTCCAACGACGTCCAGCCATTGATGCCCGAGGCATAGACCACAGGGAAGTCGAGTTGTTCATCGGTGGCACCGAGTTTGTCGAACAAGTCAAAAGCGGCGTTGACCACTTTGTCGGGGTTGGCACCGGGCTTGTCGACTTTGTTCACCACGACGATGGGCTTCAAGCCCAACGCCAAGGCTTTCTTGGTCACGAAACGGGTTTGAGGCATGGGGCCTTCTTGCGCGTCGATCAACAGCACCACACCGTCAACCATGGACAAGGCGCGTTCGACTTCACCACCGAAGTCCGCGTGGCCGGGGGTGTCGACGATGTTGATGTGGGTACCTTCCCAGCTCACGGCGCAGTTCTTGGCCAAAATCGTGATGCCGCGTTCGCGTTCGATGGCGTTGTTGTCCATCACGGTGTCGACGACTTTTTCGTGATCAGCAAACGTGCCCGATTGGCGCAGCAATTGGTCCACCATGGTGGTTTTACCGTGGTCAACGTGGGCGATGATGGCGATGTTGCGAATTTGCTTACTCATGCTTCTCTCTTCCTTTATGCCTGCTGGGCCAGCACAGGCTGGTTGACAGGCGATTTTTCCAAAATTTGTTGAATTTCAAGGGGACTCAACAATCGTCCCGGAATCAGTTCTCCAGCTTTGACATGGGCACTGCCCAGCAAAGCGCGCGGCTGCTCTCCAAACACACACACACGGTCCAGGTCGGGCCAAGCACCACGACGACGCACGCCGCTCAAGAAGCGCCCTGCATTCTCCGCATCCAACGTGACAACCGTGTGATCGGACAACAAGGTCTGCACGGGCATCAAACGCGCTTCGCGCTGGGGCTCGTCCATCGCCGTCAGTTCTTCCAAAGTCACGCAATCAGATTGGGTGAAGGGCCCAGTCGCCACACGGCGCAAGGCGCTCAGATGACCACCACAGCCCAAGGCCTCAGCAATGTCTTCGCCCAAGGTGCGGATGTAGGTGCCTTTGCTACAGGTCACGCGCAAACGCAAAAACGGTGCCTCACCGTCGAGCTGCATGTCGAGCAGCTCCAGGTCATGGATGACCACATGGCGTGGCTCGCGCTCCACAGTTTCGCCAGCGCGTGCATATTCATACAAAGCTTTGCCGTCTTTTTTCAAGGCGCTGTGCATGGGCGGCACTTGCGTGATGGGCCCCATGAAGCGGTCCAGCACCTCGACCACTTGCCCCACAGAGCATGTGACGGGACGTTGTGCGATGACCTCGCCCTCCGCATCGGCCGTGCTGGTTTTGACGCCCAGACGGACCGTGGTTTCGTAGGTTTTGTCGGCATCCAAATGCAACTGGCTGAATTTGGTGGCCGCGCCAAAGCACAAAGGCAACACGCCAGTGGCCAACGGGTCGAGCGTGCCGGTGTGGCCGGCTTTTTCAGCCCGCAACAACCACTTGGCTTTTTGCAAGGCGTCGTTGCTGGACAGGCCCAAGGGTTTGTCGAGCAACAACACGCCATGCACAGGACGGCGCTGCACCCGTGCACGTGGCATGCTTGTGCTGGGAGACTTGGTTCTCCCTGGCGTCGACCCGACAGCGTTCATGTCAGTCGTCCTTCGCTTTGGAAGCGACGGCCTTGGCAATCAAGGCGTTCATGTCGGACGCGCGCTCAGGCGTGCGGTCGTACACAAAGTGCAAGGTGGGAACGGTGTGGATGTGCAAGCGCTTGAACAAACCATTGCGCAAAAAACCGGCGGCCTGATTGAGACCTTCGGCAGTTTGCGCAGGGTCGCCATTGAGCACACTGAAATGCACTTTGGCATGCGCGTAATCGGGCGTGACCTCCACCCCTTGCAGCGTGACCATGCCCACACGCGGGTCTTTCAACTCGCGCGCGATCAACTCCGCCAGATCGCGTTGGATCTGGTCCGCCACTTTGAAGCTGCGGTTGGGGGTGCTGCTGGGTTTGCGTGCCATACCTGATTGCTACACAACATGCGCTTTACAGCGTACGTGCCACCTCTTTGATCTCGAAGAATTCCAACACATCGCCTTCGACAATGTCGTTGTAGTTCTTGATGGTCAAACCGCACTCGAAGTTTTCTTTGACTTCTTTGGCGTCGTCTTTGAAACGCTTCAAGCTGTCGAGTTCGCCGGTGAAGATGACCACGTTGTTGCGCAACAAGCGCAGCTTGGCGCTGCGACGCACCAGGCCCGAGGTGACCATACAACCCGCGATCGCACCAATCTTGCTGACGCGCAGCACTTGGCGGATTTCGGCGGTACCGATGACTTCTTCTTTCTTGTCGGGTGTGAGCATGCCGGACATGGCAGCTTTGAGCTCGTCCACAGCGTCGTAAATGATGTTGTAGTAACGGATCTCAACGCCATTGCCTTCGGCCAACTTGCGCGCACCGGCATCGGCACGGGTGTTGAACCCAATGATGACGGCTTTGGAAGCAATCGCCAAGTTGACATCGCTCTCGCTGATGCCACCGACGGCGGCGTACACGAGTTGAACCTTGACCTCGTCGGTGGACAGCTTGAGCAAGGAAGCGGCCAGCGCTTCTTGCGAACCCTGCACGTCGGCTTTGACGATGATGGGCAGCATCTTGACGTCGCCCGATGTCATGTCCGAGAACATGTTTTCCAGCTTCGAGGCTTGTTGCTTGGCCAGCTTGGTGTTGCGCACCTTGCCTGCACGGTAGGTGGCGATTTCGCGGGCACGACGCTCGTCGGTCATGACCATGAATTCGTCGCCCGCTTGCGGCACTTCGGTGAGACCTTGCACTTCCACAGGAATTGAAGGACCGGCCGATTTGATGGGCTTGCCGTTCTCATCCAACATGGCGCGCACGCGGCCAAAGGTTTGACCGGCCAAGATGACATCGCCCGTGTTGAGCGTGCCCGACTGAACCAACACCGTCGCCACAGGGCCACGGCCTTTGTCCAAACGCGCTTCAATCACCAGGCCTTTGGCCATGGCGTCGACCGGTGCTTTGAGCTCCAGCACTTCGGCTTGCAGCAACACCTGTTCAAGCAACTCGTCGATGCCAGCGCCTGTTTTGGCAGAGACTTCACAGAACGGTGAATCACCACCGAACTCTTCAGGCACCACCTCTTCGGCCACCAATTCGCCTTTGACACGCTCTGGGTTGGCGCCGGGTTTGTCGATCTTGTTAACCGCCACCACCAAGGGCACGCCGGCCGCTTTGGCATGTTTGATCGCTTCTTTGGTTTGCGGCATCACGCCGTCATCGGCAGCCACCACCAAGATCACGATGTCGGTGGCCTTGGCACCACGGGCACGCATGGCCGTGAAGGCCTCGTGACCGGGGGTGTCCAAGAACGAGATCATGCCGCGTGGTGTTTCCACGTGGTAAGCGCCAATGTGTTGGGTAATGCCACCGGCTTCACCCGACGCCACTTTGGCGCGACGGATGTAGTCGAGCAAGGATGTTTTACCGTGGTCCACGTGACCCATCACGGTCACCACAGGGGCGCGTGTGACGGCCTCTGCGTGTTGACCGGCGGACTCTTCTTCGGTGAAGGCTTCTGGATCGTCCAGGGCCGCGATGATGGCCTTGTGGCCCATCTCTTCCACCAAGATCATGGCGGTGTCTTGGTCCAAAGGCTGGTTGATGGTGGCCATTTGGCCCAGCTTCATCAACTGCTTGATGACTTCCGAAGCCTTGACCGCCATCTTGTGGGCCAGTTCGGCCACGGTGATGGTTTCTGGCACGTGGACTTCTATCACGCGTGCTTCAACGGGGGCTTGTGGTGCGCGATCGTCATCACGGTCGCGGTCACGGCGGCCTTTGGGGCCACCACGCCAGCTGTTGCGGCCTACGCCACCGCTGGTGTCGCCACGGGTTTTGATGGCTTTTTTCTTGGCTTGTTCATCGGCCCAGCTGGAAGACAGCTTGGCGCTCTTGACTTCTTTGTTGCCAGCCGTGCCGGGTGCAGCAGGTGCGCCCGTGCTAGGACGCGCTGCAGCACCAGGGCTGCCAGCGGGTTTGTGCAAGGTGCCTTTGATGGGTTTGGCATCGGGTGCGGGTTCGGGCTTTTTGGCCACCAGCACTTTTTGCGGTGTGCTCATCATGGCGCGAATAGCTTCGGCTTCGGCCAAGGCTTTGCGACGACGGCTGTCGAGCTCTTTGGCGCGGGCAGCATCTTCGTCTGCGCGTGCCTGTGAAGCAGCAGCCACCTCGACACGGGCGGCTTCTTCGGCCTGTGCTTTGGCATCGGCTTTGGCTTGTGCATCCGCCTCAAGCTTGGCTCTGCCTTCTGGCTGCACAGGCTCGGCGAACACGCGTGCGCCGACTTGTGGCTTGGGCTCAGCAGACTTGGCCGCTTGGGCTTCTTCAGCTTGGGCGGCAGCCTTGGCGGCTTCTACTTTGGCGCGGTCGCTGGCTTCTTGCTCTTCGCGGGCGCGGCGCTTTTCAGCCAACTCTTCTTCTTGACGACGAATCAGTTCGGCTTGACGACGCGCTTCTTCTTCACGACGCGACAACTCCGCATGGTCAATCACCGGAGCTGCGGCTTCTTGCGAAGGCTCTGGGGCGGCAACGGCGGGGGCTTCCACCACATCATCGTCACGCTTGACGAAGGTGCGTTTTTTACGCACTTCCACTTGGATGGTGCGGGCCTTGCCGGTGGCATCAGCCTGTTTGATTTCGCTGGTCGATTTCTTGACCAGTGTGATTTTTTTGCGCTCAGCCGAGGCGGTGCCGTGGCTGGCTTGCAAATGACTCAACAGCATTTGTTTGTCACCTTCGGTCAGCGCATCGCTGGCCGAAGACTTGGCAACACCTGCTGCTTTGAGTTGCTCAAGCAGGGTGTCGGTTGGTTTTTTGAGTTCGTTCGCGAACTCGGCTACTGTTGTCGTACTGGACATATGTCGTATTCCTTCCCATGACCGTTACTCTTGACCCGCGAACCAGTGTTCGCGTGCCTTCAAGATCAGGGCTTTGGCCTCTTCTTCGCTTTGGCCGGTGATGGCTGTGAGCTCGTCTACGGCCAAATCGGCCAAATCGTCACGGGTGTGAACGCCGTTCTCCGCCAATTTGGCGATGAGCTCAACAGTCAGGCCCTCGAGGTCACGCAAATCTTGCGAAACTTCTTCGACACTCTCTTCACGTGCAATTTCCATGGTCAGCAACGCATCTTTGGCACGTGTGCGCAGCTCATTGACGGTGTCTTCATCGAAGCTCTCGATTTCGAGCATCTCTTGAAGCGGCACATAGGCCACTTCCTCTAAGCTGGTGAAGCCTTCTTCGATCAGGATGTCGGCCACTTCTTGGTCCACATCGAGTTTGGCCATGAACAGCTCGCGCATGCTGTGGGTTTCATCGGCTTGTTTTTGGGCCGATTCAGCAGCGTCCATGATGTTGATCTTCCAACCGGTGAGGTCAGAGGCCAAACGCACGTTTTGACCGCCACGGCCAATAGCGATGGCCAGGTTTTCTTCATCGACCACCACATCCATGGCGTGTTTTTCTTCGTCCACCACGATGGAGCTCACATTGGCAGGGGCCAAGGCGCCGATCACAAATTGGGCGGGGTCTTCGCTCCACAACACGATGTCCACACGCTCGCCGGCGAGTTCGGTGGTGACTGCGTTGACACGCGTGCCACGCACGCCCACGCAGGTGCCGATGGGGTCGACGCGTTTGTCGTGAGAGATGACGGCAATCTTGGCGCGTGAGCCAGCGTCACGGGCGCAAGATTTGATTTCGAGCAAGCCTTGCTCAATTTCAGGCACTTCGTGGCGGAACAACTCGACCATGAACTCAGGCGCAGAACGCGACAAGATGATGGGCGCACCGCGCAAGG
>Ga0228701_1001606_pt1 | contig 14987 bp, 12 predicted proteins | sample McNCre117_Aug_MG_2_FD_178017 | JGI IMG/M metagenome (GOLD analysis project Ga0228701, IMG submission 178017) | Freshwater microbial communities from McNutts Creek, Athens, Georgia, United States - 11-17_Aug_MG | ecosystem: Environmental > Aquatic > Freshwater > Creek | place: USA: Georgia...
TTTTGCAGTCCCAATAGGAACAAAATTCCTTCTTAGCTCAGTTGGTTAGAGCACATGACTGTTAATCATGGGGTCCCTGGTTCGAGCCCAGGAGAGGGAGCATTGTTAGAAAAACCGGTATTATTACCGGTTTTTTTATTTTCCAAACTCTCGAATTCCTTGTCTATATTGAACAAACCGACAATTGTCTCTTTCCATGGAGCGGTTCGAACTTCTTTTTTTTCCACTTCAAGTTTTCCGGTAAACATCGAACCAAGAATTTTTTGTTTTGTCATACCATCTACTTGATCATAATATTTACCGATATTTGGTAGTACATGAAGGCCGTTTTTTAATAGTTTTTTAAAGGGTACTTTTTCCGACTTATGATTGTTCAAATTTCTTTCATAATCCGATAATTTACCGGATAGTTTTCTAGCTAATTTAGAATAAAGGTCGTCATCAAGTTTACCTTCCAAAAACTTATTGTCAAGGTCATCAATTTTGATTTTAATATCATTTATTGCTTTTTCAATTACCCTCAAATCAGAGGTATACACTCCTTGTTTCTGTATGAAAACATCTTCTAATATTTTTTGATATAATGCTACCACCTCTTCATTAACGTTTAATTTTGATAGCATTTGTTTTACTTTATTGTCTAGTAGCTCTATACTGAAGCGGTTTTTGCATTTATTAACGGTACAATGGTAGTAACTGTGGTAATTACTTCTTCCTTTTGAAGTGCTTGCAGTAAATGTTCTTTGATGCTCTAAACAGTAAAAGAAACGCTTCAAGGGGAATTGATTTTCATTGTTTTCATTAAAGACCATCTTTGGGGCTCTTCCATCAATTACGTTTTGGACTTTATTAAATAGCTCTTCTGAGATAAGTGCCGGGTGTTTTGCGTATACAATTTGTACCGGCTCATCCTTATAAGCATTAATTTGGATTCGTCCAGTATAGACAACTTTTCTACATAGATTTAAAAAACTTTGTTTCGATAGGCCTTTGTATTTAGTGCAATATTGTCTTCTTACTTCTTCTACCGAGTATATTCCTGTTGCAAGCTTTTCGAATACTTCTTTAACAACAATCGCTTTTTCAGGATGAGGTGCTAATGTTGATTTTTCATTTTTATCTCTCACATTTATATACCCGAAAGGAGCTTGATGCATCCAGTACCCTTCTTTGTAACCTTGTCTAACACCGTCTTTTGTGCGGAGAGAATTCCTTCTGGATTCCATAGTGGCCATGTGAAGGTGTATCGAGTTTATAAAATCACCTTCAACAGCTTCAAAAGGAGTGAAATTTTCTATTGGAAAAATTTCAATAGACTTCTTTCTAAATTCTAATATTTTCTGTTTTGCTTCGGATTCATTCCTGCTGAATCTATCCCAACGAACAAATATAATTGCGTCTACCTCTTTTTTGTTTTTCTTACAATGCTCTTCAATTTTTTTCCATTCCGGACGATTGAAATCTTTGAAAGCGGTATAGTCTTCTTTAAAAATTTTGATAACTGTGTGGTTATTTTGCTTAGCATATCGCATTATTGCTTCTTCTTGCGCCTGAAGGCTAAATCCCAGTGCTTGGTCATCGGAACTAACCCTAGCATACCCTATAATTTTCATATTAACTGTTATTTGTTATTATTTGTCTTTTTGAACCACGATTCACCTAGGCGAGAAACTTCAATTTCTGCTAATAGGTATAGAAAGTCTCTCAACAGTTCGACTTCTGCATATTGATATCTTTTTGACTTTGAATTTGATTGCAATTCAGATTGACAATTACTGATGGAGATCATAGCTATAATATTTAATGGTTAATAATGTTTGACTTTTTAAAATTCCACACTTTTTAAGCAAAAAAAATCAAGGATATTCTTCAGCATAAAGAGCCTTAATTTTTTGAGCAAGTTTTTCTTTTTCTACCTTCAAAAGATTTGGATCAATATTTTCAATACTTCCAAATGTTTCAAGGTTACCTAAGCTAGTAGAAAATTTCCTTACCTTTTTTAAATTATTGTCAATCCATAAAATTCTCAGTATGGCATATTTGTGTTTAGTAACGTTATGTGTATGTGTGTTTATAAGGAATTCGGGTTTCAATACCATCTTTAGCTTAATTGTTTGTATAACTTTTAAGTCTACATAATGATTAATCATCAGCATATTAACATCGTTTATATTATCATCATAGTCTCTTTTGTAGCTGAAACCAGTCTCATTCGAGGTTAATATTTTAGTATATTTTTTTACTTCATTTGAAAGCTCATCAATAGGTTTCTGTAATAGAGATACGATGTCATTAATTAATTCAGTTATTGTTGCTGCGGTATACTTTTCCTTCTGGGTTAGAGTTCTCCAGTCTATATCCTTTTCATCTCCTAAAAGTTCTAGTAAACGCTTATTATTACCGAAATAAGAATGTTCTTTAATCAGTTTTTTAAAGCTTTCGAAAATATGAAGGTTGTAAATCATGGCGCAAAGATAGTTATGTTTTTTTAAATTCCAAACATTTATTAAAAATTTTAAACACTGCTCAGCACCCCCTATCAGGACTTCCCACACCCTATCCGGCCGAACCCCGTCTTAAATAATTGAATACCGGTGCTTTAAACACCCCTTCGCTACCCTTCCAAAAATTTTTGGGTGTTGAGGGTCAAAATCCGGAAAATATGATTTGTTGACTTGAATTATCAAAAAAAAATATTTATAGTTATCATATTGGGGGCTAAAATTTCGTAATGCACCGAAGCAATTTTGATATATAATTTTTAATTTTTTTTCAAAAAAAGGGAATTTTCGTAATGTACCGCATATTTATTAGGAGTTGGGGCTTTGCTACCAAGAGGATCTCCTATGCCTCAAATAATAATAAAACAATAACAAAACATTACAACATGAAAAAACTATTAACTAAGAAACAGTATCCAAAATTAAAACAAGGGTTAACGTATAATCAGAAAACTAAAATGAATGAGTTCATTACAACAGGAGCAACCATGAATGATGAGTTATTTCTTTCTACTCCTTACATTTTATCGAACTATAAAGTTTCAGATACTACTCTTAGAAAGAAGTTTAATGAACGAGGAGTTGAGTTTCAAGATTACTTTACTTCTGATAATAAGATTTTCATTAAAGAAAAGTTTTTAGTTGATTCTAAAATACAATTAATACCACACGATAAAACATTTATTAATAGTAATACCAGAATCAAGCAGGTAGGTAGAAGGTTTCCCTATTCACTACCGGTGTCAACCATGCCAGAAAAAGAAAAAAATATTTTAATACAGAAGAGTCTCTCCCTTGAACATACAAATCCAAAACTATATTTAAAAAGCAGAATAATTCAAGAGATAAAGCGAATGCACTGGGACTTCTTCATAACGATTAATATCCCGAAGTTCACAACTCAAGACGGTTGGGATAATGTGATGTTAAAGCTAATGGATAATATTGGCACTGCTAATTCAAATAAGAATATGAAATGCGCATATTCAACCGAACTCTCAATTAATATCAAAGATAAAAGAGTATCAAAATATGATAAAAACCACCGACATATACATCTTCTATTCGATCTTGCAGGAACTGGATCTGACCCAAAAATAATTGAAAATCATTTTCTGGAAATATTAGGCTATGCTAGTTTTAAACGTTACACCTACCATTGCGATCCTTACCAACCAAAAATGTTTGCAACTAATTATATTTTAAAAACATACAATGCAAAAAACGACTGTTTTTCATTTGTGGTTCCCAATCCTGAAATTTTCAAATCAATGTAATTCTTCAATCAGGTAGGGATTTAAGGTCGAGAGTTATCTCGGCCTTTTTATTTGCAGAAACTTTATAAGTTGAATATGAGAAATTAAATACAAAATTCTATATTTACTTCATCATTCAGATAGTATTATTGCATTAGGAATTCTTCTATAGCAATTCGTGGAATCAAATTTATTTTCGGCTAAAATTAACCATTATCTCATTGTGTTAATTATGGTGTGGACAAACAAACATTATATAAAAATCAACAATAAATATGGCTATACAAGCTAAAGCAAAAAAAGAAAAGTCAATTGAAGAAACCCTATGGGACTCAGCAAACAAACTGCGTGGAACCGTTGAATCATCAGAGTACAAACATGTAGTTTTGGGGCTAATCTTCTTAAAGTTTGCAAGTGATAAATTTGAAGAACGCCGAAAAGAATTGATCGCAGACAACAAAGAAAAATTCTTGGAGATCAAAGAGTTTTATAATCAATCCAACATTTTTTATTTAACAGAAGAAGCTCGTTGGTCATTTATTATTGAGAATTCCAAGCAAAACGATATAGCATTAAAAATTGATACGGCTTTACATACTATAGAAAAAAACAATCCTTCTTTGAAAGGAGCTTTGCCAGATAATTACTTCTCTCGATTGAATATGGACGTGAGTAAGTTGTCTGCTTTGTTGGATACAATTAACAACATTGACACAATAAAAGACAAGCAGCAAGACATTGTGGGTCGAGTATACGAATACTTTTTGAGCAAGTTTGCTTTAGCCGAGGGAAAAGGTAAAGGGGAATTCTACACCCCTAAAAGCATAGTAAATTTGATTACTGAAATGATTGAACCTTACAAAGGGGTTATCTATGACCCGGCTTGTGGATCTGGTGGAATGTTTGTGCAAAGTATTAAGTTTATTGAAAATCATCACGGCAACAAAAAAGAGATTTCTATTTACGGACAAGAATATACTGCTACCACATATAAGCTTGCCAAAATGAACTTAGCTATTCGTGGGATTGCAGCTAATTTAGGCGACGTTCCTGCCGACACTTTTGCCAAAGATCAACATCCTGATTTGAAAGTTGATTTCTCAATTGCGAACCCACCGTTCAATCAACGGGACTGGCGCGCTAGCGATGAACTACTCGATGACCCACGTTGGAGAGGTTATGATGTGCCGCCAACAAGCAATGCTAATTACGCTTGGATTTTAAACATTGTAAGCAAACTGTCTGAAAATGGTGTAGCTGGTTTTATCTTGGCTAATGGGGCTCTTTCTGGTGGGGGTGAAGAATATAAAATTCGCAGAAAACTTATTGAAAACGACTTGGTAGAAGCGATTGTGATTTTACCACAAAATATGTTTTATACCACTAACATTAGTGTGACGCTTTGGATTTTGAACAAAAACAAAAAATCCAGAACGGTGCAATTACCGGATGCAACTAGAAACTATAGAGACAGACAGCATGAAATTCTGTTTTTAGATCTTAGAGAGAAAGGAATTCCTTTTGAGAAAAAGTTCATTCAATTTTCTCCAGAAAATATTATTGAAATTACCACAGCCTACCACAATTGGCAAACCGATTTAACAAAATACCAAGATGTTCCAGAATTTTGCTATGCCGCTTCTATTGATGAGATTGAAGCGAAAGATTATTCGTTAGTGCCCAGCAAATACATCACATTTGTGAACCGCGATGAAAATATTGATTTTGAAGAGAAAATGAAAGCTTTGCAAAGCGAGTTTTCTGAACTTTTACAAGCCGAAGCGCAATCGAAAAACGATTTATTAACCGTGTTTAAAGAATTGGGTTATGAAATCGAATTATAAACGTTTAGGCGATTATATAAAATCAGTTAAAGAAAAAAATATTGATTTAAAAGCATCAAAACTTTTAGGAATTAATATTGACAAGTTTTTCATGTCTTCTGTTGCCAATGTAATTGGAACAGATATGACTACATACAAAATTGTTAAAAAAGAACAATTTGCGTGTAACAGAATGCATGTAGGTCGTGATTACAGAATTCCTATTGCATTATCAAAAGAAAAAATTCCTTTTATGGTTTCTCCAGCTTATGATGTTTTTGAAATCATTGACACAACGGTTTTGGTACCCGAATATTTAATGATGTGGTTTTCTAGAAAAGAATTTGATAGAAATGTTTGGTTTCATACCGATGCTGATGTGCGTGGTGGATTACCTTGGAGTGCTTTTTGTGATTTAGAATTACCCATCCCAACCCCAGAGAAACAACAAGAAATAGTTAGAGAATACAACACGATTCAAAACCGTATTGCAATAAACAATCAATTGATTAGCAAACTGGAAGATACGGCACAAGCTATTTACAAACAGTGGTTTGTGGATTTTGAATTTCCTGACGAAAATGGCAAACCTTACAAAAGTAATGGTGGTGAAATGGTTTGGTATGCTGAGTTAGAGAAAGAAATTCCTAAGGGGTGGGAGGTTGAGCAATTAGGTGATATTATTGAGAGTTTTTCTAAATCACATTCATTTAAAAAAGATAAGTTAATCTTCTTCAATACTTCTGATATTTTGAACGGAGAGTTTTTACATAGTAACTATATGGAAGTTTATGAAATGCCAGGTCAAGCCAAAAAACAAATTCGAAAAGGAGATATTTTATTCAGTGAAATAAGACCTAATAACAAACGTCATGCAATAGTTAGGGTTGATGGAGATAATTATGTGGTTTCAACTAAACTTATGGTTTTAAGAAGGAAAAACGAGAAATTTTCAGCATATAGATTGTATCAATTTTTAACAGAAGATTCATTTATAACTGTACTTCAACAGTCTGCAGAAGGCCGTTCTGGAACATTCCCACAAATTACATTTGAAGAGGATTTGGAACAAAAACCATTTTTAATAGCAGATAGTAGGATTGAAGAAATGTGGAATAAGCTTTTAGATTCTTCATTTGATTTGATTTATTCAAAGAAAGATGAGAATCAAAAACTAAAGGAATTGAAGGATTTGTTGTTGGCAAAGATGACGAGGGTGGAGAATTAAAATTACAATATTATGAGTAGAAGAGATGCTTTTAAAACCCCGGAAGAAGATGTAATATGGGGCTCAATACCAGATAGATTATATTCTCATGAATTTGAAAAAGGAAGATTTTTTCAGGTTGTTCATGAGGACGAAAAAGGATTTGAAATAAAATTAGCTCCACGGACGATGCTAAAAGCGGTTTATATCAAGGAAAAAAATGATATTGAAGGATTTGAAATAATTAAAATAAGCAATGTAAAAACTGAAAAGGTATTACTTAGTAAATTCAATTTTTTACAACTAAAATCATTTTTAGCTTTCATTTCAGAAATTGATTTAAAAGGTATAACTGAAAGACGATTGAAAATTTTTGATGATCAAGAATTAGATTCAGATACAATCAAATCGGTAAAGACACTATTGTCTAAAAATGGGGGTGCCGAAATTGTTGAAACATTAATAAACGAGGGAATAATAACTTCTAAAGATATTGTCAACACAGCATTTAGAAAAAGAGGTTTGCAAATTTTTAAAAAATTAATTTCTGAAAAAGACTATTGGAAAGTTTATGCAACCGAAAACGGCCAGTCTACTCATAGTGAAGAAAAAACGTTTCAATATTTTTTTGAGAAAAACCAATGGATATTTGGATATGGTTTAGACTATCGGTACCAGAATATTCTACAAAGAGAAGCTCATTTATCGGATGCAGAATTAAATGGTTCAAATACAGTAATTGGAGATTATTTGCTTGGTGATAAAATGTTTACCACTTTTATTGAACTGAAAAAACCTTCAACAAATTTATTTGGAAAAATGGGTAATCGCTCTAATTCATGGCGATTATCAAATGAATTAATTGAGTCGTTTTCTCAAATTTTAGAACACAAAGCATCTGGTCAAATTCGTCTTGAGCAAAAACAGTTTATTGATGGCGAGCCTCTTCAACAAAAGGCTTTCGATTCAAAAGTTATTCTAATAATTGGGAATTGGAATGAATTAGATGATTCATCCAATACATTGGAAAGAGATATTAAAATGAAAACTTTTGAACTTTTTAGAAGAGATAGTCGAAATGTTGAAATACTTACTTTTGATGAATTATATGAAAGAGCAACATTTATTGTTGAAGGAAATACAACCCAAACTTATGATTTGGACTTTGATGATTTACCTTTTTAAATAATTTAAGAAAGAAGTATGTTTTCAAACAATTTCTTATACACACTAATATAAATACAAATGGCAAAATACATCGTACATCAACAACCGGTAGAAACGCTGTTAAGTTGAATAAAATCTGGTGATGTTGCCATTCCTGAAATTCAATATATCCAATAACCCCTCGTCAGAAGCTTGTCATATAACCGGCCTGTGTTATATCTAATCTATTCTCATTTTTTATAAAACAACTATTTGTCCAGTTTTTTATTAAATAAACTGGACATTTGTATATATTTGCAATAAATAATGTAGCATGAAAACGACTGATTATATTGCATTTACAATAGACAGACTCCCTAAGGGCTATGTTTTCACCTATGAAGACTTTACTACTGAGGTGAATAAGAAAGAAGCGGTGATTAAAGCTTTGAATAGGATGGTGGTTTCGGGTAAGATTGCAAAATTATCTAAAGGGAAATATTATAAGCCGGAACAAACGGTTTTTGGGTCTTTGAATCCTAATCAATTTCAAGTGGTAAAGGACTTGCTTGAAGACGATGGTAAGATAATTGGTTATCTTACCGGGTACAGTATATATAATCAATTGGGCTTAACTACTCAAGTGAGCAATACCATTCAGATTGGTAAAAATGAAATTCGTCCTATGCTAAAGCGTGAGCGATATATTATTAAATTTATTAAGCAGAAAAATACAATTACTAAGGAAAATGTACAGTTACTACAATTGTTAGATGCTATCCGATACATTAAAAAAATACCCGACAGTAGTATTTCTTCTGTTAGTTTACGATTGTTATCATTGCTGAAAGAAACATCAAATAAAAATTTGGCAACTTTAGTCCGGCTGTCACAAAAATACCCACCAGCTACCCGCGCGCTGTTGGGAGCATTATTAGAAGAATTGGGTGTTTTGGAATTCCAAGAACTATTACAGAAAAGTTTAAATCCAATTACCAAGTATAAATTATCAGGAGCCACTAAGATTTTAAAAGCTGCTGAAAAATGGAATTTAGTATGAAGTTACATCAAGACAAAAAGTTGTTTTCAGATGTGTTGAGATCAGCCTCGCAACATCTCAATATAAAACTAGAATTTGTAGAAAAAGATTATTGGATTACCTATGTGTTAAGCCATTTAGCAAAGAGCAAGTATGTTTCTGAAGCTGTATTTAAGGGAGGCACATCATTATCTAAAGGGTATAATCTTATTGAACGTTTTTCTGAAGATGTAGATATTGCCATCATTAATGATAAAACAAAATCTGGTAATGAGATAAAAACGATTATTCGTGCTATTGAAAAAGAAATAACACCCGGTTTAATCGAGGTACAAATGAACGGTGTGACAAGTAAAGGATCAAGGTACAGAAAATCTGTTTTTGAATATGATACAATTGAACCGGATATTAAAAACAACAAATTAATAGTTGAAGTAAATTCATTTGCTAATCCATTTCCTTTTCAACCGCTAACTATTAAGAGTTTTATCTTTGATTTTTTTATACAAACTAATAATGAGCAATATATTGAATTGTATGAACTTCAATCTTTCGAAATCAATGTATTAAGTAAAGAACAAACCTTATTAGAGAAAATGGTTTCGTTAATACGCTTTTCATTTGATGAGAATGCTATAGAAAGTATTTCAAAGAAAATCAGGCATTTTTATGACTTATATTTTTTAATGGATGACCCAGACTGTCTGTCTTTTGTTGCTTCGGATCAGTTTAGGAATCAATTTGCTACTATTCTTGAACATGATAGAGAAATGTTTGAAGAACCATCAGGTTGGCAAAACAAACCTGTTTCAGAGTCGCCGCTAGTAGTCGATTTTGCTTCGATTTGGAAAGAGTTAAAACTAAAATATGAAACGGAGTTGTCAGCATTTGCTTATAGACCAATTCCTGAACAGGAGAAGGTAGAAGATACATTTATGAAGTTATTAAAACGAGTGATATGAAGTTCACAGAGTCGCAATTAGAACAAGCATTTATACACTTATTACAAGAAGAGCAAATGACCCATCTTGTAGGTGGCGAAGTGCGTAAGAATGAGTTTCAAGGAGTATCAGAACCACCAACTACTTATGGTCATGTTGCTACAGAAAAGGTATTGATTGAGGATGATTTGAAGACGTATTTGAAGTCCCATTATGCTAAGGACAATATAACCGATTCCGAAATAAATTCGATCATTAGAGATTTAGAACGTTTACCATCTTCCGATTTATATGAAAGCAATAAGTCTTTTATGAATATGGTGAGTAATGGTTTTCTATTAAAACGTGAAGATCGCAACCAGAAAGATATTTACATTCAATTGATCGATTATACAGAGAAAGATAATAACACCTACAAAATAGTAAACCAGTTGGCCATTAAAGGATACGAAATGCGTATTCCCGATTTGATTTTATACATCAATGGGTTACCATTAGTGGTATTTGAATTCAAAACAGCTATTCAGGAAAACACTACTATTCACGATGCTTATGTCCAATTAACCACACGATACAAAAGAGATATTCCTGAGTTATTCAAATATAATACGTTCTGTGTAATAAGCGATGGTGTAAACACTAAATCCGGTTCATTTTTCGCGCCGTATGAGTTCTTTTATGCTTGGCGAAAAATTGAAGGAATGCCAAATGAAGTGGATGGTATAGACGCTATGTTTACACTGATACAAGGCATGTTCAATCGTAAGCGCTTACGAGACATTATCCAGAATTTTATTTACTTACCAGACAGCTCTAAAAAGAACGAAAAAATTGTATGCCGTTATCCCCAATATTACGCAGCAGTTAAACTTTTTGAGAACATTAAAAGTCATCAAAAACCTTTAGGTGATGGTAAAGGTGGAACCTATTTTGGGACAACAGGCTGTGGTAAAAGTTACACCATGTTGTATCTAAGTCGTTTGTTGATGAAAAGTACTCATTTTGCCAGTCCAACGATTGTTGTTATCACAGACCGTACGGATTTAGATGACCAGTTATCGGGTCAATTTACTAATGCGAAAGGTTTTGTGGGTGATGAATCTATTATTAGCGTCGAAAGCAGAACGCATTTAAGGGAATTGTTACAAGGAAGAAACAGCGGCGGTGTTTTCCTTACCACTATTCATAAATTCACAGAAGACACAAGGCTGTTGACTGACAGAACGAATGTAATTTGTATTTCAGATGAAGCACACAGAAGTCAAACTAATTTGGATCAAAAAGTAGTAGTTTCTGAAAATGGTGTTAAAAAAACATTCGGCTTTGCTAAATACTTACATGATTCTCTACCTAATGCAACTTATGTTGGTTTTACAGGAACACCAATAGATGCAACTATCGATGTGTTTGGAGATATTGTTGATGCGTACACAATGAATGAATCGGTTAAAGATGAGATTACCGTTCGTATCGTGTATGAAGGAAGAGCTGCTAAAGTGTTATTGAATAATCAAAAACTTGAAGAAATTGAAGCTTATTATAACCGTTGTGCTGAAGAAGGTAGTAATGAGAATCAGATAGAAGAAAGTAAAAAAGCGATGGCACAAATGAATGCAATCATTGGTGACCCAACACGTTTGAAAACCGTTGCTGAAGACTTTGTGACTCATTACGAAAACAGAATAGCTGAAGGTGCAACTGTGCGAGGCAAAGCTATGTTTGTATGTAGTAGTAGACCAATTGCTTATGAATTATATAAAAATATACTAGCATTACGACCAGAATGGGGCGAAGTAAAAGTAGCCGCCGAAGGAGTTGAATTATCAGATAAAGACAAAAAAGAAATCAAACCAATGGAACGCATCAAAATGGTGATGACCAGAGGTAAGGATGATGAAGAAAAGTTATATGAAGCTTTAGGTACAAAAGATGACCGTAAAGAGTTAGACCGACAATTTAAAAATGAGAAGTCTAATTTTAAAATAGCTATTGTTGTTGATATGTGGTTAACGGGCTTTGATGTGCCATTCTTAGACACCATGTACATTGATAAACCTATTCAACGTCATAACTTAATTCAGACGATTTCTAGGGTAAATAGAAAATTTGAAGGAAAAGAAAAAGGGTTGGTGGTAGATTACATTGGTATCAAGAAGCAGATGAATTTGGCCATGGCGCATTACAATAATGCCGATAATCAAAACATTGAAGATATAGAGCAGTCAATAGTGGTGGTGAAAGACCAATTGGATTTATTAGGTAAACTTTTTCACAAGTTCGACAAGTCGGGTTATTTGTCAGATGTTCCATTGAAGCAATTAAAGACATTAAATCAAGCAGCTGAGTTCGTTCAATTAACACAAGAATTAGAGAAACGATTCATGTACATCGTTAAACGATTAAAGTCAGGTTACGACATCTGCTCTGGAAGTGGGGCATTTACTGAAGCTCAGAGAGATGAGATTCATTTCTATTTGGCGGTTCGCTCTATAATTTTCAAATTGACCAGAGGCGTAGCACCAGATACTGCACAAATGAATAATCGTGTAAAACAGATGCTTCAAGATGCTATAGAGAGTGACGGTGTAGAAGAAATCTTCAAATTAGGGGAAGATAGTCAAACCGAAATTGATATTTTCTCGGATGATTACATGGCGAAAATTAATAAAATTAAATTGCCAAACACCAAAATTAAACTGCTTCAAAAGCTATTATCTAAAGCAATTGATGACGTTAAGAAGATTAATAAAATTACAGGGATTGATTTTTCAAAACGATTACAATTTATAGTTGAAAAATATAACGAGCGTAAAGAAAATGATGTGTTACGAAGTGAAGTCTTGGAAGATTTTACAGATGAAATCATAGATCTTTATTATGCTCTAAAACAAGAAAAAGAGTCATTCAAAGATCTAGGTATAGACTTTGAAGAAAAAGCATTTTATGACATTTTAAAAGCATTAGCCGTTAAATACGATTTCAGTTATCCAAATGATAAGTTGATAGCATTGTCCCAAAAAGTTAAAACCGTTGTCGATGATAAAGCAAAATACACGGATTGGAGCAAGCGAGATGATATTAAAGCAGAATTGAAAGTAGATCTAATTATTCTCTTAGCCGAAAACGATTATCCACCAGTTGACAGAGATGAAGTTTATAAAGAGATTTTTGAACAGGCTGAGAATTTTAAGAAGTACAGACGCTAGTTTATTAGGAGGTCAAACATATTAATATAAATCAATTTGCTATTTCAATAAAAGGTGCTAAAACAGGTTTTATGAGACCTCTTATGTCGTATTTCGTATGGCATAAAAAAAATGCAAAACCATTGAATTTTCAGCCCAATATTTCGATCCAAATATCATTAACCCAATTATAAAAACATTCCAGACTCTCTTCAAAGTTAGTCTGGAATAGTATCTTTTATGTCGTACACCGTAATTATTCAAAAATGATACGATCCCTTCTATGAAATAATTGGTCTTGGGTGAAATCGGCATGAATCCTTGATGATCTAACTTCTCTTTCTAAGTTTCTTTTATTTCGAGGATTGTTAATAAACGCTTGGATTAATTCTTCTGCTTTTCCATTAGGTTCATTGAAATGAGTAGTTATATCTTCTTGGCTTTTTAAGTATTTAAGAGCTAATTCTTTACACCGGTTCATCAAGCAAAGTGATCCAACATCACTATTGTCATTTAGATACAATGCTATGTCCCATTCCGGTATCGCTTTGTATATTGTAGTCCCAGCATCATCAATATTTATTTTAAGCATTATTTTTTGATTATTCTTTTCATCAGTATACTTGATTAATTCAACTTCAGGTATATTTCCTTCATTAAAATGGTTTAGTATAGAAGTATTAATTGCTTGATAAGCATTTTCCTTTGTCTCTAATTGTTCATCTAATTCATGTAGAAGAGTTCTGGTGCTATTTCTTTTAGATTCAATCTTAGAGATGTTTTCCTTCATTAAAAATCGCAAATATGCAAGTTCGTGTAGTTCATCGTTAGTCATGGTCTTTATATTTCGGTTAATAGTTGTTTGATCTGATTAGGTTGCCATTTACTCCCACGTAAAGTTCTAATTCCTTGTACATTTAGGTTTCTAGCAATTTCGTTTAGTGATGGCTTACCATGAGACGATAGAAGGTGAATGATTTGTTTTGCTTTTACAATCTCATTTGAATTTAACCATGCTTTTCTATTTTCTATTTTTGTATCAAGGGCTTTCTGTCTGTTTTTTGACCACCCTAAGGGATTTCCGAGCGTTTTTGTTTGCCGAATTACTGCCAAAGCACTCTTAGTTCTAGTACTAATTAACTCTCTCTCATACTCTGCAATTGTGGCAAAAATACCAAAGGTTAATGTGTTTAACTCTGGCATATCAAGACATTTCAATTCTATACCGGATGATTTAATGTCGTGTAAAAAGGACGCTCTTCTTGATAGTCTGTCCAATTTTGTGAATCCAAGTATTGCCCCGTTATCTTTACAATATTTGATAGCTTTAGCTAATTCAATTCGATTATCATTTTTACCGGATTGGTACTCTTCGAATTCTGCCACGATTTCGAATTCACTACTGGTGGCTTTAAGAAATTCGTTCATTTGATTTTTTTGAACTTGAATCCCATAATGTTGATCTTTGGTCGAACAACGGTAATAGGCTACAATTTGCTTTATTTTCATGGTTATTAAATTTGGAAACGTTCGTTTGGTAAATTAATAGATGATTTTAATGGTTGTTTTTAATACCTAAAGCACCACTTTTTGCGATGCGTTGAGGGCTTAAATTTTAAATAGATTTATTTGTTTTTGCTTTTTGAAAGTGGTCGCCAGAAGTAATAAAAACTTTAATATCGTAATTACTTGATAAGTAAATACTTAGATTGTAAAATACTTCCAAATCATCGATGATTTGATTCAGATTATTGATGTTAGCGGGAGCAAGCCGATCAGCAATGATCGGCTTTTTTGTTGTCTATCTGCGTGTTAGGTTTTGCACCCTTCTTGAGTTAATCCTTAAATTTGCTTATCAATTTATACAAATGAAAAACGTCGTAAAACTC
>Ga0228701_1001607_pt1 | contig 14987 bp, 14 predicted proteins | sample McNCre117_Aug_MG_2_FD_178017 | JGI IMG/M metagenome (GOLD analysis project Ga0228701, IMG submission 178017) | Freshwater microbial communities from McNutts Creek, Athens, Georgia, United States - 11-17_Aug_MG | ecosystem: Environmental > Aquatic > Freshwater > Creek | place: USA: Georgia...
TTCGTCAATACGGTTGTAATCGCAGCCGTTAATGTCGTCTTACCATGGTCAACGTGACCAATCGTACCTACGTTAACGTGCGGCTTGGTACGTTCAAATTTGCCTTTTGCCATTTTTACTCTTCCTTGTAACTAACTTCTTCAAGTTTAAGTTAAGGTGCATTTGAATATGCGAATCAAAACGCACCGCTATAAATCCAGCACTGAACATGGTGCCCATGGCGGGAATCGGACCCGCGACCTCTCCCTTACCAAGGGAGTGCTCTACCACTGAGCCACATGGGCGCTTATCTTAATTCCCATTTTGATTTGATGCAGTGGAGCGGGGTACGGGAATCGAACCCGCGGCTCTAGCTTGGAAGGCTAGGGTATTACCATTATACGAACCCCGCAATCGAGGCCAGCTTAAAAAACTAACGCCCGGCAACCAAAGCCAAATGGCTCCAATTACTTCAAATCAATTATTTAATCATTGGTGGAGGGGGAAGGATTCGAACCTTCGTACTCTGAGAGAACGGATTTACAGTCCGTCGCCTTTAACCACTCGGCCACCCCTCCAAACCGAACCCGTGATTATGCTGATAATGGTTTCGCTTGTCAACCAAATATTGAGATTGCGGTAGAGATTTAAAGCTTATTTAAAAACACCAGGTTTAAGTTCCGGATAAGCTTTGACATAAATCGCCAAATCCTGATCCAAAGTATCCCAGTTAATGGTGCTAGCTACCAGTCGATAAATAAAATTTACGACAGGATTTTTATGTCGGCAATAGTTATTGAGTGGCACCATATCATTACCCAATTCAATTTTGGGCGCATAACCTGTTTGACCACTCTGAATGGACTTACCCCCTACGCTATAAGACCACTCTACTGCCGCATCCCATAGCTTGAAATATAAAAACCACTCTTTAGGTTGGCGATAATCAATGCCAATAAATTTATTAATGACATGCTCGCCCAGTGCAAAGCACAACATGAAAGCAACCATTTCATTTGTGTCATTGCGCCGCAAAATCACATAGTGAGAATGTTCATCCTTAGAAAGCACATCAAAAAATTTACGATTTAAGCGCTCAAATTTAGTACTGCCTTTTTCGTAGGTCTGCCAAAAAAGGGCAAAAATCTCATCCATGACCGCCACACCGGGATTCTGCAATGTCTCTACATAAACGGGCGCCTCATGCGCTTGCTTGAGTTTTTTCTTTAGTTTATTCCGACGTGAAGACTTGATTGACGCGATGTAGTCTTCTTTTTTATTACCCTCAAGCGGTAAACTCGTGCCAGGAAAACTCACCAAGTGAAACAAACCTTGCGCATGCATCAAGTCTACAAATGCAGGCTGGTACTCGGCCGCAAAATCCTTCCAGACGCGCATCGTCGCACCAGATTGATCTGCTTGCTCAAACATCGATTGATTAACAGCACCCAGAATTGCCGTCACATCAGCACCCTGCGCCACGCCTACTCGCCCCTCGTCACTACAAGGTGAACCAATAAAGAATGTTCTTTGGTACAACATAGCCGGAAATAACTTACCCAACGCCTTAAAAATCGGCAGCAAGGCCGGCGGAATCACAAGCTCGATTGGGACGTTCATCACAAAGGCAGGCGCAATCGCTACCGGCCGCCCACCTTTGCTGACTAAACCATACTTAAATTCAAATTGATCCTGCAGTCCAGCAGACTCCAAAGCCTCATACCACCAACGACCTTCGTAAGGGGCAGCAAAGCACTCATCCCAAAGCGAGGTTGAAATATCAGCAACTGAGTTAACCCATTCGACTTTATACATCTGCTTAACACCCTTTTACTGAATGTGTTTTTACGAGGCACCCTACCAACACATCACGTATCTTCAAAAAATCTTTATCCTTTAACCAAAGGCTATTCGTCATGATTAATGTGCGCGCAGCGAAATCTTGAGCATTCGGGATATCGGCGTCAGCAAAATACGCTGACAAATAATCGTAATCCTTAATGGCGTGAATAAACAAACGTCCCACCCCAAGACCCTGACGCCAGAGCTGCTTAAGCGCCTCATCACGGACACTTTCACTGGGTAACATGATGATGATAAAAGGCCACACGCCCCGTCCGCCAGCATCATCTTTGATCACTTTTAATCCTTCAATCTCACTCAAAATGGCTACGCGGCTTTGCGCTTGCTCTCTAGTCAAAGCAAAAAAATCAGATAGCCGCCGCATCGCACGGGCGCCAATCCCTTTTCGCCAAATCCCGACGCGATGAATTGGAAACTTGAACGTGCAATCATCTCCTACCGCCTGGATTAGCTGGCCACGCTTCAATTTTCTACGCAATTGATGACCAAACGCCAAACCCATGCCAAGCGGACGGTACAGCCAATAGTAAGCTACCAGTTCCGCCACTCGCTTCGCTTCCGCCATCCAATCGAATGGCAGGGTTTCACCCACACGCTTCATTGCTTTTCTCAATAAAGGGTTTTCAGTTACCAGCACACCACCGGCAAAAATGGTCAGACCCTTACCGACCCCCAAACTATAAAATCCAATGTCCCCTAAAAGCCCGACTGATTTACCATGCATCGTCGCCCCCAGCGACTGCGCAGCATCTTCAATCACATAAGCCCCCACGCCTTTGGCAATTGAGAGCGTGTTTTGGACGTCAGCCACCCGCCCCGCAAGGTGCGTATGCACAACCGCCAGCGTATCTTGACTACAAGCCTTCTTTAACGCGTTTTGACAGTAGTCAAAATGTTCCTTACGGGAGTCAGCAAGCACAGGTGTTAGTCCACAATGAATCACAGCCAACGCTACCCAAGGACAGGTATAGGCGCTCATCACCACCTGCTTCCGATCACTAAACTGCTTGAGTGCCTCAAGGGCGACCACTAATGCGGCCGTGCCAGAACATTCCACCTGCGCTTCTTCCACGCCAACGTACTTAGCCAGCTTAGCTTCTAAGGTATTTTTTGAGTAAGAGAAAAATGGCAAAACAAGAAAGTCATGCCACCTGAGCGTTAGGCCGGCGGTTGGTGAAACCTCAGTGAGTTTTACCATGTTCATGCTCTTGTTTGGATTCACTCAAACTTAGGCAAATGATTCCCAGCACAATTAACGCAGCACCTACAATCTGCATCACTGCTAGACGGTCGCCAAAATAGAGTGCTGAAATAATCAAGACCAACACAATTTCAAGGTGAGAGGCGGCGAAGGCAGGGCCGACCGGCGCATGCTTAAGCAAAGTCATCCAAGAAACAAAGGAGCCGAGATAGCCCAAAACTGCACCATAAATCCAAGGTTGGGAAAAAACGTGCCAGAACCACTCAACCGCAAACTGAAAATCACCACCATGATTTGAAGCAAGCTTGAAAGATAGCTGCGTTAAGGTGTCGCAAATCATTAATGCAGAAAAGCCAATTAAATAAAACTGTGCTTTTTTCATCCATACACCCCAACTAAAACCACACCAACGGCAATAAGACTAATACCAATAAGGCGCATCATATCCAGTCGCTCTCCAAAAATGAAGCGACCGGCAATTACAATTGAAACCATATTAATCGCGCCAAGCAGAACGCCTTGCGAAAGAGACAGAACTGACAAAAAAGCCAGCCAAACTACAAACTCTAAACAAAAGCAGGCAATGCCAATCCAAAGCGGAACTGAGCCCAGCATAAACTTCCAACGACTTAATTCTGAGGTAGATTCCTGATCTGAAACTGCTGCGAATTTCAAAGCAACATGGCCGACCGTATCCAAGGTCACATTCAACACCCAAATTAAAATCGCGATTGATGTCAATTGATTTGGTTTCGGGTTATTGGGAGGGGATGGTGCCGGATGTCGGATTCGGCACTAAAAATACCTAAGGGTTGAAATCAGGCCGGTTGCCTGTTGTAACTAAAGTTAATTAACGCACTTAATTAACTCACCTGCTGGTATTCTAATCTTTTTATTACCTGGATCAAAATAAATTTACATCTAGGGCTTTGAAGTACAAGAGAGGCTATGCCTATCAAGCATATTGAATCATGACAAAATTTAGAACGAGCACAGCTCAGTTCAAAATTACAGCTATACCTTATATATATAAGAGTGTGTCGTTTTGCGATGAACGTACAGTTTTCATTATGTAATCACAAACACTTTGAAAGTCTCGAGCCTTTTCAAAATGAACTAAATTGCCTGCAACCCGTCCCTTGGCGCCTGATAACTTAAGCCAACGCGTCCTTATAAAGTTATTTAGCTCTTGGTCCGACCTTCTTACATCTTCAGGTTTGTTTATTAACAAATGAGCGTGGAGTCCCTCTTGAAGCCCTCCAACTTCAACACTTCCAAAAATTCTCATCGTTTTATTTTTTTGTAGATAACTTCTACCTAAACAATATCTGTTAGTCCACTGAGCAATCTTTAACAAGTCTTCTTCAAAACGGTAACGAGAATTAGTAATGCCATTTACCGTAAGAAAAAACCAATTATCGTCTAAAGTTAATAGTTGCTTAAGCGCCTGAACTCTTGGCTCTGTGTTTATATAGGTCATTGTTTAGCTCCGCCCGGGTGCTTCAACATAACTCACCTGGGTATTTAATTTTCGTGGCCATCCTTCAAAAAAGCCACGGCTTTCCGCGTTTTTTATCAGGATAACGTTTAGTAATTTATTTATATTTATAAAAAAAATGAAAGCGTTATCCCTTTTGGGCTATTGCTCCTTGATTACTTGAATATCATGAAGTCGGTTATAGAAATCCCAATCTGACTCCCACTCATCATAGTTATCTAATTTAGGAGCTGCAGCCCTCCTAACTGATGCGTATTTGCTAACCAGATCTAATAGCTCTGTATTTAAGCGATACCTATAGATTTTCTTTCCATTTTCCATGCGGGTACCAGTCCTGCACAGCTCCAGGCCTACTGCCTTTAGCAGCTTTCCAAGGTGCTGTACCGGCTTACTTGCAACATCTTGAGACGTGTTGATACTTAGGTGGGTATCAACATAAGGTTTTCTTTTTATAGCCATTTGTATGAATTTACCTAGGTTAGACATATCAAAGTCAACCTCAGCAAAAAAAGCACCCTTAGAATATATTGGTGTAAGTGAAAATAAGTCGTGTAACAACAGCTGAGCGGAATTGCGTGACATCAAAAAGAGCTCGAATCTTTTATCATCGGATTCGTACCTATCTATCTTATCTTTGTATATGTTACTAAGGTGCTCTATGTCTGAGACCCCTAAGAACATTATGACCTTTCTTCTAAATTGCCCTTTATCATCTAGATTGATGAGATCAGCCGATATCTTTTCCCTATAAAAAAGCTCGATTTTTGTACGGTAGTAAGAGCGTAGTTCAGATCTTGTAATTACCCCCTCATTGCTATGGTACCTATCGTAAAACTCCTCGTATTGCTGCTCATTCATGGGCTTTGCGTTTAAGACAGCCTGTGTTTCCTCTTGATCCTTAATAAACTGCCCTTCAGAAAAGAATTCTCTACCTAACTCAGATATCTCGTTATCCTGTGTAACGTTATGGACAACCCAGGACTGACTTGTTTTGTATTTGATAAAATTACGCTTGAGGTTATTTTTCGAGGCTCGCTGATAAGCAACAACCATCGCCAGTAGGGATAGAAAAATACTAGGGGCTTTATTCCCGCCACCGCCTAAGTCAGGCGCACTCTTTAAGAATAGCCTTGCTAGAAAATCATTCTCGAGAATTTCGTGCTTGATGACACTAAAATCGGTCTCAAAATTGTACGTTGCAGAAGATACCCACACATGAATCTCTTTGGGATGCCTAACACGCGCTAGCTGTTGATCTATTTCTGTGTGCGAATTAACTAGGTTCTCAAATATTCCATATACACAGTCTATATCTGATGCGTTATTCTCGAACGTGATATCGACCCCCGTCCCCATTGATGGTGATGTAAGAATTACCTGATACTTTTTAATCTCACTCCTGATGTGCTGTATGAATTTTTGAGTAGCAGCCTCTTTTGAGTTGTCGGAAGTAATTGTAAAGATCGGAATGTCAATTTTCTTATCAATCCCTAACTTCACCAGCGCAGCTTCTAATGACTTAATTTTACTTTTTGAATTAGATGTTACAAACACCCGTTTTCCGTCTAAGACCGAATTCTTGATATGACCAATCAGTTGGTTTCTGGATGGGTATATGTTGATTTGACGAGGCTCTGTTTTCCACTCGTTAATATAAATGTTGATTGGCGTCTGTTTATTCGTGATGTCTTGAGTAGCAAGGGCACTAATTGTATTAAAAGATATCCAACCTAGGTCTGCATCTAACACCACTACACTTTTAGCGTTACTAATGAGCGTACTAAAAGCATCAAAGATCTCTACCCGTTTGTCACCAATCGTTTCCGAGAGAAAGTGTGATAGAACCTGTTCGACCTCATCAATCACGACTACATCAAACTTCAGAACATCATATCCAAACCCCAAAGATGGTATTTTTTTAATGCTATCGAGACAGACACCTAGCCTAATAGACCCATCACTACGAAACCCATAAAACTTAGGGTTATCTAAATAACATTCCAAGTCTAACCGTTGGCATAACTCTCTTATTAGAGACTGCCTGTGACCTATGAGCAGTATGTTTTTAGTGTTGGATGAGACTACTTTAGCGTTTGGTTGACCGCCATCGATGAACTCGTTAAGAGACGCTTTGATTTGCTTCTGGTTTTTTAAAGACCGCTTCATGAAATCCGTCTTACCCGACCCCTTAGGGCTTTTAATAAAGACCAGTCCCGTTGGCAGCTTCGATATATGCAGGTATTTTTTGTTGGATAGGTGGATATTTGTTGCCTTGGAGTATGACCCTAGCTCGAGAAAAGCCTCGAGAGTAGTCTGACCACTCTCGCCCTGCCTGGGAGGACTTTCGTGGTACCGCCTCACCACATCTTCAAAGTCATTAAAATTGAAGCCGCCATCATCCATGCCCTCCATCCATCTGGTTAACCTACAAGCGGAGCAGTGAATGTATGTACTGTGGCGGTTGTTAAGCGCAACGAAAGCACTCGGCCGTTGGTCCTTGTGGAATGGGCAGTAAATTTGGGTGGTAGTGACGATGTCCTTAAGTTCAACATTTACACCCTTTGATGTTTTTACGACAAACCGCCTAGGGAGTTTCTGTGATGATCTACTCATGGTAGCTTTTTGAGTGTCACTTACTGTGTCACTCACAGGCTCGACTGTGCCGTCACGAATTAGGTCATCGAGATACTCCTCACTTAATTCATTTCCCAGGATTTCTGCGTAACAATTGGAAGCTCCGAATGAGATTCGGGCAGCATCTGTTGAGGCAAGATCACCTCCTAATCTTCTGGCCAGTGCATACGATGCCGCTTTAACTTCTTTGGCATCAGTAATAGTCCTTGGTAGAACAAACAACAACCTAAACCTCTGTTTTTCGGGGGTGTGGCTAGCAGTTGTATAAATCAGGGAGCAGTACTTTTTAACGATTGGATCATCTTTGGCTTCAGAAAAAGACATACCGCCGTCTATATCAATCGGGATTATGTCTGCTGAAAGGAAGTTGGCCGTCTTTCGAATCTCATCAGCGAAACAAAAACTAAAAGCCCAACCGTCACGGATTACTTCTAAGAGGCGATCTAATGTGTCATCTATAGTCGTGAAGCCTATACTGTAACTTCGCTTATCCTTTGGGGGTATTTTATCCACCAAATCCGGGTTGACTGAGAACCTAAGCTTTCTCATCTAGGGGCGCCTACCTGGGAGGTCTGGCTAGAACATCCAGTGTGTTTTTAATCAGGTTTTTTTGTTCGAAGTTCAGTGACCGGTATGTCGTGATTACGGTGATCTCATCTGGTGTGAAACGCGCCATATCTTCACTTGCATCATATCCCTCAGCCATAGCTATTAGTTGGTATACCTTTAGGTTGAATACGTATGCAATCGAGTTGAGCAGATCAACACTCGCCCCATGCTTGCCATTCTCAATTCTGGATATGTTTGCTGCCGTAGAGCCCACGAGGTCAGCCAGCTCATCTTGAGTCAGTTTCTTTTTACCGCGTAATTCCTTTAGCGCTTCACCTATTTTCATTTTGTAAGATTAATTGCCCATTTACGTTTTTCGAAAGTCGAACAGCGTAATTTTTTACAATTAATTACGTTAATGGTAAATTGTCGGGGCTATGCATGATTTTCTCGACCACCTTAAAGATATACTCAAGTTGCTAGGCGAAACTCGCCGAATATTCCATTCAGAAGCAGACTTTCAACATGCTTTGGCGTGGGAGATACACACCAAATTCAAAGGTTGTAAGATTAGATTAGAGCGCCCATACGAAATGCCTAGTGGTAGCTATCACTTAGATTTGCTTGTTATTCTTGATTCGGGCCACCCCCACAAAATAGGGATTGAGTTGAAGTATCTGAAGAAACAAATCACTACCAAGGACGATGGTGAGGAGTACCGGCTTAGCAACCATGGAGCCCAGAGTGACGCTAGGTATAGGTTTTTTAAAGACATCTCGCGGCTTAATGAATTAAAGGCATCAAAAGATATTGATGAAGGTTACGCTATAGTCCTTACAAACGACCCGCTCTATTGGAAACAACCTAAATCACCCACCAGGGAATTGGACTATGAAGCGTTTAAAATCCACGATGAGCATGAGTCTCGTTCAGGCGAGTTAAATTGGGACAACGAAGACAATAAAGCTCACAAAAATATGCCTAAACTCTTCTTTAGTGAGAGTTACAAATTTAGTTGGGTGAATTACTCTGATGTGCCATCACTAGATGTCACAAACGGTAAATTCCAATACCTAATGGTTAAGGCGTAGCGATGGACGAAAAAGTATTAAAACTAAAAACGCCTGAAGATTGTGAAATATTCGCTGTGAATGTGACCCGCTTGGGTCACCCTGAGCTTGCAGCTCAAGCGCGGGAAAGATCAGTTCAACTGCGAGCGGCGAGTTATGGTGCATCAACAGATGTCGAAAAAGAGTGCTTGGAAGCAATTTTCGCTTATGAAGAGGCACTAACTATTAAGAATGGTAAACGGACTAGAGCTAGCAGGACTTGGCAGATGGTAGACCGTCACGGCATTCTCTCGGCAATCGAGCGGGCTGTTAACCGAAAGGATGATGCGCTTGGTTATCTAATGCTTAAAGACGCTGGCCTACAAGGCTACACATTTGAGGCAATCGTATTGAGGCATCCTAGCATTTTTTCACCAGATGCCGTCAATGTTGCCAGAATGAGGGCCGCAGAAAGGTAGTGGTGATTAATTAATTGCCTCTGCCTTATGGAGGGCGATCAAAAAGTCACGTTCTTTCTGGCCATGTGTCCATGCAAAACCCTTCGATTTAAACAACCCTAATTCTGGGTCTATTGGGAAATAATTTTTTTGCCATGCCAGATCTTTACTCATATTTTCCTTCGAGGTAGTAAGAACTGTAAGGTTGTTTTTGTAAAAGAACTCCCACCACTCCGAGGAACTGAAGCTATCCTCTAGTAGGACTTTATACGACTGGTGCCGCTCAGCCAAATGGGCTCGATTTATGCCCATTTTCGACACCCTTTGAAAATCATAGCTACTAAAAACAGTCAATGCTTCTTGGGTTATACCTACTACCTGCCAAATGTCATCTAATACACCCAATAGACCGTTTAACATTTTAATTTTTATTTCTATCGGGGCATTCATTTTCTTCAACGTAAGCACATCCTGATATATCTCATCTTTAGTCATTTCGCCCTTTATTTCCCTAATCTAAGTTCTTAACACCACTTAAAACATGACCTGTAGCTACATATTCTCTTGCAGAGTCACAGTGCCCTTGTTGGTCATCAAAAAAAATGTCAGCGCCAAACGCATTGAGGAATGGTCCCTTATCGAGCCCGCCTAAGAATATTGCTTCATCTATTCTTATATTCCAATCACGTAATGTCCTTATTGCCCTTTCGTGAGCTGGGGCACCCCTTGCTGTAACCAAAGCTGTTCGAATTGGAGAACTATCTGCTGGGTAAGCTTTTTGGATTTTATGAAGCATCACCAAAAAATTTTTAAATGGTCCTCCTGAAAGAGGGGTTTTGGCTGTCAGTTTTTCGTTCTCTTCAAAGGCTGTAAGTCCGCGCTCTTGATATATACGCTCGGACTCATCAGAAAAAAGAACTGAGTCGCCGTCAAACGCTATTCTCACTTGATCAGATAATTGTTTCTTTTTAGCGCTAGGAAGAATTTGAGCAGCTGCGTCACCGTTATCTAGCGCAAGACGAACATCATTACTATCAGCGGATAAGAATAGGTGTGCCCCAAATGCCGACACATAAGGGTGTGTGCTGGCTCCACTTGTGAACGCTGCCCTAGTAATCCGTAAATCGTGGTGGTTAATAGAGTTAAAAATTCTAAGGCCTGTGTCGGAGCTGTTCCTTGAGAGCAATATCACTTCAACCTTGGGGTTAGCTTTGTTATCTGAATTGAGTGCCAGCAACTTCCTCACCAATTCAAATGCCACTCCTGGTGCCAAAGGCTCATCTTCACGGTCTATCTGATACTTGCAATATGCTTCTACACCTTCGCCCTCAAAAACTTGATGGCTGTCTATTAAATCAAAAAGGGCTCTAGAGGAAATAGCGATTACCAATTTGTCGTCAGTTTGCTTCATCTATTTATAGCCTCTTGCCAGCCTTGTAATACCATCACCATGGCTAAAGTATCTAACTCGCAATAACGTAACAATGCTGATTTAATTCTTCCCCTGGATTCTTCGTTCAGGTCTTCAAATTGAAGTCTTGCGTATGCTGTTGTTGCAGCCCCACCAGCTGAAATAACGCTTGCATTACCTTCTTCCTCATTTTCTATGCCTTCTGGTAGTAAATCCACTGCAAATTCTTTTAATGTCTTATACGGATCACTAACATCACCATCTTTGATTTCCAACCAGCTATGGTTTGAGAAATTTAAGCTAGGTATACCACCTGTTGCCCCGTAGATTGGCTTCGAATAGATTTCTTGAAGCTGTTTAGATTCCTTCAAGATAGCTGGGAGAACTTTCTTAATAGAGTTACTACCCTTGGTGCTTGGGTGGAAGAACGCTTTCTCAGACAATTTACAGAGGTCAATCATTGCACGGCAGCCGCCTTTGATTAAACTCTTGATAAATTCAGCCAGTTCATCAGCGTCACTAGGTTTATTTTTCTCCTCGCTTAGCTGCTTGAGGATAGCTGAAAGGATGCTGTTTTCATGGTGACTCCACATAAAGACTGAGCCTTGATCGTTATCAAGAGCCTTTTTAAGTGCTCGAGCAAAATCATAGTTTGGGAACTCCCCTGGAGTCACGCTTAAGAATTGATTGGCATGCTTTACTGAACCATCTGCTTCCATAATGTGGTGAGAGAACTGGAATGCCACAGACTCATATGGGCGCATTTCTGAATAGAAAGGTAATGCCACAGCAGAGGTTTCGAAATCAATCAAATGATACGGATAATGCCAGCTAGCCATTTCGTGAGTAACTAACGCATCGTCTAAATAGAACCCTTTATGCCGGTGGTCTGATGGAATCCCGTTAACTTGTAGCCATTGTCTTTGAGGTCTGGATAAGCCGCTAATATCTGCCTCATCTTCAAAATCCCCTAGATCTTCGCGCTGGACTTGGGAGAGCTTATATGTACCCTGCTGTATCAATGATTCCTTCCTACGAAAGTTCCAGAGATCGAGCACCGTACCTTTGTTCAATTCTTGATCGGAGATACCTGTGGCTTCTCTCCAACACTCACTGAAACCACTCTTGAGGTCATCTTCAGCGGTCACTTTGAATTGGCAGTTACCGCAGTGGGCTCCTATTGTAGGGGCTATCTTTACGTCCTTTTCATAGCTATTCGCCCATTGAAGTGCAGCGTCAATTAGATAAGATGGTCCACCTGGATATTCAATCTCATTGTTAATTATCTGATCAACATATTTGTCTACTGAGACCTTGGAAAGCAGAAGCCCAGCAAGAGCTTTAATGTCTGTGTCTGGGGGTGTTCTGGTCTCAATTTTCTTTGATTGGTTGATCTTGAACATTTGATTGATGCCATCGATCGGTGCGACTTTTGATTTGTCTGGCATCATCAAAAATGCTCGAATGTCAGCCTTAGGAAAGGCTTGCCTTAGAACCAATGTCTGGAATGCCACGTCCTGCATGTATGGGAGCATACCTGAGGTGATATTCCCTCTGGCACTCTCAATATCCGGTGTTACTGAGTTATATGACTTAGCTTTAACTTCTATAAGCTCGAATATATTTCCCTTTTTAACCAGGATGTCGATACGAATAAAAAAGCTTCCAACTCTAAACGCTGGTTCAAATAAGACTACATTTTCTTGCTGTAAGAGCTCACGTGTTTTTGCTTCCGCAAGCGCATGTTCTTTTTCGTGTATTTCAATTCCATTTGGATATAGCTTCTTTGCCAACTCACCTACCTGGTAGCCGCCCTCAGCTAACATAGCTAAGAAGTCATTCTCTGCCATCAGGTCTTTATACTCAGAGGCTTTATTCGCATAAAAGAGTTTAGTAGGGCATTCGACTGCCATTTTGAATCTAGATTTCGTTAGATATCTGGGGGGTGCCATAGTCACTCAGCTATTAGTCAATTTGATTAATGTTACACAATATTGCTGTTTTATTGTTAAGTAACGATAATTGACAACTGCGACACTATATGTCGCGTTTAAACAGCAACATCTTAGTTTTTATCATAAGGAAAACCAAAGATGAAATCACCAATTAGAGCCGACCTCAAGGAGCTAGAAGCATTAGCGATTAAAGGTGATGTAACAGCGCAATATAACTTGGCACGAACCTACTACCAATATGATAACAACAAGGCTGCTTTCCATTGGTATGCTAAGGCAGCAAGGCAAGGTAATGCGGACGCCATTTTCAGAGTGGCTGGATTTCTAAAAACTCCTTCGTGCAGATTTGAGGGTTACTTAAAAGCAGCACAGGGTGGTTCAGCTTTTACTCAATGGTTTCTAGGAAACATATACAAAGATGGCGGCGAGTTATACAACCTTGACATAGCAGTTAATGAGAAAGAGTCCTTATATTGGTATCACAAAGCAGCTGAGCAAGGCTATCCCCCAGCGATTTGCTCTCTAGCTTATCACTTCAAACTCAAAGGGGAGTTAGAAAAATCAGTCGAGTACTATGATCGTGCTTACTATAAACTGAGTGACGAGCTTTATGAGCTGGCTGAGAAGTATCTTTTGGCCACTGGCAAGCCAGCTTTTGAAAAAGAGACATCGTCTGCTGACAAATCCGATTAATTTGACAAGAAACTAACATGGCGCATCAGCACGAAACGATATTAAGGCAATGGCAAATGCTGCGATATATTCCACGATATCCAGCAAAGATAAGCGCCCGCACGCTAAAGGAGAGGCTCGATGCTGATGGATTTGTTATCAGTAAGCGAACGATAGAGCGTGACCTTATTCAACTATCCCTTTCTTTTCCTTTGTTTCAGGATGACAGCGATAAACAATATGGATGGAGCTGGCAGAAAGATGCGCCTTCTTTCGACTTGCCAGGATTAAGTAACCATGAAGCACTGACATTCGTGATGGTCGAACAGCAATTAACAAAGCTCCTTCCCAGCTCAACGCTTGCTCATCTAAATCCATATTTCGAGCTAGCCCATAACCAACTCAATAATGCGATAAAGACTAGCAAGATCAAGTCTTGGCTGTCAAAAATCAGAACCATTCAACCCAACCAGATGCTTATCGCTCCTCCGGTTAATCAAGAGATTCAGCAAGTCATCACTGAATCTCTTTTACAGGACAGACAAATCAGAATTAACTATAAGAATCGTGAAGGTCAGAGTAAGCAATATAACGTGCATCCCCTAGCTTTAATCCAGCGCGGTGGAGTAACTTATTTGAGTGTTCAGATTGATTCATTCGATGACCTACGGATGCTAGCTCTACACCGCATAAGTTCAGCAGAGATGCTGAACGAAGGAGCAAAGAGACCAGTCGATTACGATGTCGACAGTGAGATCAGCAAAGGTAGTTTTGATTATGGCCAAGGTGACCTTATCAAGCTCAGGGCAATTTTCACCAGCGAATCTGGCAAACACTTATTAGAAACCCCATTAAGCACTGACCAAAGTATTAAGCCTATCGGTGATACGCATTTCGATGTTACAGCCACAGTCGCGAACACCCCTCAACTAATGTGGTGGCTTCTAGCGCTGGGCGCTGGGGTTGAAGTGAAAGAGCCTAAAGACTTAAGAAAATCCATCGCAAAAACACTCAAGAAAGCTCACGAACAATACCAATAAATATGCGACATAATTTGTCGCGATGTAACTGTAAACTTCGCTCTCAATAGGAATAAGGAGCGAACAAATGAACAAAGACCAATCCACTTCAAGTTGGAAAGAACTTGTTAAGAGCGAATCAACTGAACTCCCAATCGAACCATTACCTTGGTCAAAGCTCGGTCGCGTACAAGTAATTAAAAACTGGACGACGGAGTTAGTTGAGCTCATGCAAACAAATCCGTCGCTAGAAGATTGGAATCTAGTTGGTCACGCCGCAGTGATTTTGCACAACGACATCGATGATTGCCGCAAAATACTTCAACGAGTTGCTGCAGATATTGGTTTCGATTTCACTCATCTTGATGAACGCTTCATTCAAGCCAATTTTTCTGGCGAGTCGATCTCTACTCAATGTGATAAGCCAACTCTGGTATACCTAGAACCTGGTAATTGGATGAAAAATCTTGAAGAGATAGATGCCCAAGACACTGAGACCGTTGTTTCACTGCAGGACAACATCAGCCACATGGTCAGACAGTTTTCCCCTGAGTTGCCAATTATTTTTTGCACTTCAATTGAAAAATATGAGGATCTTTCAACCAAATTTCGCAAGCATGGACTATTTGATCGCAGATTTCTTGTCATCAAACCAAGCTTAGAAGAAACCGCCATCAACTTCTTGGAGGCGCTAGGACA
>Ga0228701_1001614_pt1 | contig 14972 bp, 15 predicted proteins | sample McNCre117_Aug_MG_2_FD_178017 | JGI IMG/M metagenome (GOLD analysis project Ga0228701, IMG submission 178017) | Freshwater microbial communities from McNutts Creek, Athens, Georgia, United States - 11-17_Aug_MG | ecosystem: Environmental > Aquatic > Freshwater > Creek | place: USA: Georgia...
CATTCGGGCGGGTGCAGACGAAGAAGTCTTCCCCTCGGTACTCGGCGGCAAAAACTGGACCCCCATGTCATGGAATCCTGCGACGGGCTTGGCTTATGCCAACACCCTCAACATCAGCTGGCCCTATCAACTGGCCAAGCCTGAATACAAAAAAGGCGAGTGGTACCTGGGTGTGAACTTTCGTGGTGTGAACATGCCCAAAGATGCCCCACACGGCTACCTGAGCGCCATCGACCCCATGACCGGCAAGAGCAAATGGCAAATGGCCTGGCCTGGTCAGCCCAGTATGGCGGGCACTTTGTCTACTGGCGGTGGCCTGGTGTTCACCGGAGCCGCCACAGGTGAATTCATGGCCGTAGATGCCAACAACGGTAAGAAGTTGTGGCAATTCCAAACCAGCTCCGGGATCATCGGCCTGCCTGTGACTTGGGAGCACAAAGGAAAACAATATGTCACAGTGCTCTCGGGTGCAGGTGGCGTATGGGCCTTGCTGGGTGACGAGCGCATGGCCAATGTGCCGGCGGGCGGATCGGTCTGGACGTTTGCCCTGAACTGATGATGCGAACAGTCCAGCTTATTCTGGTCTGTGTGGCGGCCCTGACCGGGGCCGCCCATGCACAAACCACATCGCGTTTTGCAGCAGCATCCATCGACCAGGGACGTGAACAGTTTCACCGCACTTGTGCGCAGTGCCACGGGCGCAACATGGTGAATGCAGGCACAACCACCTATGATCTTCGGAAATTTCCAACTGATCAGTCTGAGCGTTTTCTGAATTCGGTCACCAACGGCAAGGGCAATATGCCCTCGTTCAAGGATGCATTGAGTACAGAACAAATCAACGCACTGTGGGCCTATGTGGGCTCGCGGGGTGGCAAGGAACCTTGATGACCGTTGGTCTCCATCGCAATTCCCTCACTGTACTGCTGATGGCCGCATGGGGTTTGGCCGCGGCTCAAGCACCCGCGCCGCTGAGAGTCTGCATGAGCGAAGACAGTCCACCCCAGTCGCAAGTCCATAACGGCAAAGCCTCAGGCTTTGATGTTCGCCTGGCACAAGCCGTGGCCGATGCCATTGGCCGTCCCCTCAAAATCGTCCCATTCGAGACCGAATTCGAAAAAGAATCCACCCTCTCGCAAGAGGTCAACGCCCTGCTGTCTTCCGGACAATGCGATCTGGTCAGCGGCTTTCCGTTACTGCGCAGCGATCTGGGGCCGCCCAGCCGCCCCAGTGCCCGCGTGCCCGACCACCTCGGTGCGAAACGCAAACGCGAACGTCCCTTCATCCCTCTGGGAGAACTGGTGGCCAGCGCGCCTTACCAGGCCAGCACCTTGGCCGTGGTTCAGTCACCACATCAGCCACCGGTGGATGTACTGATAGACCTGAAAGGTCGCAAGACCGGTGCGGTCACTGGCACCCTGGCGGGCACCCTGATCAGCATGTACAGGCAAGGTGCGCTACGCGGACAAATGGTCACCTTGTCTCAGCGCGAAAACGCTTGGACTGCGCTCGAAACCGGCCGCATTGACAGCTTGTTGTTGCCCGCATCTGCCTATGACGCCTACCGCCTGATCCATGCAGACACCCCCCTGGTACTGACAGCCATGCGTCGCCCCATTGGGTTGAACCTGGGATTCGTGAGCTTGGCAACTGCGCCAGCTGCCTTGCTGGAAATCACGAACCAGGTCATTGCACAAAGCATGGTCGATGGCCGAATGAAGCAATGGGCGAACCAAGAAGGGCTGAGCTGGAGCCCCCCCACACAGCCAGCCATCTCGAACGGACCGACCTTGCAAAGCCTGATGACGGACTAACGACGTGCTCATGTCCGGATCATCGTGATGGCTCCAAAGGGGCAACGCCGCTCGCATTTTCGGCAACCCGTGCAATCTGTGACATTGTGCAAAGACGATGTCTTTTTAAAATCTTTAACCTTCAAACTCAGCACAAATGGTGGGCACACCGCCACGCACCAACCACAGCCGGTGCAGCGCATCGCATCGATGTCAGGCAGCAGCTTACGCTGCACCATGCTCACCTGGAAGAGCCAGCACTCGACTCAGTGCACGAACCAAATCAGTTTGAGTCAGCATCCCCACCAGACGCTTGTCCTGATCAATCACCGGCAAATGGTGGTGCCTGCCTGATGAAAACAGGGGTAACAAGTCCAGCGCATGACTGTGGGCACTGGCCACGCGAACTTGCCGTGTCATGAAATCTCCCACACTGTGGTCTTGTGCAACAGGCGCGTCCCCACTGAGCAAACGCAGCACATCCGTTTGCGTGAGGATGCCCACCACCTGACGGCCTTGGTCCACCACCGGCAAGGCCTTGATTTGAGCTTGCGTCATGCGCTGCATGGCCATGAACAAACTGGTTTTGAAATCCACAAACACCGGATGAGGCGTCATGATGTCGCGACACACCAGCGTGCGCCAAAGCCGCTCTGTGGCCATACCCTGCGCCTCACGCAACAAATTCACCAGCTCATCGGGGGCCACATCCAGAACTTGACCATATCTTGCGACCACAGCATCCAGGTCCGCTCGCCCCACTTGCGCTGCGGCAGGAGGACTGGGCACAGGAGACGGTTTGTGGGGATAAGGGTGATGAGTCCAATGGTTGTACAGCACAGCCACCAATACCAGCAGGACCGAATTGGAGAACACAGGGAAAAAGAGGAAGTCCCAATGGAACTCCTGCAACCAAACCATCAGCAAGGCCATGGCACCACCAGGCGGATGCAGGCAACGCAAGGCCATCATGGCGACAATGGCGGCGGCCACCGCCACCGAAACGGCCCAAGGCAAAGGCACGCTCAACCACTGCACACAACACCAGCCCACGGCGGCCGACACCGTGTTGCCCGCCACCACAGCCCAAGGTTGCGCAAAGGGGCTGGACGGCGCTGAAAACACCAGCACCGCACTGGCCCCAATGGGTGCGACCAGCCACCCCCCAGCAACGGGTGCCCACCATTGGCAAGCCTGGGCCGTGAAAAGAATCCCCAGCAATGCGCCCATGACGACACGCAGCCGCTCGGACCGCGAAGTGAACAAGGGTGCTGGCACCCACCGCGACAACCACGCCCAAGCCGATGGCGACGACAGTGAAGCATTTGGGCGTTCAGGTTTCATGGCCCCATTTTTAACAAAGCATTACAGCCAGATTGTGCCCCACGCTTTGATATGGAGTCGACCAAACTGAACGTGCCCACCGCATGTGCACCCGTTCAGTTGTTCCCGTACTCAGGCGCGTTGGCGTGTCCACTCGGGCAATGGTGCCGATTTGTGCAGCACATCCTGGTGCAACCAGGTTGCGCTCTTGCGGGCGCGCTCGGCCACGGTGTCCAGTGGCAGCTGCTGGTAATCGTCGTTGAACACCTCAAAGCTGTAATCGCCTCTGTACCCAATACGGTCCAAGCGCAGCACCAGATCGGCAAGTTGCTCGCTGTGCACCCCTTCTCCGGGGAAAACACGGAAAGTACGGGCGGTGGTCATGCGCTCTTCAAAGGTCGGGGTTTCCTGCCACATGAAGTCAGACAACTGGACCAGAAAAATTTTGGACGGGTCCAGCTCTTCGATGGCGTCGAGCGATGTCTTGGCCGCGAAGATGTGGAAGGAGTCCAGGCCAATGCCCAGATTGGGGCAGTCGGCGCGGCACACCACATCCCAACTGGCAGGGAACTCATTGACCGTGCGGCCCCAAGACAATGCCTCGTAGGCGACCTTGATGCCCAACGGCACGGCCAACATGGCGAGTTTTTTCAGATCGGCCGCGATTTGATCCAGGTCTTGTGTGGCATGACGCGAGGTGGACGAACAGGCCAGCAAGACCTTGCTGCCGGTGGCTGCACACATCTCCAGCATCGATTTGGCGATGTCCAGCTTGTAGCTGTGCAAATGGCCAGACAGACCTTCAAAATCGCGCAGCACCTGAAAGCCAGTGGGCCGCATGCCGCTTTGACGCACAGCCTCCACTGCGGACTTCACGCCGCCCGGGTGAGTGACCAGATCACGCGCCATCAGCATCACCTGAGAAAAGCCAGCGCCCTTCATGGCGGCCAATTTGGCCTCCAGGGTGCCCGCCATGGTGATGGTGTCCATGCCGTAGCCGTCGAGCAAATTCATGACAGGCCTCACTTGTGGACGAGTTCAAAGGCCACCGAGCCCAGCGCCGCACGGGTCAGTGCGCCACGGTCTTCGGGATGCAAGCGAGTGGACTCGACAAACTCCACCCCCCTGGCCTTGAGTGCGATCACGGCCTCGGCCACATCGGGCACGCCAAAGCCAATGCGCTGCAAACATTCGGGACTGTCATCCCCTTCCATCCAGACATCGGGTTCAACCAATTGCCACAGGAAGGTGCCACAAGGGCTCTTCATCAGCTTGCCCTTTGGCAAAATGCCAAAGCGTTCCTCATCGGGAATGGATGTGAAATCGAACATGTGCTCGAAATACGTCTGCCAATCGGCGCTGCGTGCTGCGCCGATGTACTGCACCACTCCAAAGTAGCTCATGCCCGCCAGCGCAGGGGGGTTGGGGTCCACCGTGGGAATGGGCTTGAAGTCGATGTCATAGATGGAGAACTCTTGCCAGCGATCCACAAAATAAAAGCGGCTGCCACCCGGCCCGTGGATGGCAGGAATGTGCAATTCCATCGCCTGCGCATGGCTGCCCACACTCCAGGCGCCCAATTCCATGCAACGGTTGTGGGCCTTGAGCGCATCCTGCACGCGGAATGCCACGGCTGAGATCACGGGCTGACCATCCACGGTGCCGCTGACGCGTGCGTCATCGGGGTTGGCATTGACCACCAGGTTCATCGTGCCTTGGCGGTAAAGCGTCACCTCACGCGAACGGTGGCGCGCCACGGGCCGAAAGCCCATGTTTTCAAGCACCTGGCCCAGCGCCTGCGGACGACTGGTGGCGTACTCGATGAATTCAATGCCTGCAATGCCCAACCGGTTGGGCATTTCAGGAACAGCTTCTCGGTTAACTTTGGTCAAGGTCATCAGGACACTCCAGTTTCAATTGCAAGAGCCCACCCCTGTGGGCTCTTGCAGGGGCAAATCAATAACTCAGCTTGGCACCTTTGCGCAGCACATCAGCGGTGGTGGTTGGCAGGCCAAAGTATTCCAGATACGCAGGTATCTGTTCATACAGCATGTCCGTTCCCACCTGAGTGCGACAACCCCGCGCTTGTGCTGCCGCCAAAAAAGCAGTGGTCTCAGCCTTCATCACCACCTCGCCCACAAAGGTGTCAGGTGACAGGCGCGACACGTCCATGGGAAGCGGGTCGCCTTCGTTCATGCCCATGGGCGTCGCGTTGACGACCAGATCATGATCCACCGGGTCGTTCGAGCCAGTGCGCACATCAATCTGAGGGTAGTTGTCTTTCAGGCGTTTGGCCAGCGCCTCACAGCCGACCGTGTTCACATCAAACAGGCTGATGGCCGCAATGCCTGAGCCCGCCAACGAAGCGGCAATGGCACAGCCGACGCCACCCGTGCCCACCACCAGCACCCGCTTGGCCGTGAGGTCAAAACCCTTGCGCTGCACACCGCGAACAAAACCAGCGCCGTCAAACATGTCGCCCACCAGGCGGCCATCAGCCAGACGCTTGACCGCGTTGCAGGCACCGGCCACACGCACGGTAGCCGTGACTTCATCAAGCAAACCCACCGTGGTGACTTTGTGCGGCATGGTGATCAAGGCGCCCCGGATGTTTTCGAGCGTGAACACCGACTTCAGGAATGTGCTGTAGTTCTCAGGCTTGCAACCCATGGGCACCACCACCGCATTGATGCCCGCTTCTTCGAAGTACGGGTTGTAAATCATGGGTGATTTGAAAGTGTGCGTGGGGTAGCCGATGTGGGCGATGATTTCGGTGTTGCCGTTGATCATGGGGATGACTCGATGACTTGGATTCAAACAGCTTGCGCAGCCGACACGCCTGCACGCAAAGCCAGAAGATAACTGTCAGCACCAAAGCCACAGATCTGACCTTTGACAATTTCGGCAAACACCGATTTGTGCCGAAACTCTTCACGGGCATGAATATTGGACATGTGCAACTCAACAATAGGGCATGTCAATACAGCCAGGGCATCACGGATCGCATAGCTGTAATGGGTCCAGGCACCGGCATTGATCAGCACGGCATCCACGTTGTCGAAATACGCCTGGTGAATGCGCTCGCACATGTCACCTTCATGGTTGGTCTGGTAGCACTCGACCTCAGCCCCCAGCTCCAGGCCCAGTTTGTGGAGGCTGGCATTGATTTCATCGAGGGTGATGGTGCCGTATTGCTTGGGATCGCGTTTGCCAAACATGTTGTGGTTCACGCCGTGGAGCATCAAAACTTTCATGGGATTTCCTTATCACATTCAAAAAGAGGGTCAGGCCAGCTCGACCATACGACCGGTGCGAGCCGCCAAGGCAATGCCTTCGGTGATCTTCAGATTCCGCAGACCATCCAGGGCAGTCACCAGGGGTTCGGCTTCGCCGCGCACTACAGCACCAAAATGCGCCATCTGGTGCCTGAGCGGATCATCGCGTTCCATGCCGACGGTGCCAACCTCAAACGGCTTCCACCAGGAACGGTCTTGCGGACGGGCATAAGTTTTCAGGCGCATGGTGGGCACCGACAAACTGCCATTGGTGCCTGCAATCACGTAACAGTCTTCATCTTCGTACGTTGCATACGCCTTGTTTTCCTGGCTGGTTTGCTCCCAGCTACGGGGGCTGGCGGCAGTGTCGCTCAACATGAACGTGCCCAACGCGCCATTGGCAAAGCGCAGATTGATGGCCACCGTGTCTTCAACCGAAAAACCCCTCGTGCTGTTGGATGCAAAAGCCTGCACCGCCACAATGTCACCGCACAACATGCGCAGGTTATGCACCTCATGGATCATGTTGATCAGGATCGGGCCACCGCCAATTTCCTTGCGCCAGGGGCCTTCTGCAAAATAATGATCCGGCTTGAAAAAGGTGGCACTGCCCATGACCGTCACCAGTCGGCCCAGCTGACCAGACTCAACCACCTGTCGTGCTTTGGCCATGATGGGACTGTGGGCGCGGTGGTGGCCAATGAGCACTTTCGCACCAGTCTGGTCCACCGCATCGACCAGCAGCTGTCCCTCGGCCACTTTGGTGGCGATCGGCTTTTCCAGCAACACGGGCACTTGGGCCGCAATGCATTGCATGGCTTGCGGTACATGCAGAGCATTGGGGGTAGCCAAGACCACACCATCGGGACGATCCTTGGCCAGCAACTCATCCAATGAGGCATACAACGGCACGCCCGCCTGTTGTGCCACGGCAGCGGCAGCAGGTGACGGGTCCACGATGGCAGACAGCTCACAAGACACACTGGTCTGAACCACTCCGATGTGGGCCAGACCGATGTAGCCTGCACCAGCGACTGCAATGCGGGTTTTGTTCATGCTCAAAATTTCAGGAATTCCACTCATGGTGAAGCACCCTGCCCGCTGTAAGAACACAGCGGGCAGGGACAGCCTGACTTACTTGCGCAGTTTGGTCAGTTCAGCCTGAACGTCAGCCACGGTGGTGCCCAAGGCAGCACTGTGCTTGTCAATCACGGGCTTCATCTTCTCGCGCAGCTTGGCGATTTCTGACGCAGACAACGTGGTCACGGTCATGCCATTTTTCTTCAACAGTTCCAGGTTGGCAGCCAGTGCAGCGCGGTTGGCTGCACGTTGAACTTTGACTGCATCGTCAGCGGCATCATCAATGATTTTCTTTTCAGTGGCACTCATGCCATCCCAGACCTTTTTACTGAAAATCACGGATTGTGGGTTGTACTGATGGTTGGTCAGTGCAATGTTTTTCTGGACTTCCCAGAACTTGTTGGCAGCGATCACGGCCACAGGGTTCTCTTGACCGTCGATGGCACCTTGCTCCAGGGCTGCGTACACCTCAGGGAAAGGCAGTGGCGTGGGGTTGGCTCCCAAAGCCTTCACCCAATCCACGTTGATGGGACTGGGGATCACGCGCAGCTTCAGGCCGGCAATGTCTTCCACCTTGTTGATGGTTTTTTTGCTGGTGGTCATGCTGCGAAAACCCAGTTCCCAGTAAGACAAACCAATGATGCCTTTGTCACCCAAAGCGGCATGCATTTTCTGGCCAATGGGGCCATCAGCAATCGCATCCGCTTCTTTTTCGTTCGCAAACAAGAAAGGGAAATCAAACACTTCCAGTGCTTTAACTTCGCTGGACAGGATGCCTGAATTCATCACCGCCATTTCAACCGTACCACCCTTGACCGACGACAAAGTGGCCTGATCGCTGCCCAAGGTGCCGTTCAGGAATAACTGAACCTTGATCTTGCCGCCGGATTTGGCTTCCACGGTTTCCTTGAATTTCTTCATGCCAGCCACCGCAGGGTGACCTTCAGGGCCGTTCAGGCCGAACTTGAGCGTGCGCTCCTTGATGTCCTGCGCCGAAGCCATGCCCATGGCGGCCAGGGCCAACGAAGCCACAACAGATTTGATGAACAGACGTTTCATGAATTGTCTCCTGAATGAAAAGGAAAGTTGGTGGATGTACGCGAGAGAAAGGTTCCCGAATCTGGCGTACCCAGTCAGATACGGGATGAAAAATCAATAGAACCAGCGAGCGGGCACCATGACCAGCTGTGGGAAAGCCACCATCAGGAACATGATGACAAACTGAGCGATCATGAAGGGCACCACACCTTTTGTCACTTCGTCCATGCTGATCTTGCCCGCACCGGCCACTGCATTGAGCACCGTGCCAACGGGCGGCGTGATCAGGCCAATGGCGTTGTTGATGATGAACAACACCCCAAAATAAACTGGGTCAATGCCCGCCGCCTTGACCACAGGCATCAGCACCGGGGTCAGCAGCAAAATGGTCGGCGTCATGTCGAGCGCTGTCCCCACCACCATGGTCAGCAGCATGATGCACAGCATCAGCAAGCGAGGACTGTCCAGCACTGGTGTCAACAATTCCACAATCTGACCGGGCAAGTTAGCCACCGTGATCAACCAAGCGGACACCATAGCGGCGGCCACCAGGAACATCACCACCGCACTGGTTTTGGATGCAGCAATGAACAAGGGCACCAGCTTCTTGAGGTTGAGTTCACGGTAAATCACCGTGGACACAAACAACGAGTACACCGCAGCCACCACAGCGGCCTCGGTGGGCGTGAAGATGCCGAATTTCAAACCAAACACGATGATGAATGGCAACACCAACGCCCATGCTGCCAGACGCAAAGCCTCCAGAATTTCACGGAAAGTTTTGCGCGGTGGGGGGGTCAGCTGTTCACTGCGCACCAGCCACCACCAGGTGAACACCAGCGACACCGCCAGCCACACACCCGGGAAAATACCGGCCATGAACAACTTGGAAATCGACACACCACCGGCCACACCAAAAACCACAAAGCCAATGCTCGGTGGAATAATCGGCGCAATGATGCCGCCTGAAGCGATCAAACCGGCGGAGCGTGATTTGTCATGCCCTGCGGCCACCATCATGGGCAACAACAGTGCGGTCAGCGCAGCAGCATCGGCCACCGCAGACCCCGACAAAGACGCCATGATCACTGCGGCCACAATGGTCACATACCCGAGGCCTCCTTTGACATGCCCCACCAGGGCCATGGCGAAATGAACAATACGGCGCGACAAACCGCCCGCATTCATGATTTCACCGGCCAACATAAAAAAGGGCACGGCCAGCAAAGAAAAACTGTTGGCCCCTTCGAGCAAATTCTGCGCAAGAATCTGGGCATCAAAGTTGCCCATGTGCACCATCAGTGCCACGCCACAGAGCAGCAATGAAAAAGCAATCGGCACGCCCAGGGCCATGGCGGCCATCAGGGAACCTAGAAAAACGATAACGGTCATGTTGAGTCTCGCTCTGTTTATTTGGCAGGGGGGGTGTCGGCATCGCCATGAGCTGACTCTTCCGATTCCTGGATCAGCATCAGGTGCTCATCGTCGATTTGACCGGTCACCAAACGGTACAGGTCCATCAGCAAGATGGGCGCGCCCAACACGGAGAAAACCATGGCGCTCGCATAAAACCAGCCCATCGATGCCTCCATCACGGGGCTGTGCGAGTCCACGTTCACCTTGAACTGCTCATAAGCACCACTGAACAGCAACCACAGGCAGTACAACATCAGCCCCAGCGACAAACCCATGCAAATGCGCTTGCCCAAGGGGCTGAGTTTGCCGACCAGCATGTCGGTGCCAAGGTGTGCGTTTTCGCGCAAAGCCACAACCGCGCCCAGGAAAGTCAGCCACACAAACAACCAACGCGACAACTCTTCTGAGACGGTGAAGCCGGAGTTGAAGCCGTAGCGCATGACCACGTTGCCAAACACCAGCGCGACCATGACGGCCATTGCCGTTGCGATCAGGTAGCCGATCACGCGGCAATACCCTTCAATGAATTTTTGGATCACCTGTTTCTCCTCAAATTAGGTTCTTGCTAATGTACGAACTGGTTAGTTTGAATGACTCAGTAGTTTCCCTTATCAGCAAATTACCGAGAACGCTATCTGCTATGCCGGAGTGGAATAACAGACAAATCGCAAAATCAGATCCACCACATGCTCACGCTTGAGCGTGTCGGCTTTGTCTGTGCTGGCCCGTTTCTGAAAAATGACCCCGAAGGTGTGCCGGTTGGACACATTGAAAAAGGTGAATGCTGAAATGGCCGAATGGATGTCAACGGGGTCCAGACCAGGCCTGAAAACCCCCTCTTCCACCCCCCGGTCATAGACCGCCTGTACCGACTGAATGGCGTTCTGGTTCAACTGCTGGATGCTGGTGCTTTGGCGCAAATAGTCTCCGCGCTGGATGTTTTCGCTCATCACCAGCCGAATGAAGTCTTCGTTGTCACGGTGGTGGTCATAGGTGAACTCCACCAATTTTTTCAACGCATCAATAGGCGGCAAATCATCCAGATGCAAGTCGGATTCAATCTCTCGCATGCGGCGATAAGCCTCTTCAAGCACGGCCAGATACAGGCCATCCTTGCTGCCGAAGTAGTAATAGATCATGCGCTTGCTGGTGCGCGTGGCCGCGGCGATCTCGTCAATGCGAGCGCCCGTCAGACCCTTGTCGGCAAACTCATGGGTGGCCACCGCCAGAATCTCGGCCATGGTGCGGGCAGGGTCGTTGGTGCGCCCCCCCTCTTTGGTGGGTTCAGTCTCTGGCGCAGTGAATTGTGCGAAATGTACCAATTGGTTCATTTCGCAAGTATAGATGCCGACCCGCGCCTCACAGCTCAGGGCAAGCCCTGATGCACTTCACAAACGATGCATCTGGTCGAAGGTTCAGCCCATGCCCTCGGGCTTGATCTGCGCACGGGCAATCACCTGCTTCCAACGGGCCTGTTCCAGCTTGATGAAGGCATCAAACTCAGCGCTGGCGTTGCCCACCGCCAAAGCCGTCTCGCTGGCCATTTTCTCTTTGACCAAATTGCTGCGCGCCGCCTTGATGGATTCGGCCTCCAATTTGGCGATGCTCGCTTTGGGCCACCGGGAGGGTGCCAGAAGCCCATACCACTGGGTCATCTCGAAACCCTTGACCCCCTGCTCGGCGACAGTGGGCACATCGGGCAACTGTGGCAAGCGCTGCGACGATCCCGTGGCAATGCAGCGCAACCGCCCCGACTTGATGAATTGCAGCAAAGCCGGTGCACCGACCGCTGCAGCCTGCAAACGGCCAGCCATCAAGTCGGTCAGCATTGGCCCAGTGCCCCGATATGGCACATGCAACACAAAGGTTTCCGTGGCCATCTTGAGGTATTCAAAAGCCAGGTGCCCTGCACTGCCATTGCCCGCCGAGCCATAGTTCATCTGGCCAGGTTTGGACTTGGCATAAGCCACAAATTCCTTGAAATTCCTAACCGGCAAATCGGGGTGCACCACATACAGGCTGGGCACCTTGGCCACCAGCGTGATGGGCGCAAAGTCTCGCGCTGCGTCGTAGGGCAATTTGGGGAAAATATAGGGATTGACCGCCAGCGTGCCAATGTGCCCCAGAATCAGCGTGTGCTCATCCACGCTGTTGGCCACTTCCTGCATGGCGATGTTGCCTGCCGCGCCGGGCTTGTTGTCCACGAACACACTCTGCCCCAGGGTTTTACTCAGCTCGCCGGCAACAGCGCGCGCCACGATCTCGGAGCTGCCACCGGTCGCAAACGGCACCACCAGACGCAAAGGTTTGGCGGGCCAGACGGTCTCGGCCTGAGCAGCCGCACCCCACAAACCCGAAGCAGCAGACGCCCCCGCAATCAGCACATCGCGACGATTGAATGAACTCGGTTTCATCTTGGATCTTTCTTTACATCAACGGCACGGTCAGTTTGGCAATCACGGCGCGGGTATCCGGCCGCACGCCACGCCACCAAACAAAAGCTTCAGCAGCTTGCTCGGCCAACATTCCCACGCCATCGGCCAGACGGCTCACACCGGCTTGCTGCGCCAGCTTCAAAAACGGAGTCAGGCCCTTGCCATACGCCAGCTCATAAGCCAGGCAGCCTGCAGCAAACACAAAAGGTGAAATGGCAGGCAACTCGGCTGTCAGGCTGGCCGACGTGGCATTGAACACCACATCGAAGGCCTGCCCTTCCAATTCGTCATAGCCCACACCGCTGATCTGCGACACACCATCTGAATGTTGCTGCCCAATGGCGGCCAGGGCCTGCGCCTTGCTGGCGGTGCGATTGGCAATCAACAGTTGTGCAGGTTGTTCGGCCAGGAACGGCAACAAAGCCCCGCGGGCCGCGCCGCCCGCCCCCAGCAGCAAGACACGACGACCTTTGAGCGGGCAACCCAGGTTGTGCACCACATCGCGCACCAAGCCCACACCATCAAAGTTATCGGCATACACCTTGTCGCCTTCAAACTTGAGCGCATTGACCGCACCGGCCAGCTGCGCACCAGGCGTCAGATCGGTCGCATAGGCAAACGCGTCGAGCTTGAACGGAGCCGTCACATTCATGCCCCGTCCGCCAGTGGCCCGAAAGGCATCCACGGTTTGGGCAAATTCGCCCAGCGGCCCCAACACTTTGGTGTATTCCATGTCTTGCCCGGTCACTTGGGCAAAAGTCGAGTGGATCAGCGGCGATTTGCTCTGCTCAATGGGGTTGCCGATGACGGCATAACGGTCGGTCATGAAAAATTCCAGCAAATGAGGGGGTGATCTTATCGCCCCTCGCAGTGCCGACCCCAACCCGGGCTGACGCCCACCATCTGGCAATGCTTCACCCGGTCCGGGGCAAAGCATGAACGCAACGAGCATCAGGGCGTGAGCACCAGATCTTTCACGGTGGTGGTGCCTGCTGCCCCCAAGTCAAGCAACGAAGCCGTGCTTTGCGTGGTGTAGCCCGTCGCTTTGAACTGCCCTGACGGCATAGACCCCGGGCCGTGCCGACCCAGCCCATCCTGACCCAGGCCTGATTCAGTGCCGCCCTACCAGCCGAGACACCGCCACACCCAGCACAGCCACACCACCGGCCGCAACCGTGAAGGCATAAGGCAGCCAACCCCGGTCCACACTGAACGCCATGGCCAGCACCCCGCTGGACTGGCCAAAAAACAGCAGGCAAGCAAACAAGGTGACAGCCGTGCCGCGGGATGCGGGAGCCATTTGTGTGGCCTGCACCTGCAAAGTGTTGTGCAGCATGTAAAAACCAAACCCTGTGGCAAAACAAGCCAGCATGCCCAACACCGGCTGATGCGCCCAGGCCAGCAACAGCAGCCCCAGCACGATGCTGGCAGCGCCGGCTTTGACCAGCCCCCGCTCACCGCCCAACCAAACCAGCCAACGCCTCGCCAACTGGCTGTAGAGCAAGCCGCCCACGCCATAGAGCATCATCACCGACCCCGCCACCACCACGCTCAGGTCAAACTGCTGGTGCAAATGGGTTGGAATGAAGGCCATGGCACCAAACACCAAAGCACCTTCGATGGCCACCACAGTGAGCACCTGCCTCACACGGCGGATGCGAAGCATCTGCCGTGTGTTGCTGAAATAAGCCAGAAAACCGACGGTTTCAGCCGCCGGGCTGGGCGACAAACTGCGCAACTTGCGCATAAGCAACAAAGCGGCCACCCCAAACACGACCGAAACCACCGCAAACGCGCTGCGCCAGCCCCAGTGCTCGGCCGCAAAGCCGCCAAACCACAGGCCCACCATCATGCCGCTGACGGTCGCCCCCATGAGCCGCGCCAGGGTCTCTTGCCTGCGGTCATAAGGCACCTGGTCCCCGATCCACGCCATGGCCAGCGGAATGATGCCGGCCGCCGCCGCTCCCATGAAAGCACGCATGACGACCAGCACATTCAGATCGGTGGCCATGCTGGTGATGGCGCTGAACACCGCACAAGCCAGCGCCGCCAATGAGATCACCCGCAATTTGCCAAAGCGGTCACCCAGCGGGCCATAAAACAACTGCAACACCCCATAGGCCACGGCAAAAGCCGACACCACACGCGAAGCCTCGCCCGTGGTGACCTGAAACTCCTGCCCCAGCACCACCAGCATCGGGTCACACAAGCGCATGGACGTCATGCTGGCAAAACCCGCCAGGCCCATCAAGCGCAAGGTGCTGCGCTCGGCTTGCGCTGTGGTGCTCATTGTGTCAGCCGTTCAGCTGCTGCTCCAGATCGTGCAGCACCTGGTAGCAAGGCAGCACTTGCGCGATGGAACTGTTGGGCTCGCGGCCTTCTTTGATGGCGGCGAAGAATTCGCGGTCTTGCAGTTCGATGCCGTTCATCGACACCGCCACTTGGGACACGTCGATTTTTTCTTCCTTGCCGTTGACCAGATCGTCATAACGGGCAATGTAGGTGCCGGTGTCGCCGATGTAGCGGAAGAAGGTGCCCAATGGGCCGTCGTTGTTGAACGACAGGCTCAGTGTGCAGATGGCACCGCTGGCGGCTTTGAGCTGGATGCTCAT
>Ga0228701_1001621_pt1 | contig 14940 bp, 13 predicted proteins | sample McNCre117_Aug_MG_2_FD_178017 | JGI IMG/M metagenome (GOLD analysis project Ga0228701, IMG submission 178017) | Freshwater microbial communities from McNutts Creek, Athens, Georgia, United States - 11-17_Aug_MG | ecosystem: Environmental > Aquatic > Freshwater > Creek | place: USA: Georgia...
GGGCCATGCCTGCGCAGCGCTCGACAGCCCACCGTGTGCCCACGACCCCGCCCCGGCGCCGACTGGGCTGGCTGATCGGCGTGGTGGTGCTGGTGCACCTGGCCGTGCTGGCCAGCCTGAGCGGCACGCTCGACTGGCAACTCAGGCCGACAGAAACCACCCGTGTGAGCGCCTTGCAAACCCGCATGCTCACGCCACCGCCAGCGCTCCCCACAGCCACACTCCCCACCCGACCCGCGCCAGCTGCCCGCACGCGGCTGACCACCGAACCCGCCAAGGCATTCCCAGCATCCTCACCGCCTGCGCCTGAAGCCACAACCGAGACACCCGCCCAGCACGCCCAACCCGGAGCGCCAGACACACCCGACACGGCCGCCCAGACGCCTGCCGTGGCACCGTCCCCGGCTGAGCCACCTTCACAACAACCTTCACCCACCCAGCCCCCCGAAGCGCCGACCACTCCCGTGGTCACCGCCAGTGAAAGCCTGCCCCTGATTCCACTGGGCGCACTGCCCGCCCCCACCTTGTTGAGTTACCGGTTGAGCGGCCAGGACAAAGGCCTGACCTACCACGCAAGCGGTGAACTGCGCTGGCAACACAACACCAGCGACTACGCCATGAACTTGTCGGTCAAAGCCTTTTTGATTGGCACCCGTCATTGGCGCAGTGTGGGCCAGATCACGGCTGGCGGCCTGGCCCCCACACGGTTTTCAGACAGCTGGCGCAGTGAGCGCGCCTCCCACTTTGACCGGGCGCATCAACAGGTGGTGTTCAGTGGCAACGCACCAGTGGCCGAATTGCTGCCCGGTGCGCAAGACCAGATCAGCCTGTATGTGCAACTGGCTGCGGCCATGGCAGGCGAACCCCAACGTTTTGTGCCCGGTACCCGCCTGCAAATCCAGACCATCACCGTGCGCGATGCCCAGCCCTGGCTGCTGACGCAGGCCCCGGGAGAAAAACTCACCATCGACGGACAAGACGTGCCAACGGCCAAATGGGTTTGCCAGCCACGCAACCGGTTTGACGCGCAAGTCGAATTCTGGGTGGCCGAAAAATACCAGTGGCTTCCGGTGCGCATCCGCATCACCCAAGCCAGCGGCAGCTACATCGATCTGGTGCTGAACGGGCAAGAGCCGCTGCCCGCCCTGCCTGCGCCCCCGGGAAAAACCCCTGCCTCTTGAAGTTCATCCACCCCACCCCATGTCTGGAGCAGAAGTTGAGCGAGAATGAAGCCATGAACCTGCTGTACGAATCTGAAACCTTTGCCGTGATGCACCTGCTGGCCAACGCGCCCGCGGAGTCCGCACCAAAGACCAGCCAACCGCTGCTGGAGCGTCACGGTTTTGAAATCGTTGACAAACGCTCAGGCAAAGAGGTCTACCTGGATGGCTCCTGGGCTGAAATGTTCCAGCAGCAAATCCAGGCCTGGCAACTGCACACCCCAACGCAAGAAGAGGTGGAAGACACGCTCGAAGGCTACACGGGCCTGGCCCAGCAGCCCGTCATCGTGCACTGACCGCCCATCGATTTCTTGTGGGAGCGGCGGCTTGAGCCCCGACCTGATAAGCACCTGCACTTGTGGGAGCGGCGCCCTCGCCGCGATAAGCGCACACAGGCCACCCGCATTCGCCGCGAGGGCGCGGCTCCTACAAACTGCTTCAGCACCGCCACCTCCCTCAGGCGGTTTTTCCTCGCCGGTTCATCCACTGAAAAATCGGCCCCACCAAAATCAGTACCGCCACCAAGCGACACACCTGAAACGCGGTGACCACGGGCACGCCCAATTGCAAGACCTTGGCGGTGATCGCCATCTCGGCAATGCCACCGGGTGAGGTGCCCAAGATCAGCGTGGCCGGGTGCAAATTGGTGGCCCAGGCCAGAAAAAGGCCAAAACCGACCGACAAAGCCATCATGCCCAGCGTGCCCAAAGCGGCCGAAGCCAGCCAGCGCGGCGCGGTGTGCACAAACTCACGCTGAAACCGCACCCCCAGGCTCACGCCAATCACCAGCTGCGCCGCGTTCGACAACCCCGTGGGCACCGCCGACCAGTTCACACCCGACAGCGTCAGCCCCATGGAAGCCAGCAAGGCCCCCATGAACCACGGGTTGGTGCGTTTGAGCCAGGTCATGACCAACGCCCCCGCCGCCGTGGCCAGCGCCAGCCACAACAAACCGGGCCATTGCGCCACGCGCGGGCCGGGCAGCAAACGGGCATCGACCTGCAAGCCCCAGTGGCTTTGCGCCCATTGCATGGCAAACGGCACCGACACCACCACAATCACCAAACGCACACTGTGGGCCGCGGCCACCAGATCGGTGCGTGCCCCGTGGCGCTCGGCCAGCAAGGTCATCTCGGACGCACCGCCGATGGCACTGGCAAAGTAACCGGTGGCCCGCCAGGCTCCAGGCGGCAGGTGCGCAAAATCGGCTGCATGCTGACGCTGCAGCCACAGCCCAAACAAGCCCCCCAGCGCCAGCGCCCAGACCACGGCCAGCACAATCGCCCACCACAGGCTGACCACCAACGCGCTGACCTGCGGCGTGAAATACAAGCCCAAAGCCGCGCCAATGACCCACTGCCCGCCGTTGCGCAGCACCGGTGCGCTGCGCGTGGGCGCACCCAGCACCGAAGCCACCGCCGTGGCCAGCAAAGGCCCCAGCATCCAGGGAATGGGCGTGTGCAGCCAGACACACAACTGGGCAGCGGCCAGTGCCAACAGCAAGGTCAGCGCTGTTTGAAGTCCTGACTTCATCTTCCGCAGGTCGGAGCTTCAGCCATCAGCCTCGCGGCTGCACATTCACGCATGCCGTCGGATGCTGTCGGCCACGGTCTGCACGATCTGGTCGATGTGCGCGTCTTCCACGATGTAGGGCGGACAAATGACGATGTTCTCACCCGCAGGGCGCACCCACACGCCTTTGTGGAAGCAATCCATGAAGATGTCATAAGCCCGTTTGCCGGGTGCGCCCGCCATGGGGGCCAGCTCCACCGCCCCGGCCAGGCCCAGCGTGCGGACACCGATGACATGAGGCAAGCCTTTCAGGGCACTGTGCATGGCATCACCCAGCACACGGCCTTGCTCGCCCGCACGTGCAAACAGGTTTTCTTCCTTCATCAGGTCAAGCGTGGCGATGGCCGCAGCACAAGCCACAGGGTGGCCAGAGTAGGTGTAGCCATGGAAGAACTCGATCGCGTGCTGCGGCGAATTGGCGTTCATCATCGCGTCATAGATGAAGTCGCGGCAGATCACGCCGCCCAGAGGGATCACGCCATTGGTCACCGCCTTGGCAAAATTCAGCATGTCGGGCACCACGCCGTAATAGTCGGCCCCGAAGTTCACGCCCAGACGGCCAAAACCGGTGATGACCTCGTCAAAAATCAGCAAGATGCCGTGCTTGTCGCAAATCTCGCGCAGGCGCTTCACATAGCCCTTGGGCGGGATGTACCAGCCCGCGCTGCCCGCAATCGGCTCGACAATCACCGCCGCCACATTGCTCGGGTCGTGCAGCACCAAGATGCGGTTTTCCAGCTCCAGCAACGGGTCTTCATCCCACACAGGTTCCTCGTGATGGATGTAGGCATGGTTCACCGGGTCATGGATAAAGCGCATGTGGTCCACCCGGGGCAGCAACTGCGCACCAAATGCCTTGCGGTTGGCGGGCAGTCCGCCCACGCTCATGCCGCCAAAATTGACGCCGTGGTAGCCCTTTTCACGGCCAATGAACACGGTGCGGTGGCCTTCGCCGCGGGCGCGGTGGTAGGCCAGCGCCACTTTCAGGGCCGTGTCGGCCGCTTCCGAGCCGGAATTGCAAAACAGCACCTTGTTCAGATCGCCCGGCGCCATCTCGGCAATCATCTGCGCGGCTTTGAAGGCCTTGTCATTGCTGGCCTGAAAAGCAGTGGCGTAATCCAGCGTGTCCAGCTGCTTTTTGATGGCCTCGTTGATCGGGCGGCGGTTGTGGCCAGCGCCCACGCACCACAGGCTGGAAATGCCGTCGATCACCTTTTTGCCATCGTGCGTGGTGAAGTGCATGCCCTCGGCACCCACAAACACCCTCGGGTCCTGGCGGAAAGTGCGGTTGGGGGTGAAGGGCAACCACTGGTTGTCCATGTGCAGGTCGGTGTGGGCCATGGCAAAAACTCCTCTGATTCGGTTCAGTCAGCCAGTTTAAAGGCTGGCGCAGCGCCTATCGGCCCCCACGCGACAGTCGTACAGAGGGGTCTCTACAATAAGGCGATCAAAAATTGGCTGCCCCCCCAAGGGCAAGCCCCCCCAACGCTTTGCACATGACCACGACCTACATCCTGACCCTCTCCTGCCCTGACCGCACCGGCATCGTGCATGCTGTGTCGGGTTTTTTGCTGGAACGCGGGGGCAACATCGAAGAAGCGGCGCAATACAACGACCATGACACCGGTCTGTTTTTCATGCGCGTGCAGTTTGCCTGCGACCAGATCGGCGCCGAGGCCCTGCGTGAGCAGCTCGGCACACTGGCGCAAAGCTTCCAGATGCAGTGGAACCTGCACACCACAGCCCAGCCCATGCGCACGGTGATCATGGTGAGCAAGGAAGGCCATTGCTTGAACGACCTGCTGTTTCGCTGGAAAAGTGGCCTGCTGCCGCTGGACATTCGCGCCATCGTGAGCAACCACCGCGAGTTCTACCAACTGGCGGCCAGCTACAACGTACCGTTTCACCACATCCCGCTGACCAAGGACAACAAGGCGCAGGCAGAAGCCAAACAGTACGAAATCATCCAGGCCGAAGGGGCCGAGCTGGTGGTGTTGGCGCGTTACATGCAAATCCTGAGCGATGACCTGTGCCGCAAACTGGCTGGTCGTGCCATCAACATCCACCACAGCTTTTTGCCCAGTTTCAAGGGGGCCAAGCCGTATTACCAGGCGCACGACCGGGGCGTGAAACTGATCGGCGCCACCGCCCACTATGTGACGGCCGACTTGGACGAAGGTCCGATCATCGAGCAAGACGTGGCCCGCGTGGACCACAGCAAAACGGTGGAAGACCTCACGGCGCAAGGTCGCGACACCGAAAGCCAGGTGCTGGCCCGCGCGGTCAAATGGCACAGCGAACACCGTGTGCTGCTCAACGGTCACAAGACCGTGATCTTCAAATAAACCTGCTTCTGGGACCGGTCTCCAGATCGGGCTCAGCGGACCCATCATGAGCCAGATCTCACGCATTCCGCCCATTCAGTGTCTGTTGACCTTTGAGGCCTTGGCGCGTTTGCGCAGCGTGACACAGGCGGCTGAAGAGCTGTGTGTCACCCCCAGTGCCGTCAGCCACCGGGTCAAACAGCTCGAACAGATCATCGGCACCAAGCTGTTTGGCCGGGCCGACTTTTCGCTCACGACCGAAGGCATCGAATACCTGGCCCATGTGCGCGAAGGTCTGGTGTCGCTGCAGCGTTTTCCCAGCGCCAGCCACACACCGGGGCGTCGCAAACTGCGCCTGGCGGTCACCCCCACCTTCGCCCGCTCGGTGCTGATGCCGCGCCTGAAACACTTTCTGGACGCCTATCCCGAGATCGACATCACCTTGCAAGTCAGCATCCCGCTGCTGGACGTGGTGGCCGAAGATGCCGACCTGACGGTGCGGTTTGGCACAGGGCGATATTCGGATGTGGAACATGTGTGCTTGGCCAAAGATGAGGTCACCCCGCTGGCATCACCGGCCTGGTTGCGCGAAAACGGCCCCTTCACCAGTGTGGAGGACCTGCAAAATCAGCCCCTGTTGCGCAGCCCGCTGGAGCCCTGGCGCACCTGGTTTGCCGCCCACAACCTGGATTGGCCCGAGCCGGTGGACGGCTCCTCATTCAACGACATCGGCCTGATGTGTGACGCCGCCGCGCAGGGCTTGGGCATTGGTCTGATCCGCACCAAGCTGGGTGCGCCCTGGCTGGAAAACGGCCAGCTGGTGCGCCTGTTTGAGCGCAGCGTGCCCAGCCCGCACGCCCACTACCTGTGTTGGCGCACCGGCACCATGGAGCGCTGGGAATGCGCCACCTTTGCAGAGTGGCTGAAAAAAGCGCTGGCCTAAAGGCCATTCTTATGCAAAAGCGGCGTCCTCGCCGCAAATCAACATTCGCAACGCTCCGCTCAGGCATTCGCCCCGAGGGCGGGGCTCCCACACCCATGTTTGACCTTGCTTGCAAATTCACAAGCCCCTCAAAGATTCTTCAGCCACGGGCATCGAGCTTGCGCTTACAGTTGGCTTCTGATTTCAAGGTTTTCATGCCATGAGCGCCAACACCCCTGCCGAGACCCGCGAACTGACTGCCACCGAACGTGCCGAGCGCCAACGCGCTGTGGTGCAGGCCCTGAGCCGTGTGCTGCCGCCAGACGCCATCCTCTACACCCCCGAGGACACCACGCCGTATGAGTGCGACGGCTTGACCGCCTACCGCGAGCGGCCTTTGGTCGTGGCACTGCCCGAAACCGATGCGCAGGTGCAGGCGGTGCTGCAAACCTGTCACGCCCTGCAGGTGCCCGTGGTGGCGCGTGGCGCAGGCACGGGCCTGTCGGGCGGGGCCATGCCGCACCGCATGGGCGTGACGCTGTCGATGGCGCGTTTCAACCAGATCAAGACCGTGGACCCGGTCAGCCGCACCGCCGTGGTCCAGTGTGGCGTGCGCAACCTGGCCATCAGCGAAGCGGCGGCACCCTACGGCCTGTATTACGCACCCGACCCGTCCAGCCAAATCGCCTGCACCATTGGCGGCAACGTGGCTGAAAACTCGGGCGGTGTGCACTGCCTCAAATACGGCCTCACGGTGCACAACGTGCTCAAAGTGCGTGGCTTCACCATCGAAGGCGAACCGGTTGAATTTGGCAGCGACGCGCTGGATGTGCCGGGCTATGACCTGCTGGCCGTGCTGGTGGGCAGCGAAGGCATGCTGGCCGTGACCACCGAAGTGACCGTCAAACTGGTGCCCAAGCCCCAGTTGGCGCGCTGCATCATGGCCAGCTTTGACGACGTGCGCAAAGCGGGCGACGCCGTGGCCGCCGTGATCGCGGCAGGCATCATCCCCGCCGGTCTGGAGATGATGGACGGCCCCATGACCGCCGCCGTCGAGGACTTTGTGCACGCCGACTACGACCTGAGCGCGGCGGCGATTTTGCTGTGCGAGAGCGATGGGACACCCGAAGAAGTCGAAGAAGAAATCGGCCGCATGAGCGAGGTGCTGCGCGGCTGCGGGGCGACCGCCATCACCGTCAGCCGAGACGAAGCGCAGCGGATGAAATTCTGGAGCGGCCGCAAAAACGCCTTCCCCGCCTCGGGCCGCATCAGCCCCGACTACATGTGCATGGACTCGACCATCCCGCGAAAACGCCTGGCCGACATCCTGCAAGCCATTCAACAGATGGAAGAGAAGTACGCGCTGCGCTGCCTCAACGTGTTCCACGCGGGCGATGGCAACCTGCACCCGCTGATCCTGTTCGATGCCAACGACCCGGACCAGCTGCGCCGCTGCGAGCTGTTTGGCGCCGACATCCTGGAGACCAGTGTGGCCATGGGCGGCACCGTCACCGGTGAGCACGGCGTGGGTATCGAGAAGGTCAACAGCATGTGCGTGCAGTTTTCTGCCGAAGAAAACGAGCAGATGTTCGGCGTCAAGCGCGCCTTTGACCCCAATGGCCTGCTCAACCCCGGCAAGGTGATCCCCACGCTGCACCGCTGCGCCGAGTACGGCAAGATGCTGGTGCGGGCTGGGGCCATCAAGCATCCGGATTTGCCGCGGTTCTGAATCTGTTCGGTTTTGGCATGTCGGAGCTGAAGCTCCGACCTACGGGCAACAGCAGAAGGTCTTTTGTAGGTCGGCGGCTTTAGCCCCGACAGGATGGATCGACACGCATTTGTCGGGGCTAAAGCCACCGACCTACACGACGCGTCACTCCCTGACGCCAGGTAAACCACTCGGGGCAGTGCCCCAGTCCGCAGGATAAACACCGCGGTTCACATACCGATGAAACGTGCTGTGCGGCCAATCGCCCACCTGCTGCACATGGCCGTGTTTGACGGGGTTGAAATGGATGTAATGCGTGTGCTGTTCCACATCACGTTCATCACGCAAAGTGTGTTCCCAAAAACGGGCTTGCCACAATATCTGCAAACCCAACCTTCCCTTGAGTCGATGCACCACACCTTGCTTGATCAGCATCCAGCGGGTTGAAAAATCAGTGTCTTCAGTCGGCAAGCGCCAGATGGCGTGCAGATGATCGGGCATGACCACCATCGCCAAGGTCTCGAAAGGTCGCTGCACCCGCACATGCCGCATCACATCGCCCAAAGTCTTGACACACGAAGGCTCACACAGCCATGGTTGCCGCTCATGGGTCACCACCGTGAAAAAGAATGTCCCGCCTGGCGTGTCTGATCGACGGTATTGCATGGCCGCATCTCCCTGTTTTTTTGAAAATCATGGAGCCATGGTTTGAATGAGTCAACGGGTAATTATGGGCGATACACACAAGATTTCAGTAGGTCGGCGGCTTTAGCCCCGACAGGATAGACCACCATCACTTGTCGGGGCTAAAGCCGCCGACCTACGGATTTTTGATTGCGCGCACAACCATCCGCGTTTCTGATTAGTTGCGTGCGCAACCAAATTAACCTAAGATCAGGCCTTCTTTCAACCCCTTCAGACTGAAGCGCCGAATGTCCACGCCACTCGACCGAACGCTGACCTACCGTCTGCACCAACTGCACAAGCTGACCGACATGGACAGCCAGTCGGTGTATCCGGCACGCACGGGTTTGTCCATGAGCGATGGCCGCTGCCTGACCACCGTGGGCACCTTCGAGCCTTTGTCGGTCAAGGAGTTGGCTGAAAAAGCCAACCTGAACAAGGGCCAGGCCAGCCGCGCTGCCCAGGCGCTGGTCGATCAAGGTCTGGTGCTCAAAGCCGACCACCCGGGTGATGGCCGGGGCGTGGTACTGACCCTGACGCCCGCCGGGCGCGAGGTGTTCGAGCGCGCCATGGCCATGGTCCACCAGCGCAACCAGGACATTTTTGGTTGCCTGAGCGACAAAGAGCAAACCACCTTGAGTGCCTTGTTCGACCGCTTGATAGCCCATGCCCGCCCGGGCGTTGCCACAACCGCCCTCGCGGCCACTGACAAGGCACCCCGCTCCCACTGAAACCCATTCCTCACACCTCCACCATGCACACCCCCACCACCGAAGCACGCCCTTCGATCTATTACCAATACGAGGTTTTCAAGCCCTGGGTAGCCTCGGCACACCCTGGGCAAGACCGAAAGAAAGTCGTGATCGTCGGGGCAGGGCCTGCGGGCATGGTCACGGCGCTGGAACTGGCGCGCCACGGCGTGCCCAGCGTGGTGTTGTCGGCCGAGTTGCAGTTCTCGCAAGGCAGCCGGGCCATTTGCTTTACCCGCCGCTCGATGGAAATCCTGCAGCAAGTGGGCGTGGCCGACCGCATGACGGCGGGCGGTTTGCCCTGGCGCTTTGGCAACTCGTTTTACCGGGGCCAGCGCGTGTTCCGCATGGAAGCGCCGCACGACGCCGATGACCGGTTTTTCCCGATCATCAACGTGCAGCAGCAGTTCATGGAGGAATACCTGCACGACGCCTGCAAAGCCAACCCGCTGATCGATTTCCGCTGGGGCAACAAGGTCACCCAAGTTGATCAGAAAGACGGCTACGCGCTGCTCGAAGTGGACACGCCTGAAGGCCCCTATGCGATGGAGACCGACTGGGTGGTTGCCGCTGACGGGGGCCGCTCAGGCATCCGCAGCGCCATGGACCTGGAGATGGAGGGCGCGTCCTACGAAGGCTTCTTCGTCATTGCCGACATCAAAATTGACCTGCCTTACCCGACTGAGCGCCTGGCCTTTTTTGACCCCGAATGGAACCCCGGCAACACCATCTTGATGCACCGCGAACCGAATGGCATCTGGCGCGTGGACTACCAGCTGCCCCCCGGCGAGACACCCGAGCAAGCGCTGCGCCCCGAATCGCTCAAGGCCCGCATCGATGCGCAGCTGGCGATGATCGGCCATGCGGGGCTCAAGTGGGACATGGACTGGTCTTCGGTCTATTCGGCCCGCACGCTCACGCTGCCCGACTTTGTGCACGGCAGCGTGATCTTCACCGGCGATGCCGCGCACCTGCTGCCCATCTTTGGCGTGCGCGGGGCCAACACGGCGTTTCAAGACGCGCAGTCGCTGGGCTGGCACCTGGCCTTTGTGGTCAAGGGTCTGGCAGGCCCAAAACTGCTGGCCAACCACAGCGCCGAGCGCGTGGGCGCGGCGCGCGAAATCATCACCGAAGCGGGCAAAAGCACCCGCTTCATGGCGCCACCCAGCCCTGGCTTCAGACTGCTGCGCGATGCAGTGCTGTCGCTGTCGCTCACACAAGAATTTGTGCGCCCGCTCTACCACTGGCGCACCTCGCGGCCGCACGAGTACACCCACTCCATGCTCAACAGTGCGGGCGACGACAACAGCCTGTTCAAGAGCGGCCCGGCCCACGGCGCGCCACCACAAAACGTGCGTCTGGGTGCGAACGATTTTCTGCTCGACCACCTGGGCGGTGGCTTTGACCTGCTGTATTTCACCGACACCGCCCTGCCCGAGGCGCTGCAACAGGTGATCCAGGCAGCGCTTGCGACAGGCATGCCGCTGCGGGTCACTGCGGTCGGCTCAGCGCAGCCCGTCCCAGGTGCCGACCAGCACCTGCCCGATGCCGACGGCCACCTGCGTGCGCGTTATGGTGTGCCCGCCAACGGGGGAGCGTACCTGCTGCGCCCCGACCAGCACATCTGCGCCCGCTGGCTCACACTCGACGCCACCCGGCTGCAAGCCGCGCTGGCCACGGCCTTGCCAATGCAGTGATCAGGCCCAAAATGTTGACATGGCAACACCCTTGTAGGAGCGGCGCCCTCGCCGCGATCAAACCGGCCCATCGCCCCGAGGGCGGGGCGCCTACAGAGGCAAACAGCACACACTGCGATGCCCGCAGCAAAGCTTGAAAGTCAAACCACAGAGCCAAATCCATCAAAAAATCATGACCCATAAAGTACTCACCATCGGCGGACTCGAAACCGTCTACGACGCACTGGCCACGGCCATTGACCAAGCGGGCGCTGACAAGTCGCAGCTGTTCCTCGTCAAGCTCGCCTTGCTCAATGCCAACGCCCTGGCCGACGAAAACCTGTTCCAGCAGCAGATCGCTGCAGCCCTGCAAGACCTCTGAGCCCACCCATTCCAAAGGAGACCCCCATGCTCGTTCAATCCGTTCACCACGTTGCCTACCGCTGCAAAGACGCCAAGGAAACCGTCGAGTGGTACCAGAAACACCTGGACATGAAATTCGTGCTGGCGATTGCTGAAAACGAAGTGCCCTCCACCAAGGCACCCGACCCGTACATGCACATCTTTCTGGATGCGGGCCACGGCAACATCCTGGCTTTCTTTGAGCTGCCCAGCCAGCCGCCCATGGACCGCGACCAGAACACCCCTGCCTGGGTTCAGCACCTGGCGCTCAAGGTCGAGTCGCTTGACGCTCTGCAAGCGGCCAAAGACAAACTGGTCGCTGGCGGCATCGACGTGCTCGGCCCGGTGGACCACACCATCTTCAAAAGCATCTATTTCTTTGACCCGAGCGGCCACCGCCTGGAGTTGGCCGCCGACTGCGGCACGCCCGAGATGATGCAAAAACTCGACGATGTGAAATGGGACATGCTCAACGAATGGAGCCAGACCAAGCGCGCGCCCAAGCACGCCGCCTGGATGCACGACGGCAGCATGGCCTCCTGAAAGCAAGCCGATGACCATGCTCAATGAAACCCACAACCCGGCTCTGAAAAGCTGGGTCGCCTCGGCCAACGTGGCTGGCACCGACTTTCCGATCCAGAACCTGCCGTTTGCGGTGTTCCGCCGCCAGGGCTCGTCTGAAGCCTTCCGCTGCGGCGTGGCCATTGGCGACCAGATTCTGGACCTGGCCGCAGTCGCCAAGTCAGGCGTGCTGACCGGTGAAGCCGCAGCCGCTGCGCAAGCGGGCGCGCACGACAAACTGAACGCACTGATGGCCTTGGGCACTGCGGCCTGGAGCGCCCTGCGCCTGGCCTTGTCACGCGCCCTGCGCGAAGGCGCGACCGAACAAGCGGCGCTGCAAGCCCGTCTGGTGCCGCAAGCACAGGCCGAATACGACGTGCCCGCCCGCATCGGCGACTACACCGACTTCTACACCTCGGTCTACCACGCGACCAACATCGGCAAACAGTTCCGCCCCGACAACCCGCTGCTGCCCAACTACAAATGGGTGCCGATTGGTTACCACGGCCGCGCATCCAGCATCGGCATTTCGGGCCAGCAATTCCGCCGTCCGGTCGGGCAAACCATGCCGCCGGGTGCTGAGGCCCCGTCGTTTGGCCCCTGCAAGCGGCTGGACATCGAGCTGGAGTTGGGCATCTTTGTGGGCAGCGGCAACGCCCTGGGCGAAGCCATCGATATCCGCGAAGCCGAAGACCATGTGTTCGGGATCTGCCTGCTCAACGACTGGTCGGCGCGCGACATCCAGGGCTGGGAATACCAGCCGCTCGGCCCCTTCTTGTCCAAAAGCTTTGCGTCCACACTCTCACCCTGGGTGGTCACGCTTGAAGCGCTGGCCCCTTACCGCGTGGCTTTCACCCGCCCCGAGGGTGACCCGCAGCCCCTGCCCTATCTGGACAGTGACGCCAACCGCAACGGCGGCGCGTTCGACATTCAGTTGCAAGTGGGCCTGCAAACCGCGCAAATGCGCGCTGCCGGTGAGGCCGACGCCAGCATTTGCCGCACCAGCTACCGCCACGCCTACTGGACCGTGGCGCAAATGGTGACGCACCACACGGTGAACGGCTGCAACCTGCAGCCGGGAGATCTGTTCGGCAGCGGCACGCTGTCTGGCCCCACGCTGGACCAGGCAGCCGCTTTGATCGAGCTGACCACCGGCGGCAAGAACCCGGTGGCGTTGCCCAATGGTGAGCAACGCACCTGGCTGGAAGACGGCGACAGCGTGGTGCTGCGCGGCTGGTGCGAAAAAGCAGGCGCTGCCCGCATCGGCTTTGGCGAATGCGTGGGCACGGTGTTGCCAGCGCGGGCATTGAAAGTTTGAGGCCGCTTGTCGGGGCTGAAGCCACCGACCTACGGGGGGTTGTAGGTCGGAGCTTCAGCTCCGACGCTGCCCGCTTGAGCGCAAGTGATAAATTCAAGCCATCTTCTTCTGCCCACGGAGCCCTTCATGACCTTGTTCTCGCCCACACGCCGCCGCTTGGCACAAGCCCTGACGATCAGCGGCCTCCTGTTCAGCGCTCTGGCGCAAGCCGACACCCCGACCATCAAACTGATGGTGGGATTCCCGCCCGGTGGCGGCACCGATGCGATTGCGCGACTGCTGGCCGATCGGCTCAAAGAGCCGCTGGGGACCAATGTGATCGTCGAGAACAAGGCCGGGGCCGGTGGCCAGCTGGCTGCGCAGGCGCTCAAAGCCGCTCCGGCAGACGGCTCGGTCCTGTTCCTGTCACACGACCACACCATCTCGATCCTGCCCCTGGTGGTGAAAAACCCCGGCTACAGCACCGCCCAGGACTTCACGCCCGTGGCCGGTTTCGCCACCTTCGTCAACGCCCTGGCCGTGTCAGGGGGCACGCCTGCGAAGTCGTTCAACGACTATGTGGCCTGGGTCAAATCCAAGGGCAAGGACACCGTGGGTGTGCCCGCCCCCGCCTCGGTGCCCGAATTTTTGGTCAAGGTGATCGGTGACAAATACAAGCTCGACCTGGCCGCCGCGCCCTATCGGGGCAGCGCACCCATGATGGCCGACATGCTGGGCAACCAGATCGCCTCCGGCGTGGCCTCGGTGCCCGACTTCATCGAAAACCACAAAGCCGGCAAGGTCCGCATGGTGGCCGTGATCGGCGACAAGCGCCAGGCCATCTTGCCCGATGTGCCTACCTTTGCCGAACTCGGTTTGACAGGCTTTGAAGACCTGCCTTATTACGGCATCTTTGCCCCCGCAGGCACGCCCAAGGCCGTGATCGACCGCACCTCGGACGCCGTGGCCAAAGTGATTGCACAGCCCGACGTGAAAGCCCAGCTGACCGCCATGGGCCTGACGGTGGGCCACATGACGCCCCAGCAGCTGGGTGCCCGTGAAAAGGCCTACACCGCCACCTGGACCCGCATCATCAAGGCCAGCGGCTTTCAGGCGCAATAAGCCTCTACCAGGTGTCGATGGCCAACGCGCCGTCGACAGCCCCCACCCGCCCGGCGTCCAAGCCCGCCACCAGCCAATCGCGGGTGGTGGCCGGGTCGATCACCGCATCGATCTCCAGCGTGGCGGCCATGTTGATGGCGCTGCCGTTGTCGTATTGCTGCGCCAGCAGGCGCTCAAACAGCGCTTCTCGCTCGGGGCCTTCGGGCAGGGCTTCGAGCTCCTTGCGATAACCCAGCCGCACCGCACCTTCCAGGCCCATGCCGCCAAACTCGCCCGTGGGCCAGGCCACTGTGCTCAAGGTCTCGTGAAAGCCCCCGCCCGTCATGGCCATCGCGCCCAGGCCATAGCCCTTGCGCAGCACCACGCTGAGCAGCGGCACGCGCAGGTGCGCGGCTGCCACAAACATGCGCGAGACATGGCGCACCTGCGCCAGCGCCTCGGTGTCGGGCCCGACCATGAAGCCGGGCGTGTCCACCAAGCTCACGAGGGGTAACCCATGCGCGTTGCACAGCTGCATGAAACGGGCGGCTTTGTCGGCGGCATCGGCGTCGATGGCACCACCCAGGTGCAGCGGATTGTTGGCCAGCAGACCCACCGGACGCCCCGCGATGCGCGCCAGCGCCGTGTGGATGCCCGCGCCAAAACCGGTGCGCAAAGGCAACAAGCTGCCCACGTCGGCAATGCCCTGCATGGCGGCACGGGT
>Ga0228701_1001627_pt1 | contig 14896 bp, 12 predicted proteins | sample McNCre117_Aug_MG_2_FD_178017 | JGI IMG/M metagenome (GOLD analysis project Ga0228701, IMG submission 178017) | Freshwater microbial communities from McNutts Creek, Athens, Georgia, United States - 11-17_Aug_MG | ecosystem: Environmental > Aquatic > Freshwater > Creek | place: USA: Georgia...
CCACCTGCGCTCAACGGAGCATATACAATATAACTATGACCAGTAATCCATCCAATATCTGCAGTACAAAAAAAGATATCAGTTGGCTGGTATTGAAATGTATTTACAAAAGTATAATTCGTATAAACCATATATCCTGCAACACTATGTACTACTCCTTTTGGTTTTCCTGTGGAACCAGAAGTGTATAAAATAAATAAAGGATCTTCTGCCTCCATCACTGTTGCGTCCACATGAGTGATGCCCTGTGATTCTACTTTTTTAATTTCATCCTCCCACCATACATCTCTTCCTTTTAGCATAGAAACTGCTGTTCTAGTTCTTGTACATACGATTACTTTTTTTACCGTTTTATTGCCAATCAAAGCATCATCAATAACGCCTTTTAATGGAATATCTTTTGCGCCTCGAAAAGCACCATCGCAAGTAATGATATACGCAGCTTTGGCATCGTCTAAACGATCGGCAATACTTTGTGCAGAGAAGCCTCCAAAAATAACACTATGAATGGCTCCCATTCTAGCACAAGCTAATACAGCAATAGCTAACTCAGGGATCATTCCCATATAAATACAAATACGATCTCCTTTTTGTACACCATTGTTGATCAAGACCTGTGTGAATTGACATACTTTTTGATGCAATTGTTTATAAGTAATAATGCGATGATGTTCATTGGGATCATTGGGTTCCCAAATGATGGCAGGCTGATCGCCCCTGGTTGCTAAATGACGATCAATACAGTTTTCGGTTATATTTAATTGCCCGCCAATAAACCATTTTACATTGGGTTCTTTAAAATTCCATTCCAATGTTTTTTCCCATTTTTTTCTCCAAGTAAAATGTTCAGCAATCTCGCTCCAAAATTCACTAGGCTGTTCTATACTTTTTTTGTAGGCGTCTTGATAAGCTTCAAAGCTTTTAATTTGGTAGGGGTAAGACATAGTACCATCAATATTAGTGTTACCAAATTTAAGTTTTTCGGTTTAAATTATTAACTTGAAGCAACGATTGCTAAAAATACTTTTATGAATGGAACTAAACAGCCAAGCAAAATTGCATTTGTTATTGGCGCTTCCTCGGTGGGTACCTTAATTGAATGGTATGATTTTTACATTTTTGGTATGCTTGCTACCATTTTGTCCAAACAGTTCTTCCCTGTAGATGCAGGCACATCGGCCCTTCTAAGCACACTTGCTATTTTTGCGGCAGGATTTATTGTAAGGCCATTTGGTGCTTTGGTTTTTGGGAGATTAGGCGATTTGATTGGACGAAAACATACTTTTTTGCTTACTTTGGTCATTATGGGCGGCTCTACTTTTGCCATTGGATTAGTGCCAAGTTATACTAGTATTGGATGGTGGGCACCCATCCTGGTTTTAGTGTTAAGGTTATTGCAAGGCTTGGCATTGGGAGGAGAATATGGTGGGGCAGCTACTTATGTGGCAGAACATGCACCAGCGGGTGAAAGAGGGTATTGGACAAGTTGGATTCAGACTACGGCAACATTAGGTTTGTTTTTGGCATTAGGGGTTATTATTTTGATTCGATCTAATCAAGGGGTAGATCAATTTAGTGCTGAGTGGGGTGGTTGGCGTTATCCATTTTGGATTTCAATTTTATTAGTGGGTGTATCCGTTTTGATTAGAATGAGAATGAGTGAGTCTCCGATGTTTGTTAAATTAAAAACAGAAGGTAAAGTTTCTACGAATCCTCTAAAGGAAAGTTTTGGACATCGAGCCAATTTTAAGATGGTTTTATTGGCCTTATTTGGTGCAGTGATGGGGCAAGGAGTAGTTTGGTATACTGGACAATTTTATGCTCAAAGCTTTATTGAAACGGTTTGTAAAATTGATTTTATACAATCTAGAAATATTATGTTAGTCGCTATTTTGATGGCTACACCATGTTTCGTGTTATTTGGTTGGCTGAGCGATAAAATAGGAAGAAAATGGATTATGCTTTCTGGTATGCTCCTAGCAGTGATTACGTATCGCCCCATCTATAAAGAGTTTATAGCCATTACAGCTGCTAGTAATAGAATGCACATTATTGATCATCGCTTAACCCATAGCCAAACTGCTTTCCCAATGATTGATGCGAAGGATAATAAAAAGTTAATCATCAGGACACAGATGGATACTTTCTATTTGGATGGTTCTGTATTTAAATATCAAAAAACCGATACCATTGTATTAAAGCAAGCCATGGATGGTTCAAGGCCCATCACATTAGTCAATCCCAATATGATTGCATATCAGTCGGCTAAACCACATCTAGTGGTGGAGAAAACCTTAGGTAAAGCAGCTTTTTGGGATATGGTTTGGTTGGTTTTTATACAAATTGTGTACGTGACAATGGTATATGGACCTATTGCCGCATTCCTAGTTGAAATGTTTCCTACTAAAATAAGGTATACCTCTATGTCTTTACCTTATCATATTGGTAATGGTGTGTTTGGTGGATTGGTCCCTTTTTTGGGTACCCTTATTGTAGAGTTTACAAAGTCTGATGCACATCCCAATGGAGATGTCTTGGCAGGGTTGTGGTATCCCATTGGTGTTGCCATTGTGTGTGTAGTGATTGGGGCGATCTATTTGCAAAACAAGATCGATAAAAATGTCATGGATTAAAATTTAAAAAATTGAATTATACGCGATGAATACGATCAAAAAATTATTAGGATATGTTTGGATGCTTTTAGCCCTGGCTATTATTTTGTTTCTAGTATATGAAGCAAAAATCAAAATAAGTACGGCAACAGACATTGCCAAAGCCAATACGATGTTGCAATGGAGTATCATTCTATTGATCTTTACTCCCATTTGTATCGGCTTTTTTATTTTCGGCAAGTACGCCTCCGAACATGCTTATGATCATTTGCCCGAATCTTCTTTAGAAATAGAAGATTAGCAAAGGAATCTTTGTATTTTTGAATATGCAATTAGTAGTAGAGCATATTCAAAAACGATACGATCAGCAATGGGCGGTTACAGACCTTAGTTTTAATATGGTACCCGGAGAGATTGTAGGTTTTTTGGGCCCCAATGGAGCTGGCAAAACTACTACGCTCAAAATGATTGCAGGGGTTTTGTCTCCAGATGCGGGTAGGGTAATGATTCAAGGTATGGATATGGCCAAAGACCCCTTGTCTGCAAAAAAATTAATCGGTTATTTGCCTGAGTCGAATGCTATTTATGAAGACCTATTTGTGAAAGAGTATTTTCGTTTCTTAGGTGAAATACATCAGGTCAATGATTTGGATACAAGAATAGATGAAGTGATTATGCAACTAGGTCTTGCATCTATGCAGCATAAAAAAATCGGACAATTGTCCAAAGGTTATAAGCAAAGAGTAGGTATCGCAGGGGCCTTATTGCACCGACCAGCCTTGTTATTATTAGATGAACCTACATCGGGTCTAGATCCCAATCAATTAATTGAAATTAGATCAGTGATTAAATCTTTGGGCACAACAACAATGATTTTATTTTCTTCTCATATTCTACAGGAAGTGATGGCTGTTTGCAGTCGGGTATTGGTGTTACACCAAGGTCAATTGGTTGCTAACGAGCCAATTGGGCAATTGCTAAAACCAACTACCAATAATCTGCATGTTCAGTTCGAAGAAGATATTAGCCATTGTTTTGAACACATTCGTCAGTTAGATTTGAAGGTGGTGCGTGCTGACAAACATCTGTTAGTAGTAAAAACAGAAACAGATAAAGATGTAAAAAAGATCTTACTGCAGTTCGCGCTGGACATGGGGTTGAATATAGAAAGCTTACATATTGAACAAGCTAGTTTAGAAGAAATTTTCAAATTGCTTACCCATTAAAAAAAATGGGTGTAAATTGCGTTCTCAAACCGAATCAATTTTTTAGAAAATAAATCATCAAATTATGAGTTACATTGTTGAAGTTAAAGCTAGACAAATTTTAGATAGCCGTGGAAATCCTACTGTAGAAGTAGATGTATTAACAGATGAAGGTGCTTTGGGCCGTGCTGCGGTGCCAAGTGGTGCAAGCACAGGTGTGCATGAAGCAGTGGAATTAAAAGATAACGATAAGAAGAAATATTTAGGTAGAGGTGTATTGAAAGCAGTAAAAAATGTAAATACTACTATTGCAAATGGTATTATTGGTTTTGACATTACTTCACAAGCTGCAATCGATCAAGTGATGATTGAATTAGATGGTACACCTAACAAAGCTAAATTAGGTGCGAATGCTATTTTAGCAGTTTCAATGGCTGTTGCGAAAGCTGCTGCTGAAGAAGCGAACTTGCCTTTATACCGTTATATTGGTGGTACGAATGCAAGAACATTGCCTATGCCAATGATGAATATCTTAAATGGTGGTGCGCATGCTGATAACAAAATTGATTTCCAAGAGTTCATGATTATGCCTGTAGGTGCACCTAGCTTTAGTGAAGGTTTACGTTGGGGTGTAGAAATTTTCCATCAATTAAAAAGCACTTTGAAAAAGAAGGGCTACAGCACAAACGTAGGTGATGAGGGTGGTTTTGCTCCAAACATCCAAAGTAATGAAGAAGCTATTGAAACAGTATTAGAAGCGATACAAGCTGCTGGTTATAAAGCAGGTTCACAAATTGCCATTGCAATGGATGCTGCAAATAGTGAGTTATGGAATGCTAAGAAAAAGAAATATGTTTTCCATAAGAGCTCTGGTAAAGAAATGAGTTCTGACCAATTGGTTAAATATTGGGAATCTTGGGTTAAAAAATATCCTATCGTTTCTATCGAAGACGGTATGGCAGAAGACGATTGGGCAGGTTGGAAAAACTTGACTGAGACCATCGGTTCTAAATGTCAATTAGTAGGAGATGACTTATTTGTAACGAATGTAAATCGTTTACAAACAGGTATTGACAAGAAGATTGCCAATGGTTTGTTGGTAAAAGTAAATCAAATCGGTACTTTGACTGAAACCATCAATGCGGTAAGCTTAGCGCAACATAATGGTTATAACACCATCATGTCTCATAGATCTGGTGAAACAGAAGATACTACCATTGCAGACTTGGCTGTAGCATTAAATTGTGGTCAAATCAAAACTGGTTCTGCTTCTCGTACAGATCGTATGGCTAAATACAATCAATTAATCCGTATCGAAGAGCAATTAGGTGAAACTGGTGTATTTCCAACAAAAGGTAAATTGAAATTTGGCAATAAATAGTTCATTGGAATATTCATATAAAAAGGAGCCTTTTGGCTCCTTTTTTATTAATTTTACTGCCTACCTATGATAGCAGCTATTAAGAAAATAATACCCTTTGTCACCAATCGATATTTTGTAGTGTCGCTGGCTTTTGTGATTTGGATGTTGTTTTTTGATCAAAGAGACTTCTTTTTACAAAGAGAGCGTAATGCGGAATTACAAAAAGTAGAAGCTGCTAAAAAGTATTATCAACAAGAAATTGATAACACTCAAAAACAGTTACAAAACTTACAAAGTAATCCAGTTGCTATTGAAAAATATGCAAGAGAGCGTTATTTGTTGAGAAGAGAGGGGGAAGAAGTGTATCTATTTGAAGACAGTACAAAAGACAAGCCGATTACTAAGTAAGTGTATAGAAGGGCATGAGAAAGCAAGAAAGGTATCAGAAAGTAATTGCCTATTTTAAGGAACATATGCCAGTAGCTGAAACTGAGCTAGTATATGACAATCCATTTCAGTTATTAGTGGCAGTAATATTGTCGGCACAGTGTACTGACAAAAGGGTGAACCTCACTACGCCCGCTATTTTCAAAAAGTACCCAACACCACTCAAAATGTCCCAAGCCAATTTTGAGGACCTGTTCCCGCTCATCAAAAGCATTTCATATCCTAATAACAAGACCAAACATTTAATGGGTATGAGTCAAATGTTAATGAAGGATTTTGATGGGCAAGTGCCTATGACCATAGTAGATTTGGTAAAGCTACCTGGTGTGGGGCGTAAAACCGCCAATGTAATTACGAGTGTGGTGGATCAGCAGCCTAATATGGCAGTGGATACTCATGTGAATCGTTTGAGTAAAAGAATTGGACTCGTTCCTAGCACTGCTACTACACCACTTGCGGTTGAAAAAGAATTAATAAAAAATATTCCTACTCAGGAAGTGCATACGGCACACCATTGGTTGATCTTACACGGAAGATATGTGTGTACTGCAAGGAATCCTCAATGTGAAAAATGTGGTATTCAAGCTTATTGTAAGTATTTTGAAAAAGCGCAGAAAAATAAAAAAGCATAAGAAAGGGCTACTTTTGTAGCCCTTTGATTTATAAATAGTTTTCGATCGCTGTAATTAATTCTTGTTTTGTAATAGGCACCCCCATTATTTTATTATATCCTTTCGCATCTACAAAATATTGGTCACGAATAATTTTAATTAATTGACCATTGTTAATTTCTGGGATTAATATGGTGTCAAAATTTTTTAAAATATCTCCTAGATTTTTAGGGAAGGGGCGCATATACTTGATATGTGCATGACTTACTTTTTTACCTTGACTTTGCAATTGAAGTGCGGCGCTTTTAATAGTGCCATAAGTAGATCCCCATCCAAGAACTAATACTTTACCGGTATCTGCTCCACTGTCAATAGTTTGTAAAGGAATATAATCTGCTATTTTTTCTACTTTAGCGGCCCTTGTCTTAACCATGAATTGGTGGTTCTCGCTATCATAGCTCACATTACCAGTCTCATGTTGTTTTTCAATGCCTCCAATGCGGTGTTCTAAGCCAGCTGTGCCTGGTATGGCCCAGGGTCTTGCTAATTTTTCGTCTCTTTTATATGGTAAGAATTTAGCTTCGCCTTCGTCTAATGCTTTTTTGAATTTCACTTCAATACTTGGGATATCCGCCGCTTTTGGGAACTTCCATGGTTCGGCTCCATTTGCAATATATCCATCACTTAATAAAATAACAGGGGTCATATGTTGTAAAGCAATTCTTACTGCTTCATATGCCATATGAAAACAATCACTTGGTGTAGCTGCTGCTAAAACCGGAATAGGTGCTTCTCCGTTTCTTCCATAATAAGCTTGTAATAAATCGCTTTGTTCAGTCTTGGTAGGCAAACCTGTTGAAGGCCCTCCTCTTTGAATATTGACAATGACTAAAGGTATTTCTAGCATCGTCGCTAAACCAATGGCCTCGGTTTTTAATGCCATCCCTGGTCCTGAAGTCGTGGTTAATCCAATGGCACCACCATAACTTGCTCCAATGGCTGCACCAATTCCTGCAATTTCATCCTCTGCTTGGAAAGTGCGCACTCCAAAATTTTTGTATTTACTTAATTCATGTAAAATATCGGAGGCTGGTGTGATGGGGTAGGTACCTAAAAATATAGGAAGATTGGCTTTTTCGGAAGCGGCAACTAATCCCATTGACAATGCTTGGTTACCCATTATACTTCTGTAAGTACCAGCTTCCATGGAAGCGCGATCTACTTTATATCTTGCATTAAATAATTCGGCAGTTTCTCCATAATGGTAACCTGCTTTTAATACATCAATATTGCTATTTAAAATGTATGCTTTCTTTCCGAATTTTTCTTTTAGAAAATCTACAGTGGTATCCAATTCGCGATTGTATAACCAATAAATCAAACCTAGTACAAACATGTTTTTTGCACGGTCTCTCTCTTTGTTGCCCAGCTCAGTATAAGCACTTAATGCTTCTCTGGTTAATTTAGTAATATCTACTTTAGTTAACTCATAACCATCCAAACTACCATCCTCTAATGGATTGACACCATCTGCGTAAGCAGCAAGACGTAAATTTTTTGCGTCAAATCCATCCACATTGGCAATAATTTTGCCTCCTTTTTTTAAACTCTTTAAATTTACTTTTAACGCTGCTGCATTCATGGCTACTAATACATCGCAGATATCTCCAGGAGTATACACTCTATCTGAACTGAAATGTAATTGGAATCCACTTACACCTGGAAGCGTGCCAATAGGAGCCCTTATCTCTGCAGGGAAGTCTGGAAAAGTAGCTAAATCGATTCCTAATAGAGCGGTATTATTGGTGAATTGTTGACCTGTTAATTGCATACCATCGCCACTATCTCCGGCGAATTTGATAACAACATCTTGTAAAACAATGTCTTTTTGCATTTTGATCCGTTTGCTGCAAAGGTAAAGCTTAGCAGCCCTAAAACCTTGATTTTTGTCGGCTAAATATGTTTTTCTTAGCTAACTTTGCCCTCCGATTTGAATTCAGCATGCCTGTTACCATATTTTACATATTAACCCAATTTCTTTCACTGTTTGTAAGCATGCCCGAAAGTAAACTAGCTTGGTCGAATTGGCCGGTTCAAAAACAGGTTCCCAAACCATCCATTCCGGATAGTCTTGTAAAACATATTTATTTGAGTTTTGATGATGGTCCTTTGCCAGGCACTTCCAATTGTATCACTATTTGTGAAAAACAAAAAGTAGCTGCCACGTTTTTTGAAGTAGCCTTCCATCAATCTAGAAATAGTTTTGGTAAAAATTTGTATCAACGAATCCGAAAAAATGACAGCTTATTTGTGATTGCCAATCATAGCTATTCGCATGCATTTTATGGAGATTATTTGGATTATTATCATCATGCAGATGCTGCACTTGAAGATTTTTTAAAAGCAGGCCGCATTTTGCAAAATGGAAATACTATTGCAAGGCTTCCTGGAAACAATGCGTGGAATACAGCGGCATTCAAAAGAGCAAGTGGCTTAGTGCGTCCTTTAGTGCAAAAAATGGATAGTGTTGGATTTAATGTGATTGGATGGGATATGGAATGGCATTTTAATAAACAAGGCAAGCCTATTGATAGCCCAGAAAGTATAGCGGCTTTGGCAGATAGTTTATTATTAAAGAACAAAACCAAGACCAAAAATCATTTAGTGATTTTGATGCATGATCATATGTTTAGAGCCAGTGCGGACTCTCTAAAATTAAGCACAATGATTCAGTTGCTTAAGAAGCATCCTGATTTTAGCTTTGAGAAATTAACCCATTATCCTGGTCAAAAATAGGAGATTAACTTTTTTTTATAGCCAGGATCCTTGTTTTACATCTAGTATTTAGTAATTTTATAATTGATTAAAATTATCATTATGTCAGCATTCAGAACGGGTAACCCCACTCTTACAGAAAAAATTTTTGATAAAAGTTTGCATGAAACTGCAGGCTCTTTTGGTGTGATGAGCATCAGAGGTACTATGAATAAATTTGGATTTTTATTATTGATGGTAATGGCTTCTGCAATGTATATCTGGAATGTGTATGCAGAAGGCAATTTCCAAACTGCCACTACCTTAATGATGGTAGGTGCGATTGGAGGTTTTATTTTGGCATTAGTAATTATGTTCAAGCCTACTTGGGCAGGGTATATTGTACCTGCTTATGGTATTTTAGAAGGTTTTTTTATTGGTGGAATTAGTGCCTACTTTAATCAAGTGTTTGCAAAAAGCTATCCTAACTTAATACTACATGCAGTGGGCTTAACAATGGGTGTGGCTTTAGCTATGTTTTTATTATACAATTTTAGAATTATCAATGTTACCAATAAGTTGAGATCTATTGTGATGTCCGCTACCATGGGTATTGGTTTGTTTTATTTAATCGTATGGATCTTAGGCTTGTTTGGAGTGAATATGGGATTTGCTTTTGATAGTTCTCCTTTAAGCATTGGCATTAGCTTATTTATTGTAGGTATTGCTGCTTTAAATCTATTATTAGACTTTGATGCTATCGAACAAGCTGCCGAAATGGGAGCACCTAAATTTATGGAATGGTATGGTGCATTTGGTTTGTTGGTAACTTTAGTATGGTTGTATTTAGAAATATTAAAATTATTGAGCAAATTGAATTCAAGAGATTAATTTGGCTATCTAATTAATGCTTGATGGAATATAAAAGAGGATCCTTATCCAATGCAGAATTAATACATTTATATCGATCAATGGTATTGCCAAGAATGATCGAAGATAAAATGTTGGTCTTACTAAGACAAGGGAAGATAAGTAAGTGGTTTAGCGGAATTGGTCAAGAAGCCATAGCAGTGGGTGCAAGCTTGGCAATGGATACTACAGAATGGATCATGCCCTTGCATAGAAATTTAGGTGTATTTACTGCTCGTAATATGCCTTTAACCCAATTATTCAAACAATGGCAGGGGGATAGATCTAGCTATAGTAAAGCTAGAGAAAGAAGTTTTCATTTTGGATCTAAGGCCGATCACATTTGTGGCATGATTTCACATCTTGGCCCACAATTGGCTATTGCAGATGGTGTAGCATTGGCCTATCAACAAAGAGGACAACTTAAAGCAGCCCTTGCTTTTACAGGAGATGGTGGAACTAGTGAGGGTGATTTTCATGAAGCATTAAATCTTGCATCGGTATGGAACTTGCCGGTTATTTTTATTATTGAGAATAATGGGTATGGATTAAGCACCCCTACGAATGAACAATATGCATGTGAACATCTAGTGGATCGTGCAAAAGGATATGGTATGGAGGGTGTGCGTATTGATGGAAATAATATTTTGGAAGTATATGAAACAATCAAAGGTGTTAGAGATTATTGTATCAACAACCAAAAACCCTACCTAGTTGAATGTCTCACTTTTAGAATGCGCGGACATGAGGAAGCAAGCGGTACAAAATATGTACCCAAGGAATTAATGGAGCAGTGGTCCGCAAAAGACCCCATAAAAAATTATGAACAATTTTTGGTTTCAGAAGGGGTATTGAATGAAATGCAAGTAGCTGCTATTCGCAATGATATCAAAGAACAGATTGATGCTGATTTAATGAAAGCCATGGAGCCCGAAAATTTTACGCCTACAGTTCAGGCAGAATTAGATGATGTATTTGCTCCTTTACCCGATTTCGATTTTCCTTCTTATCATAATATACAAGATGCCGCACAACTAGCCACAGCGGTACCTCATGCAAATAAAAGATTTATAGAAGCTATTAGTGAAGCATTGCACCAATCCATGCTTCGTTATCCTGAAATGATGATCATGGGACAGGATATTGCTGAGTATGGTGGCGCCTTTAAAGTAACAGAGGGTTTTGTTGCAGCATTTGGAAAACAAAGAGTACGTAATACACCCATTTGTGAAAGTGCCATCGTGGGCACTGCTTTAGGATTAAGCTTGGAAGGAATCAAGTCGGTGATGGAAATGCAATTCGCAGATTTTGTAACAGTTGGGTTTAATCAAATTGTAAACAATCTAGCGAAGCTACATTATAGATGGGGGCAAAATGCAGACGTAGTAGTGCGTATGCCAACAGGTGCAGGAGTGGGAGCGGGGCCTTTTCATTCGCAATCGAATGAAGCATGGTTTACACATGTACCAGGACTTAAAATTGTATACCCTAGTAATCCTGCTGATGCAAAAGGCTTATTGATTGCTTCTATTGCGGATCCCAATCCTGTTTTGTTTTTTGAGCATAAGGCTTTGTATAGAAAATTAGAAGGCCCTGTGCCAGCGACTTATTATCAAGTACCAATTGGGAAGGCCAACTTTATCTCAAAGGGGGAAGATGCAAGTATTATTACCTATGGAATGGGAGTACATTGGGCTTTAGCATATCAAGAACAACACCCCGAATTGGCATTGACTATTTTAGATTTAAGAACCTTGGCTCCATTGGATTATGATGCCATTAAAGCAGCAGTGACTATTGCTGGTAAAGTCATGTTATTGCATGAAGACAATTTAACTGGTGGCTTGGGTGGTGAAATTAGCGCTTGGATTGCAGAACATTGTTTTCAATTATTAGACGCACCTATTATGCGTTGTGGATCATTGGATACACCTATTCCTTTTAATTTGGAATTAGAAAAACAATATTTAGCGAATAGCCGATTAGAAGAGATGATGCAAACCTTATTAAGTTATTAATTAAAATTAATTAGCATTGTTGGCACGGTATACCCTTAAGAAGTTGCCCCCTAATATTTTTTTAATATCCTTATCTGAATAACCTCTTTTGATTAAGGCTTTAGTAAATTCAGGATAATCTAATACTGTTTTTAATTGTTTGGGTGCAGAATCAATTCCATCAAAATCTGATCCTAGTCCAATATGATCCACGCCAATAAGTTTGACGATATGATCAAAGTGCTTCATTAATTGTTCAATATCTGGTTTAATGGCATCAGACTCTGCTTTGTACTTATCTGCAATAATGCCCTGTGCATATTCTTGTTGTATCCCTGTGGCAAGTAAGGAATCCAATTCTGCTTTATGTGCTTTTCTAAATGCACTATTTTTTTTGGAGAAATTACTATCTACAAATCCTGAAAAAAAGTTTAAACAGATCACCCCTCCATTTTTTCCTACTGCAATAATTTGGTCATCTTTTAAATTTCTAGTTACAGGACAAATACTATAAGCATTGCTATGTGATGCAATGACTGGTTTAGTGGTTGTTTTAATGGCATCCCAGAATGTTGCTTCACCTACATGTGAAATATCTACAATGATACCTAGTTTATTCATACGCGCAATGACTTCTTTACCAAAAGCGTTGAGTCCTTTATGCCCTGTGTATTTGGGATCTTTCTCGTCTGCATGTGAACTTGCCCAACTAGGTGAATTATTCCATGTTAAAGTCATATAACGCACACCTCGTTTGTAAAAAGTATCTAATTTATTAATGTCATCTTCTATCATATGCCCCCCTTCTACACCATATTGAGCGACTATTTTTCCTTCTTTTAATGTTTTTTGAATTTGTGCCCAGGTTTTGGCAACCACTATTTTATCTGGGTTTCTTGCCGCAACTGCATCAATTGTATCCATTTCTCTCATTGCCCAAGCATAAGGTTTCGCTTTATCACCATCACACCAAATTGAAAATAGTTGATAATCAAGGCCTCCTTCTTTGAATCTTTTTAAATCAGAGTGGTTAATGCCTTTTAAATCCTGATCCAAGCTCACTTTCTTCTCAATACAAGCTGTCACGGCGTCATTATGGGTATCCACAACTACCGATTTATAATGAATGGATTGCGCTTCTGCACCAATTGAAAAAGCTATAAATAAGGGCACTAAGTATTTCATAGTAAGGGATTGTTTTAATTGACAACTAAAATAACTATTTTTGCGCACAGAAAAACGACTATGTTAGATAAATTAGAAGCCATAAAAGCCAGATTTGACCAGGTAGGGGTGGCTTTGACCAATCCAGAAATTATCAATAACCAAACGGAATTTGGTAAAATGAGCAAGGAATACCGTTCCTTGGAGAAAATTGTACAGCCTTATTTAAGATATGTGAAAGTGTTAGCGGATTATCAATTTGCTAAAGACAGCTTAAATGGAGATGACGCTGATATGCGAGAATTAGCCAAAATGGAATTGCCCGACTTGGAAACTGAAAAAGAAAGTTTAGAGAAGGAATTGACTAAATTATTAATTCCAAAAGATCCTCAGGACGATAAAAATGCCATTGTTGAATTGAGAGCAGGTACAGGCGGTGATGAAGCAAGTTTATTTGTAGGAGATTTATTGACGATGTATACAAAGTATTGTCAAAAGAAGGGATGGAAAGTCGCTGTGGCAAGTGAGAGTGAAGGCACTGTGGGTGGTTATAAAGAAGTAGTGTTGGAAGTAAGCGGTGAAGATGTATATGGTACTTTAAAATTTGAATCGGGTGTGCATCGTGTGCAAAGAGTCCCTGCAACTGAAACGCAGGGTCGCGTACATACTTCAGCTGCTACAGTAGCAGTGATGCCTGAAGCAGAAGAAGTAGATTTCGTATTGAACCCTGCTGATGTAAAAATGGAAACTGCACGTAGTGGTGGTGCTGGTGGTCAAAACGTAAACAAAGTGGAAACAAAAGTAATGTTAACGCATATTCCAACTGGCACAGTAGTAATCTGTCAAACAGAACGTTCGCAATTAGGTAACCGAGAAAAAGCGATGGGTATGCTAAGGACTAGATTATTTGAAGAACAGGTGCGTAAACAGGAAGATGAAATTTCAAGACACCGTAAAACTCTGGTAAGTACGGGAGATAGAAGTGCAAAAATCAGAACTTATAACTGGCCACAAGGACGTGTTACAGATCATAGAGTGAATGTCACTTCTTACAATTTAGATGCGGTGGTAAATGGGGAAATAGATGAGTTTATTGAAGCATTACAAATGGCAGAGAACGCAGAGAAAATGTTAGTACAGAATTAAAAAAACATCATCATAAAAGAAGGTCTCGATATTTCGAGACCTTCTTTTTATTTCAATAAGCTTTTTTCCCATTCCCATGCTGTGCGCATCATGTCTTCCAAATCATACTGGCATTTCCATCCCAAAGTTTGTACAGCGTGGTTATTATTTGCATAAATAGCCATGATATCACCGGCCCTTCTTGGTCCTATTTCATAATTCAAGTTAACGCCACTCACTTTTTCAAATGCTTTAATGGCTTCTAATACAGTGATGCCATTTCCTGTACCTAAATTAAATACTTCGCAATTTTTTTCTTTATGTTGTTTGATAGAATACTCTAAGGCAAGGGTATGTGCGTGTGCGATATCGCATACATGGATATAATCTCGAATACAACTGCCATCTCTTGTATCATAATCAACACCATGCACTTGCATAGTGGGTAGTTTGCCAATAGCAGTTTGTGTAATAGCAGGTACTAGATTTTGAGGACGTCCAATAGGGAGTTCTCCAATGGCAGTGCTGGGATGGGCGCCTACTGGATTGAAATATCTTAAAAGTATTGAAGAAATAGGATAAGTAAATGCAGTATCTCTTACAATGGTTTCACCCATTTGTTTGGTAGCTCCATAAGGAGAAGCGGCTATTTGTAAGGGAGTGTCTTCCGTTACAGGTATAGAAGCGGGGTTGCCATATACAGTGCAAG
>Ga0228701_1001629_pt1 | contig 14881 bp, 11 predicted proteins | sample McNCre117_Aug_MG_2_FD_178017 | JGI IMG/M metagenome (GOLD analysis project Ga0228701, IMG submission 178017) | Freshwater microbial communities from McNutts Creek, Athens, Georgia, United States - 11-17_Aug_MG | ecosystem: Environmental > Aquatic > Freshwater > Creek | place: USA: Georgia...
GAGAGAAGGCTTCGAGGGACATCACACCGAGGTCTTGATTGCCTCGGGCGCGCACTGCGACGGCGCCAGCTTCCTTCTCTTTGTCGCCTACGACCAAGATGTAGGGAAGCTTTTGCATTGAATGCTCGCGTATTTTATACGTGATTTTCTCGTTGCGGAGGTCTAAATCGACCCTAAGCCCTTGATTTCGAAGCGTTTTTGCAACTTCTTGGCAATATTCGGCCTGGGAATCGGTGATATTGAGCACCGAAACTTGGGTTGGCGCCAGCCAAGTGGGCAAGGCACCCGCGTGCTGTTCGATCAAAATTCCGATGAAACGCTCCATGCTGCCCACGATGGCGCGGTGCAAGATGACCGGGCGTTGGCGTGAGCCATCTTCCGCGGTGTACTCCGCATCCAAGCGCTCAGACAGGTTGAAGTCAACCTGAATCGTGCCGCACTGCCACTCACGGCCAATCGCGTCTTTGAGGGTGTATTCAATCTTGGGGCCGTAGAAAGCGCCATCGCCTTCCGAGATGACGTACTCACAACCTGCAGCGGTCAAACTGTCCATCAAGGCCTTCTCGGCTTTGTCCCACAAGTCGTCCGAGCCAATGCGGGCTTCCGGGCGTGTCGAGACTTTGTACAAGATGTTGGTGAAGCCAAAATCTTCGTACACCTTCTTGAGCACCTTAGTGAAGGTGTCGCACTCAGGCAAGATTTGATCTTCGGTACAGAAAATGTGGCCATCGTCTTGGGTAAAACCGCGTACACGCATGATGCCGTGCAAACCACCCGAAGGCTCATTGCGGTGGCATTGGCCAAACTCGCCATAGCGCAGTGGCAGGTCGCGGTAGCTCTTGATGCCTTGTTTGAAGATCAAGATGTGGCCAGGACAGTTCATCGGTTTCAAAGCGTAGTCACGCTTTTCAGACTCGGTGGTGAACATGTTGTCGCGGTACTTGTCCCAGTGACCAGTTTTTTCCCACAAAGACTTGTCAATGATCTGCGGGCCTTTGACTTCGAGATAACCATTGTCACGGTAGACCTGGCGCATGTACTGCTCGATGGTTTGCCACACGCTCCAACCCTTGGGGTGCCAGAACACCAAACCAGGGGCGTGCTCGTCGATGTGGAACAAATCAAGTTCGCGGCCCAGCTTGCGATGGTCGCGCTTCTCAGCTTCCTCCAGACGCTTGAGGTACATCTGCAAATCGTCTTTGCTGGCCCAAGCGGTGCCGTAAATGCGTTGCAGCATTTCGTTTTTGCTGTCGCCGCGCCAGTAGGCACCGGCCACTTTCATCAGCTTGAAATGCTTGAGCTTGCCGGTGCTGGGCACGTGTGGACCACGGCACAAATCTTCGAAATTACCTTCGCGATACAAGCTCACATCTTCATTACTAGGAATGCTGGCAATGATTTCGGCTTTGTAGTGTTCGCCCAAACCCTTGAAATAAGCCACAGCCTCGTCGCGCGGCAACACACGACGCACCACGGCCTCGTCTTTGTTGGCCAACTCGGTCATACGCTTTTCAATGGCGGCCAAGTCTTCAGGCGTGAAGCCACGCGTGAACGAAAAGTCGTAAAAGAAACCGTCGTCAATGACGGGGCCAATGGTGACTTGCGCCTCGGGGAACAGTTCTTTCACCGCATAGGCCAACAAGTGGGCGGTAGAGTGACGAATCACCTCCAAGCCATCAGCATCCTTGGCTGTGATGATGGCCAAGCTCGCATTGCTGCTCATCGTGAAGCTGGTGTCTACCACCTTGCCATCGACCTTGCCTGCCAAAGCCGCCTTGGCCAAGCCAGCGCCAATCGACGCAGCCACTTCGGCCACCGTCACGGGGCCTGGAAATTCACGTTGCGAACCGTCGGGAAGAGTAATCTGAACCATGTGTCTTCAATGAAAAAAGCGCGGCATAGGCCGCGCTTGGAATGAGTATCTAAACGCTAGAGGCGGATTTTACGCCGCCTCAGCGTTTCACTCAGAAGTCGATCAGTGGAACTGCTCTTCTTCCGTAGAACCTGTGAGGGCTTTCACAGAGGATGTTCCGCCTTGGATCACAGTGGTCACGTCGTCGAAGTAGCCTGCGCCCACTTCTTGTTGATGTGACACGAAGGTGTAACCCTTGTCGCGTGCTGCGAACTCAGGCTCTTGAACCATGTTGACGTAGTGCTTCATACCTTCGCCGTTGGCGTATGCATTGGCGAACTGGAAGGTGTTGTACCAGTTGATGTGAATACCAGCCAAGGTGATGAACTGGTACTTGTAGCCCAATGCCGACAAGTCTTCTTGGAACGAAGCGATTTGGCTGTCGTTGAGGTTCTTCTTCCAGTTGAAAGAAGGTGAGCAGTTGTAAGACAACAGCTTGCCTGGGCATGCAGAGTGCACAGCTTGTGCGAATTCACGAGCGAAGCCAATGTCTGGCACACCTGTTTCGCACCACACCAAGTCAGCATAGGGAGCGTAAGCCACACCACGGCTGATGGCTTGTTCCAAACCATTTTTGACGCGGTAAAAACCTTCTTGTGTGCGCTCGCCAGTCAAGAAAGGCTTGTCGTTGGCATCGTGATCAGAAGTGATCAAGTTAGCGGCTTCAGCATCAGTACGGGCCAACACGATGGTGGATGTACCCATGACGTCAGCTGCGAAACGTGCAGAGATCAATTTCTCGCAAGCTTCTTGTGTGGGCACCAACACTTTGCCGCCCATGTGACCGCACTTTTTCACAGCAGCCAATTGGTCTTCGAAGTGAACGCCAGCAGCGCCAGCGGAGATCATGTTCTTCATCAATTCGAAAGCGTTCAACACGCCGCCGAAACCGGCTTCAGCGTCAGCCACGATGGGCAAGAAGTAGTCGATGAATTCTTTGTCGCCTGGGTTGACGCCACGGCCCCATTGAATTTCGTCAGCACGCTTGAAGGTGTTGTTGATGCGGCGAACCATGGTGGGCACCGAGTCATACGCGTAGAGCGATTGGTCTGGGTACATGGTCTCTGACGTGTTGCCGTCAGCGGCGACTTGCCAGCCTGACAAGTACACAGCTTCCAAACCAGCTTTGGCTTGCTGCATGGCTTGACCGGCAGAGATGGCGCCGAATGCGTTGACGTAGCCTTTCTTAGCTCCGCCATTCACTTTTTCCCAAAGCTTTTCAGCACCGCGCTTAGCGAGTGTGTGCTCGATAGGCATGCTGCCGCGCAAACGCACAACGTCAGCAGCAGAGTAACCACGCTTCACGCCTTTCCAGCGTGGGTTCGTTGCCCAGTCTTTTTCGAGGGCGGCAATTTGTTGTTCGCGGCTGAGTTGTTCATTCAGTGATTGAGGCATGGTTCACTCCAGTTAAGTGGTTGTCGATGGGTCAACTATAAGTCTTCTATAAGACTCAACATGTGTCTTTTGTCTTATATAAGAATTTATTTTTATCAAATAAAAACAACACGTTACAAAGACCATTCCGAGATGCAAAATTCAATTTCTCATATCAAGAAAAAATATTGCAGTGCAGCAATCCATTTTTTCATAATTTGAAACGAGTTTTCAAAAACTAAACAGCTGAAGCGACATATCAACACATGTGGATGCAACGCATCAACTCAGTGCGTGAAAAAGTACATTTGAAAAAAACAACATTTACCTATGAAAAAAAGCGTTTTCACTTGGAAAGCGCTTTGTTCTCAATTAGCATCCGCATTGCTCTAGAGCGATATCTCTACGGGCTTGAAAACAAACACTTCTAGAAGGAAATCAACCATGGCAACTGCAAAGAAAGCTCCGGCTAAAAAAGTAGCAGCAAAGAAAGCTGCTCCCGCAAAAAAAGTAGCCGCTAAAAAAGCAGCTCCTGCAAAGAAAGTAGCAGCTAAAAAGCCAGCTGCCAAAAAAGCAGCCCCAGCGAAGAAAGCAGCTCCTGCTAAAAAACCAGCAGCTAAAAAAGTAGCTGCAAAAAAAGCCGCTCCAGCTAAAAAGCCAGCAGCTAAGAAAGTTGTTGCGAAAAAGGCCCCAGCTAAAAAAGTAGTTGCCAAAAAAGCACCTGCTAAGAAAAAGGCTCCTGCTAAAAAACGCACACCTAACGCTGCGTTCATGAAAGCCCTCACACCTAGCGCCGCTTTGGCTGCTGTGATCGGCAACGCTGCCGTGCCACGCACTGAAGTCGTGAGTAAGATGTGGACTTACATCAAGAAGCATGGTCTGCAAGACAAAGTCAACAAGCGCAACATCAACGCCGATGACAAGCTCAAGCAAGTATTTGGCAAAGCCCAAGTCACCATGTTTGAATTGGCTAGCTTGATCGGCAAACACCTGAAGTAATTCAGTTTCTACCTCAATAAAAAAAGGGACCTCACGGTCCCTTTTTTATTGCACGTGCACGCAAGCTCACACATGCACAGTTCTGCGCCCAACACCCAAAGCCACCAGCACGCTGAGCAGCAACACCAGCGCAGCACCAAGCAAGGTCGCACCATACCAGCCATGGTCCATGAACACACCAAAGATGAGCGGCGAAATGGCAAAGCCTGTGTCTAAGCCCGAATACACCATGCCATACACACGACCTGTCGCACCTTTAGGCGTGGCTTTCTTGATCATCATGTCTCGCGAAGGGCCACCAACGCCGATAGCCAAACCAGTGGCCGCCAAGATGCCCATGGTGAGCTCGGCACCAAACAAACCGCTGCCACATAAGGCCATAAACAATGCGCCAACAGCCATGCAACTCGCCACGACTTTGTCGCTCTGACGTGGCCAACGCGCAGCCACAAAACCCCCGACAAACATACCCGCCGCCGCGCACAACATGTAGGCAGTGAGCGTGAACGTCGCCGCTTCAAAGGTGACCTGATGCAACGCTTGCAAGATCGACACGGCAAAGCTTTGCACCACTGCTAAGGTCATGGTTGAGAGCAAGAAGAAACTGAAGCACCACCAAACCACTGGAATTTTCAAAAATGCCAAAGTACTGCCCGCATCTGTTGCTTGCTTGTGACTCACCACATCCGCGTGCAACAACTCACGCTGCCACAAAAGCAAGGCAAAAATGGCGACAAACAGCAATGCGGCCCCCAGGTAAGCAACACGCCAATCAAACGCCACACTCAAACTCACCATGAATACAGGCGCCAGCGCCCAGCCTAGGTTGCCCGTGAGGCCATGCGCACTGAAGGCGTAGCCCAAGCGAGGGGCAGACACTTTTTGATTGAGGATGGTGAAGTCCACGGGATGAAACGAACAATTGCCAAACCCCAGCAATGCGGCCCCCAACATCAACCCCACATAGCTGTTAGCCACTGAAACGACCATGCAACCTGCAGCCAACAGCAACAAAGCCACAAACAATACAGGACGTGCGCCAAAACGATCGACTACAAAGCCCGCCGAGGCTTGCCCCAAGCCGGAGACAACAAAGAACACCGTCATCAAAAAGCCCAACTCCGAATAGCTCAAACCAAAGATGCTCATGAACACAGGAAACATGAGAGGCAACAACAGGTGTGAAAAATGCGAACTGGCGTGTGCAATACCCACCAAGCCAATGACGGCAGCATCATCGCGCCAAGGGTTGGAAGCGGGGTTCAAAGTAGTCATAAAAAAGCGCAGCAAAAAGAATGCAAGCATCCTAACTGCTGCGCTTGTCTAGCGCAGTCGACTGAGGGACAAGCCCGATCATCTACCGAGAGTCAAACCTCGGCTTTGGTGAACGCAAACTCGCCGGGCGCACGCACGGGGTCGACATTGACCGCAATCGTATCTTTGGGCAAGAACTTCCCCTCCAATAACAACTTGGACAATGGGTTTTCGATGCGCTGTTGAATGGCGCGCTTCAAAGGACGCGCACCAAACACAGGGTCAAAGCCCACCTTTGCCAATTCAGCCAAAGCCGCAGGCGACACATCCAAGGCCAAGTCCATCTTGGTCAAACGGCCTGCCAAAATCTTGAGCTGAATGCCCGCAATGCTGGCAATGTGCTCGGCATCCAAAGCGTGGAACACCACGGTCTCGTCAATGCGGTTCAAGAACTCAGGACGGAAATGCGATTTGAGCTCATCCCACACCGCATCTTTGATGTCTTGCGCGTCTTGCCCCACCATGCTTTGAATGATGGGTGAGCCAATGTTGGACGTCATCACGATGACGGTGTTTTTAAAGTCCACCGTGCGGCCTTGACCATCGGTCAAACGACCATCGTCGAGCACTTGCAGCAAGATGTTGAACACATCGGGATGCGCCTTCTCCACCTCATCGAGCAACAACACGCTGTAGGGGTTGCGACGCACGGCTTCGGTCAAGTAACCACCTTCGTCATAGCCCACATAACCGGGAGGCGCACCCACCAAACGGCTGACCGAGTGTTTCTCCATGAACTCGCTCATGTCGATGCGAATCATATGGTCTTCGCTGTCAAACAAGAAACCCGCTAAGGCCTTGCACAACTCTGTTTTACCCACGCCGGTTGGGCCGAGGAACAAGAACGAACCTGTGGGGCGATTGGGGTCACCTAGGCCCGCACGCGAACGGCGAATAGCGTTGGCCACTGCCGTGATGGCCTCTTCTTGGCCCACCACGCGGTCATGCAACTTGTCTTCCATTTGCAAGAGCTTGTCGCGCTCGCCTTGCATCAGTTTGGACACAGGAATGCCTGTGGCACGCGCCACCACTTCGGCAATTTCTTCGGCGCCCACTTGCGTGCGCAGCAAACGATTACCGCCTGCGGCATTGGCTTTGCCGCTCTCGCGGGCATTGGCCTCTTTCATGCGCTTTTCAAGCTCGGGCAACTTGCCGTATTGCAGCTCGGCCACTTTGTTGAAATCTCCCTTGCGGGTGAGTTCTTCAATTTGATGGCGCAGACGGTCAATCTCTTCTTTGATTTGCGCACCACCGTGAGCTGAAGACTTTTCAGCCTTCCAAATCTCGTCCAGGTCTGCGTACTCTTTGCCAATCTTTTCAATCTCTTCTTCGAGCAACTCCATGCGCTTTTGCGAAGCTTCGTCTTTCTCTTTGCGCACGGCTTCGCGCTCAATCTTGAGCTGAATCAGGCGACGGTCGAGCTTGTCCATCACCTCGGGCTTGGAGTCGATTTCAATTTTGATTTTGGCGGCAGCCTCGTCAATCAAATCAATCGCTTTGTCAGGCAAGAAACGGTCAGTGATGTAGCGGTGGCTCAACTCAGCCGCAGCCACGATGGCGGGATCGGTGATCTCCACACCATGGTGGACTTCGTACTTTTCTTGCAAGCCACGCAAAATCGCAATCGTGGCTTCGACCGTAGGTTCGCCCACGATGATCTTTTGAAAACGACGCTCTAAGGCCGCATCTTTTTCGATGTACTTGCGGTACTCGTCCAAGGTGGTCGCGCCCACGCAATGCAGCTCGCCACGCGCCAAGGCGGGCTTGAGCATGTTGCCCGCATCCATCGCGCCATCGGCCTTGCCAGCGCCCACCATGGTGTGCAACTCGTCAATGAACACAATGGTTTGGCCTTCGTCTTGGGCCAACTCTTTGAGCACGCTTTTCAAACGCTCTTCAAACTCGCCACGGTATTTCGCACCGGCCAACAAAGCGGCCATGTCGAGCGACAACACACGTTTGCCTTTGAGCGAATCGGGAACCTCGCCTGCCACGATACGTTGAGCCAAGCCTTCCACAATCGCGGTCTTGCCCACACCTGGCTCACCGATGAGCACAGGGTTGTTTTTGCTGCGACGCTGCAACACTTGAATGGCGCGGCGAATTTCATCGTCACGGCCAATCACAGGGTCGAGCTTGCCGAGGCGTGCACGCTCGGTCAAATCCATGCAGTATTTTTTCAGCGACTCGCGTTGGCCTTCGCTCTCGGCGTTGTCCACTTTTTGACCACCGCGCACAGCCGTGACCGCCGCCTCTAAAGACTTGCGGCTCAAACCGTTTTGGGTGGCGAGTTTGCCCCAGTTGCCCTTGTTGTCGCACATGGCGAGCAAGAACAACTCACTGGCCACAAATTGGTCGCCACGCTTGATGGCTTCTTTTTCGGCAGCTTGAATCAAGGACACAGTGTCGCGCCCCACTTGCACCTGGTCTTGACCTTCGACTTTGGGCAAGCGGTTCATGACGTCTTCTGCGGAAGACAACAGGCCGGACACATTGGCGCCGGCGCGTTGCAACAGTGATTTAGGGCCATCATCTTGGCGCAGCATGGCGACCAGCACGTGGGAAGGTTCGATGTAGGCGTGATCGCCACCGAGCGCGAGCGACTGTGCGTCGCCCAAGGCTTCTTGGAACTTGGTGGTGAGTTTTTCAATACGCATGGAAACTCCGAGAAATTGGTTGAATTAGCCCTTAACTAAGGCTGCCTCATGCTATTTCAAGGGTAATCGAACGCAACGAGGTTGACGTGGGTCAAGGCCGAGCTGCATTCGCCACGCCGCAAGCCCATTTGCGCCCAGAAAGCGCCGCTTGGTCAGCGTGGCGCTGATGACGCGATGGTGTTGCTTGCTTCAATGCCCCAGCGCGCCAAAGCTTGGTCATCGCTCACACGGGCATCGACCCAGCGTGCGCCTTCGGGCGTGACTTCTTTTTTCCAAAACGGCGCTTGGGTTTTGAGGTAGTCCATCAAAAACTCGCAAGCCTTGAAGCTCTCGCCGCGGTGAGCCGACGTCACGGCCACGAAGACGATTTGGTCTTCGGGATGCAGCAAGCCCACGCGGTGAATCACGCGGACGGCAAAAATATCAAAGCGCTTCTTAGCCTCGTCCATCATGGCGGAGATGGACTTCTCAGTCATGCCTGGGTAGTGCTCCAGCTCCATGCTGGCCACAGAGCTTCCGTCATTACGCTCGCGCACCGTGCCTAGGAACGAACACACCGCCCCCACCCGCGCATCCCCCGCACGCAAGGCGGCGAGCTCTTGGCTCACATCAAAGTCTTGGGTTTGGATGCTGACGGTGAAGGACATGGCGCACCTCTGGATTTAGCCGCCGGTGACCGGCGGAAAGAAAGCCACTTCGCAACCTTCGCGCAATGCGGCGGATGCATCACACAGGTCCTGGTTCAAGGCCATGCGCACAGCGCGGCCATGGGCCAGCACTTCGGCATAAGCGCCACCGCGTGCAATCAGCTCATCGCGCAAGACGGCCAGCGTGACCGCTTGTGTGCTCACGCTTTCGCCGCCCTGCCCGATGGCTTCGCGAATGGACGCAAAGTACTTGAGATTGACCTTCATGCCAGCCACTCCGTAAAGGAAATAAAGCGAACGGTATCGCCTTTTGAAATCGTTTGCCCAGCAGGGTTATCCACCACGCCATCGCCCCACACCGCGGAGGTGAGCACGCCAGAACTTTGGTTAGGGAACAAATCCAATCCACCTTGCGCGTTGCGCTTAACGCGCAAAAACTCACGGCGCTTGTCAGCACGGAGCCAATCGAAATGAGCTGTCATTTCTGTGCGTGCAATATCGGTCTTCGTCACACCTTGCAAGGCCAACACAAAAGGACGCACCAGCAACAAGAAAGTGACAAAGCTGGACACGGGGTTGCCGGGCAAGCCCATGAAGTGGCACACATCACCATCCGCGCCACGGTTCACCTTGCCGTACGCAAAGGGCTTGCCGGGCTTGATGGCGAGTTGCCACAGGTTCAACTCACCCAAGCTTTCCACCGCGGGTTTGATGTGGTCTTCTTCGCCCACCGACACGCCGCCGCTGGTGAGAATCAAATCATGGTTCTGCGCAGCATCGCGCAGCGCAGCGATGGTGGCATCGCGTTTGTCGGGCACGATGCCCAGGTCGGTCACTTCGCAACCCAAGCGCTGCAACATGGCGCGCAAGAAAAATCGGTTGGAGTTGTAAATCGCCCCAGCAGGCATGGCTTCAGGCGCCACATCACCCGGCATGACCAACTCGTCGCCAGTCGAGAACAAAGCCACGCGCGGACGCGCAGACACTTTCAGCTGAGCCAGCCCAACGCTGGCAGCTAAACCTAATTCAGCAGGCGTCAAGCGTGTGCCTTGGGTGAGCACCGTGGCGCCGCGCGTGACATCTTCACCCGAGCGGCGAATCCACTGCCCTACAGGCACAGCCTTGTTCACTTGAACTTGTTCGCCCGCTAAAGCTTCGCAGTCTTCTTGCATCACCACGGCATCTGCGCCGGGTGGAATGGGGGCGCCGGTGAAGATGCGTGCGGCTTCGCCTGCATGCAGTTGCGTGCCGTGTGTGCCCGCCGGAATGCGCTGCGTCACACGCAGCAACGCACCTGCTTGCGCGCAATCTGCGGCGCGCACGGCATAGCCGTCCATCGAACTGTTGTCTTGCGGTGGCACTTGCAACGCCGAGACAACGTCTTGTGCCAGCACACGGCCATCGGCCTCAAAGGTAGACACCGTTTGCAAAGCGCTCAATGCGTGGGCTTGCGCCAACAATTGCGGTAACGCGTCATCGAGTGAAAGCAAAGCAGGACGGGTCATAGCAAAGGTGGGTTGTATTCGAAACGGTCTTCATGGGCCACCAACCAGTCGGTGATGGCGTAGGGGTCGTTCAAGTCGAGCACGGGGCGTTGCGTGGCCTCTGGCAGATCTTGAGGGGAATCAGTGGCGATAGCCACCACAAATTCATCCTCGGGGTAGCGCACGGGCTGCTCAGAAGCTTTGCGCCACACTTCGACCTTGAGCAAATCGCTTTTCTTAAAGCCTTCAACCAAGACCCAATCCACGCCGTCGTACACCTCGGCCAACAGGTGGTGCACAGAGAGCTGCGCAGGCTGCTCAAACTGGCGTTGCAACACCAAGCGTTGGTTGGATGCCACTAGCACCTCAAACGCGCCCGCTTCGCGGTGACGCCAGCTGTCTTTTCCGGGCTTGTCGATGTCGAAGTTGTGATGCGCATGTTTGACCACCGACACGCGAAGCCCACGCATACGCATGCAGCCAATCAGCTGCTCCACCAACGTGGTTTTTCCTGAGCCGGAGTAACCAGCAAAGGCAACGACCTTCATGCGTGGTCGCAGTGCTTGGCGATGTAGCCCTTGATTTGAGCCACATCAGCCTTCATCACATGCACACGCTTTGGCAAGGCTTCGATGCCTTCAAACTTGGCTGGGCGATTGGGCTCTTGACCCAAGGCTTCCACGATAGTGGCGGCAAATTTGATGGGTAAAGCAGTTTCCAAAACAATCATGGGCACACCGGCCTTGATGTGCTCACGAGCCACTTTCACGCCATCGGCCGTGTGGGTGTCAATCATCTGACCGAAGCGCTGGTGCACGTCTTGGATGGTGGCCAAACGGTTGGCGTGTGTGCTTTTGCCACTGGCAAAACCATAACGCGTGGCAGCTTCTGCGAAGTGCGGGTTGCCACTCAGGTCGAACTTGCCGTTCTTGGAAATTTGCGCGCCAAACAAGTCTTTGGTCAAAGCGGCATCGCGACCGAGCAGGTCGAACACAAAGCGTTCAAAGTTGCTGGCCTTGGAAATGTCCATCGACGGGCTAGATGTTTCGTGCGTGTCGGCACTGCCGCGCACGCGGTACACGCCGGTACGGAAGAACTCGTCCAGCACATCGTTTTCGTTGGTGGCGGCCACCAAGGTGTCCACAGGCAATCCCATCATGCGGGCCACATGGCCGGCACAGACGTTGCCAAAGTTGCCACTGGGCACAGTGAAGCTCACCTTTTGGCTGTTGGCCGTGGTCGCTTGGAAATAGCCTGCGAAGTAGTACACCACCTGCGCCAACAAACGCGCCCAATTGATGGAGTTGACCGTGCCAATTTTGTATTTGGTTTTGAAGTCCAAATCGTTAGACACGGCTTTGACCAAATCTTGGCAATCGTCAAACACGCCTTCGATGGCGATGTTGTGGATGTTCTCATCCATCAGGCTGAACATTTGCGCTTGCTGGAAGGGGCTCATGCGGCCGTGTGGGCTGGTCATGAACACGCGAACACCTTTTTTGCCACGCATGGCGTATTCGGCAGCACTACCGGTGTCGCCACTGGTGGCGCCAAAAATATTCAGCTCTTCGCCACGGCGTGCCAACTCGTATTCAAACAAGTTGCCCAGCAGTTGCATGGCCATGTCTTTGAACGCGAGCGTGGGGCCGTTGGACAAAGCTTCCACCAACAAGCCGTCTTCCAACGTACGCACTGGAACGATGGCCTCAGTACCGTACACCTCTTTGGTGTAGGTCTTGGCGCACAAGGCTTTCAGGTCAGCCGCAGGAATGTCGTCGATGTAGAGCGACAGCACTTCAAACGCCAAGGCTGCGTAGCCTTGGGTGTTGAATGTGTGGCGCAAACGCGTGAGCGCTGCATCGTCCACCTGTGGGTAGTGCTCAGGCAAATACAAACCGCCATCGGGGGCCAAGCCCTCGAGGAGGATTTCACAAAAACGCTTGCGCTCGGCATGGCCGCGCGTGGACAAATACAGCATCAGTTCAACTCTTCTTTGCGGATGCGGGTGATAGGGGCCAACACGGTGCTGAGTTGTTGCATCTCAGCGATGGCTTGGTTCATCTTGGCTTCCACGCAATCGTGGGTCAAGATGATGAGGTCGGTGTGGCTCTCGCCCTCACCGGCTTCGCGCTGCAACACAGCATCAATGCTGATGTCGGCGTTGGCCAAAATGCCTGTGACCTTGGCGAGCACGCCCGCTTGATCAGCCACGCGCAAGCGCAGGTAGTAGCTGGTCACCACTTGAGCCATTGGCAGAATAGGCAAGTTGCTCATCGCGTCGGGCTGGAAGGCCAAATGCGGCACGCGGTTCAAGGGGTCTGCGGTGTGCAAACGTGTGATGTCGACCAAGTCGGCAATCACAGCGCTGGCAGTGGGTTCGCTGCCCGCACCTTTGCCGTAATACAGCGTGGTGCCCACAGCATCGGCGTGCACCATGACGGCGTTCATCGCGCCTTCAACATTGGCGATCAAACGTTTGGCAGGCACCAAGCAGGGATGCACGCGGAGTTCAATGCCTGCGGCAGTGCGCTTGGAAATACCCAAGAGCTTGATGCGGTAGCCGAGTTGTTCGGCGTACTTGATGTCTTGTGATTCGAGCTTGGTGATGCCTTCGACATAGGCCTTGTCAAACTGCACGGGCACGCCAAACGCGATGGCTGACATGAGCGTGGCTTTGTGCGCGGCGTCCACACCTTCGATGTCGAAAGTAGGGTCAGCTTCTGCATAGCCCAAGGCTTGTGCTTGCTTGAGCACGTCACCAAAGGTCAAGCCTTTGTCGCGCATCTCAGACAAGATGAAGTTGGTCGTGCCGTTGATGATGCCAGCCAGCCACTGAATGCGGTTGGCCGTCAGGCCTTCGCGCAAGGCTTTGATGATCGGGATACCACCGGCCACGGCGGCTTCAAACGCCACCATCACGCCCTTTTTGTGGGCGGCTGCAAAAATTTCTGTACCGTGCACAGCCAGCAAAGCCTTGTTGGCCGTGACCACATGTTTGCCCGCCTCGATGGCTTCGAGCACGAGTTGTTTGGCAATGCCGTAGCCGCCAATCAGCTCAACCACGATGTCGATGTCGGGGTTGGCAATGATCTTGCGCGCATCGTCCACCACTTGCACATTCGCACCCACGATGCTTTGAGCACGCGCCACATCGAGGTCAGCCACCATGGTGACTTCAATGCCGCGACCCGCGCGACGTTGGATTTCTTCTTGGTTACGTTTGAGCACTTCAAAAGTGCCGCTGCCCACAGTGCCAATGCCGAACAGGCCTACTTGAATCGGTTTCATGCTTTTTTATTTCGGTAGTTTTCTAAGAATTTTGCGATGCGTGAGATGGCCTCACGCAAGTCGTCTTCGTGGGGTAAGAACACGATACGGAAGTGGTCCGTCGTCTTCCAATTAAAGCCCGTGCCCTGCACCAACATGACCTTGGTTTCTTGGAGCAACTCCAAGAAAAACTGCTGGTCATCTTTGATGGGGTACACCTTGGGGTCCAAGCGCGGGAACATGTACAGCGCGGCTTGCGGCTTCACACAGGTCACACCAGGAATGGCGGTGATGAGCTCATACGCCAAATCACGTTGCTTGCGCAAGCGTCCACCCTCGCCCACCAAATCGTTGATGCTTTGGTAGCCGCCCAAGGCTGTTTGAATCGCCCATTGGCCTGGCACGTTGGCACACAGGCGCATGTTCGAGAGCATGTTGAGGCCCTCGATGTAATCGGCGGCAGGCTTTTTGTCGCCAGACACCACCAACCAACCCGCGCGGTAGCCGCATGAGCGATAGCTCTTGGACAACGAGTTGAAAGTGAGCGTCAACACGTCTTCGCTCAAACTGGCGATGGGCGTGTGTTTGACGCCGTCGTACAACACTTTGTCATACACCTCATCCGCAAAAATGATCAAGCCATGCTTGCGTGCGAGCTCAACGATTTGCAACAGTAATTCGTCTGAGTACAAAGCACCGGTGGGGTTATTGGGGTTGATGACCACAATGCCCTTGGTGTTCTTGGTGATCTTGGAGCGAATGTCGTCGATGTCGGGCATCCAACCATTCGCTTCGTCACACAAATAATGCACAGGCGTACCGCCAGACAAGCTGACCGCCGCTGTCCACAACGGATAGTCAGGCGCAGGCAGCAACAACTCATCGCCGTTGTTGAGCAAGCCATTGGTGGCCATGACGATGAGCTCGCTCGCGCCGTTGCCGAGATAAATGTCATCCAGCGTGACGCCTTTGATGCCCTGCTTTTGCGTCTCGTGCATCACCGCTTTGCGGGCGCCAAAAATGCCTTTGCTGTCCGAGTAACCCGCCGAGGTGGGCAGGTTGCGGATCATGTCTTGTTGAATTTCTTCAGGCGCATCAAAACCAAACACGGCCAAGTTGCCGATGTTGAGTTTGATGATCTTGTGGCCTTCCTCCTCCATTTGACGCGCTCGGTCCATGATGGGACCGCGAATGTCATAACAGACGTTGGACAGCTTGTTGGATTTT
>Ga0228701_1001630_pt1 | contig 14880 bp, 16 predicted proteins | sample McNCre117_Aug_MG_2_FD_178017 | JGI IMG/M metagenome (GOLD analysis project Ga0228701, IMG submission 178017) | Freshwater microbial communities from McNutts Creek, Athens, Georgia, United States - 11-17_Aug_MG | ecosystem: Environmental > Aquatic > Freshwater > Creek | place: USA: Georgia...
GATGCCCAAGACCTTTGAAAGTTCGAACTGCGCGTTCACCTGGTCGCGAATCGTTAGGTACGGAAACAGTGCACCGAATTCACGGCCGTTGGTGTCGAGCGAACTAGGGCCAGTGGAACCCTGGCAACTGCCAAGCATGTTCGGGGCAACCACAAAGTACTTGTCGGTGTCGATAGCCAGACCCGGACCGATGATGTCGCTCCACCAACCCTCGGTTGGGTGGGCTTTGCTTGCCGCGCCGGTGGCGTGAGAGTCACCGGTAAGAGCATGTAGAACCAAGACCGCGTTGGTGTGCTCGTGATTTAGCTCGCCCCATGATTCGAACGCGATGCGCGCGCTTGCAAGGGTTCGTCCGCTTTCAAGCTTGAGGTTGGAAATCGGCGCAAACTGACGATCGCCCGCTGGGTCACCGTCTCGCCAAGCGCCCGTAGCCGGTGGTCGCCCAATTAGCTGACGACTCAGTTCCTCGGTCACGAACGACGAGGGAACCGTATCTTCGGGGGTTTGAAATTCCATTGGCTTAAGCCTATCGGCAAAAGCCCGCGATTACTGGGCTGCCGCCTCGTTCAAGGCATCAAAAGCGAGTGATGCAAGCAAAGCCGCTCCGTCTGCCAACACCGAATCGTCAAACAGTGCCTTGTTCGAGTGGTTGGTCGCGGCAGTCGACGGGTCGATTCCATCCGGGCAAGCGCCCATGAAAACAAATGCGCCAGGGATGATATTCACTACCGAAGCGAAATCCTCGCCGCCAGCGATTGGGTCCGGCATTGTCCAGTAACGACCTGGCCCAAATGCGTCACTAATGACTCGTTCGACCCGGTCGATTGAATTGGAGTCGTTCATCAGCACCTTGGTTGATGGCAAGAAGTTGATTTCGACTTCGACGCCATGTGCCTTCGCGATCGACTCGAGGAGTTCGGTGGAGTCGCGCTTAATTTTCTCGGTGTTCTCCACCGAGAAGGTGCGAATAGTCGCGCCGAAGGAAGCGGTCTCTGGAATCACGTTCTCGGTGTGATCGTCGCCGGCCTTGACCCAGCCAACGTTGATTACCACTGGGTCGAAAGCGCTGAATCGCTTGTTGACCATGACCTGCAGCGCGCTAATCGCTTCGGCCATCGGTGAAATCGGGTCCTTTGAAAGCCAAGGCATCGAGCCGTGACCACCGGCACCGGTGAACTTTACGGTCATGCCGCCGGCTGCGGCCATCAAAGCGCCTGAACGAGAGCCAAACATGCCCTTCGGATACGAACTGAAGACGTGAATTCCGTAGGCTGCGATTGGCATTTGCCCACTGACCAAGTGCATGTCTTCTTCGAGCATCACATCGGCACCGCCGTGACCCTCTTCGCCTGGCTGAAACCAAATGATGACATCGCCCTTGAGCTCATCCTTGTGAGTTGCAATCAGGTGTGCCGCACCGATGCCCATCGCCATGTGCAGGTCGTGGCCACAGGCGTGCATGTAGCCATTTGTCGAGGCAAAGTCGAGCCCAGTGTCCTCATTCACGGCAAGCGCATCCATGTCGGCACGAAGCAGAACTGTTGGACCAGGCTGGCCGCCCTTGATGTGCAAAACGGCCGAGGTGATGGTTTTGCTGAGGGTGATTTCGCCCAAGCCGTGAACCGATTCGAGAACACGAGCCAGGGTCTTCGGCAGCTGCAAGCCAAATTCAGGAATCTGATGAAGTTCGCGTCGAATCTCGGTCAGGACGCTCGAATACTGGTTCGCCTCTTTGGCTAGGTCTGCATAGCTCATGACGTCATTGTGCCACCTTTAGGCTTATTGCATGTTCTTTGAGCAAATGCACCCTTCATGGCAGGCGGCCATCCCTGATTCAAAAGCAATCTTGGATGCGCTAGAGGTCAAGCTCGAGCAACGCGGCACCCACTATTTGCCGGCAAAAGAGCTGGTTATGCGAGCATTCGAAGCACCGCTTGACCAGATTCGTGTCGTGATCATCGGTCAGGACCCTTATCCAACGGTTGGCCACGCAATCGGACTATCGTTTGCCGTTTCCAGCGAAACCAAACCGTTGCCGCGTAGCCTCTCGAACATCCTTCGTGAACTGGGTGATGACCTCGGCAAGAACATCGAGCGCAATGGTGACCTCTCGAAGTGGGCCGATCGCGGCGTTTTCCTCTTGAATCGTCACCTAACCACGGATGCTGCTGATGCCGGAGCGCACGCCGATCTGGGCTGGGGCGCATTCACTGATCTGGCAATCCGAGCGCTAAATCGCCGGCGTGGACGTTCGCTGGTTGCCATCCTCTGGGGCAATCAGGCCCAACAGTTGGCGCCCGTGCTGTGCGATGCCCAAGTCATCGCCTCCGCTCATCCAAGTCCTTTATCTGCACGTCGCGGTTTCTTTGGTTCTAAACCCTTTTCAAAAACCAATGCCGCACTCATCGCAGCCGGTGAGTCACCGATAGATTGGTCTTGTTAGGAGAACCCCTTGGCTTTAGATTCAGAATCACGCTGGCGTCTTGTTCGTGCGATGCGCGCGAAGGGTGCTCAGCCTGCGTCGAATGAAACCACCATTCGAGATGCCAAGGCCGAAGACCTAAGCCAAATCGTCGAGATTTACAACTACTACATCCGCAACAGCGTGGTCACTTTCGACCTAGATGCGATGAACATGGATGAGTGGCAGCACAAGTTTGAATGGGTTCAGTCGCTCAAGCTGCCATTCATTGTTGCCGAGAGTTCGGGCGGGCAGATTCTAGGTTTTGCCTATGTTGCGCCTTGGCGTCAAAAGGCGGCTTATCGTCGCACAGTCGAAGACAGCATTTATTTGCGCCCGGCTGCAATTGGTAAGCGCGTAGGAACCAAGTTGTTGGGTGAAATTATCGATCGCAGTAAGGCTGCGGGGGTCAAGGAAATCGTCGCGGTGATTTCAGACAAAGGCGCCGAATCTTCAATCGCTCTGCACGAGAGTTTCGGTTTCAAGCACCAAGGGCATCTGGCTAAGGTTGGCTTCAAGTTTGGCCGCTGGCTCGGCACCGTCTTGATGCAAAAGAGCCTCTAGTATTTTCACCTGCTTGGCTCAGGATTCGTTCAGGTTTTAGTCGTAGGCTGAGATTTATGAAGTTTCTCAATGGGGTGTTTGCCGGCGTTCTGGCTCTTGGCTTAGCTGCCGTAAACGTTGTGCCAGCCTCGGCCGCGACCGACCCCATTTTGAACGACAAGTCTTTCGATGCGGTCGGCCTAATCGTCAAATACCGCCCAGGCGTTGAACCGGTTGCCGCCAATGGAGAACCAACTGCAGAGAATGCCGCCGGCATTAATTTGTCTGCTGGGCGAGACCTCGGTCAAGGCTGGAACAGTGTCAAGTTCGCCAAAGAACTGACCGCGGGTCAAGCAACCGCAGCGGCATTAAACCTCGCCTCAGATCCACGCGTTGCCTCGGTCGAGTTGGACCGAAAACTGGTTCCTGCGTCAATCGCTCCTAAGGTTTCGGCTGCTGCCCTGGCTGCGCTCAAGCCGGCATCTGCAGTACGCTCGCTCAAAGCCTCGGATGCTTGGTCTAAGTTGGCTCCGGCAAATGCCGCCATTCAAGTTAGTTGGTCAGCGCCTAACTCGCTTTTCGGGGCTTCCGTAGTTGGCTACCGAGTAGAAGCAAATGACGGTTCGGGCTGGGTTCTAAAACTGACATCGCTGAGTTCAAAAACCTCAGCACTGATCGTCGACGGAATCAAGGCTGGAATCAAATACTCGATTCGAGTCGCGTCGATTACAAAGTTGGGTGCAGCGAAAAAGATTGGCGGATATTCCCCGGTCGCTAGCGTTATGCCTACGGCAGCCCCTCAAGCCCCAGTCTTCAATGGCTCTAATACGGCTTTTGGCACCACATACCCATCCTGGTCGGCTCAAAACAAGGCTCAAAGTGGCGGATTACCGATTCTCGGTTACACGGCCACGGCAACAGCTTCCGGCCAGTCTCCGGTGGTCTGCAACGCCCCGGCCTCGGCCACGACATGTGCTTTCACTGGTTTGGTTCCTAACGTGACCTATGCGGTCACCGTAAGTGCTCGCAACGCCCGTGGCAAGACTGACAGCGTCGCCGGAGTTACTCCACTTGATGCACTATTCAAAGACCAGTGGTACCTGACCTCTAAATACGGAATCAATGCCACCAACGCTTGGTCTAAGACCATGGGTTCGAAGAACGTTGTCGTGGCAGTCCTTGACAGCGGAATCACCGTTCACCCAGACCTAGACAATCAGGTCATCCCTGGCTATGACTTCGTAAGTGACCCAACATCTTCAAATGACGGCGACGGCTGGGATGCCAACAACGCAGACCCGGGCGATTACTACGGCTCTGAGCCAAGCTCGTGGCACGGAACGCACGTTGCCGGAATCATTGCCGCACAGTCGAACGACATCGGTGTTACCGGAGTTGCGCCAAACGTAAAGATTATGCCGGTTCGTGCACTCGGCAGCGATGGCGGAAACTCCTCTGACTTGATTGCTGCGCTCAGATGGTCTGCCGGAATCCACGTGACAGGAGTCCCAGACAATAAGACTCCCGCTCAGGTTGTGAACCTTTCAATGGGCACCGACAGCTACACACCTTGCCGTTTACGCGGGCAAACCACTGGTGCCACCGAGGTCGCACTCGCCGAAGTCAAGGCGGCTGGTGTTACCGTGATCAGCGCCGCAGGCAACTTCAACGTTCCAGCGAGCGAGTCGTATCCGGGCAACTGCTATCCGACCATCAATGTCGGCGCAACTGCGTTTTCTGGTGACCGAGCTTCCTATTCGAACTACTCAGTGCTCGATAGCACCGGGCAAATGGTCGGTGTTGACATTTCGGCCCCTGGTGGTGACAGCAAGTTCCCAGGCGATTCACCGGCAGGCACAAACGGCAAAATCGTGTCCACTCTGAACGATGGAAAAACCACAGCTGGCGCACCAATTTACCGCGGCGAGGAAGGCACCAGTATGGCGGCCCCGGTCGTTTCAGGCGTGGTAGCGCTTATTTATTCGGTCAAGCCAACTATCACTTTTGATCAGGTCTGGGATGTAGTGAAGGCCACCGTCACGAAGTTCCCACCTGGAAGCACCTGCGAGACCAAGAATATTTGTGGCATCGGCATCATCAATGCCGGCGCAGCGGTTGCCGCGGCTGCAGCTCTGCCATAACTAGACTCTAGCCATGCGAATTCATCGTGCTTGGCTAGTTGCAGCTGTTACGTTCCTCACTTTGATTTGCGCCGCGGCGTTCAGATCGACCACCTCGATCATGTTCATGCCGCTTGAGATGGAATTTGGCTGGACTCGCAGCCTGACATCGTCGGCACTTTCGATCAATCTCGTGGTCTACGGCATTACGGCGCCGTTTGCAGCGACTCTGATGGAGCGATTCTCACCGAAGCGCGTAGTAGTGGCTGCGCTGACGTTGGTTGCCCTTGGAACCGGTCTGACTATCGGAATGACCCAACCATGGCAGTTGATGCTTTACTGGGGCGTTTTCGTCGGCCTGGGCACGGGCTGTCTTGCCTTGGTGTTCGCTTCGCTGGTAGCAAACCGATGGTTCACGCATCGTCGTGGTTTGGTGACCGGTATCTTTTCTGCTGCCTACGCAACCGGACAACTCATCTTTCTGCCGGCGTTGACCTCGGTCGTAATGACAGAGGGTTGGCGCACTGCTTCTTTGGTTGTCGCTATTTTTGCCGCTGCAGTAATCCCAATTTTCCTGATCTTTTTCAAGAATTCGCCTGAAGAGGTTGGCATCTTGCCTTACGGTGGCGATCACAAGGATGTTGCCGGCGCTGCCGCCCCCAAGACTGCTCGAGGAACCATCGCGGTTTTGTTCTCTGCTGCGCGTAAGCCGGCATTTTGGATTCTTGCTGGAACATTCTTCGTCTGCGGTTGGACAACGAATGGTTTGATTGGAGCCCACTTCATTCCAGCCGCTCACGACCACGGAATGCCCGAAGGCACGGCAGCTGGGCTGCTCGCCGTAGTCGGCATCTTTGACTTTGTCGGCACGATTCTCTCGGGTTGGCTGACAGACCGGGTAAGTCCAATAATCCTTTTGGTTTTCTACTATGGCCTGCGCGGCCTAGCGCTCTTCACCGTGCCATTTGTTTTGGGGCCGCAGGTTGAGCCGCCACTTTTGTTTTTTATCGTGTTCTACGGGCTCGATTGGATCGCCACTGTTCCGCCAACTATCGAATTGTGTCGCCGCTATTTCGGTCGAGCACAGTCTCCTTCGGTCTACGGTTGGGTGTTCGCCGCGCACATGGTGGGGGCTGCCATCGCGGCAAGCTTCGCCGGCGCTATTCGCGAAGCTCAAGATTCTTATTTCATAGCCTGGATAACGGCAGCCGTGCTCTGCCTCGTGGCCGCCGGATCTGTTCTTCTCCTGCGAAGAATCAAACCGCTCACAGCCGCACACTAGGACTTCACACCTCATTTTGGCGACCACAGCAAGTTTGGGGCGGTAACGGTTAAATAAAAAAACCTCGGATAAATCCGAGGTTTTTTCTTTGGCACTGGTGCGGAAGGTGGGACTTGAACCCACACGTCTCTCAACGCTAGAACCTAAATCTAGTGCGTCTGCCAATTTCGCCACTCCCGCGTGCTTGACTATGTTACCCCATAAATGCTCTGTGGATAAATCGAGCGCCGAATTTTTCTAAATTGGACCATTTTTAGACCAAATGAACGGGTCAAAATGTCTCTAATTCTCGAACACGTGAGCGATTCCGTGCGCGATCAGGCGATTCGCAACAATCACATTAGTCGCGGCGGTCTGAACTCGGCCGTTGATGCTGCAGTCGAGCTTGAGCGCGCTGAGTTTGGGCTGGGTTCTGAACTTGAGCTCCGCCGACTTGCTGAGAATAAACTTTTCGGTTTCGGCAAGCTACAACCGCTACTGGATGATCCTGAAATCGAAGAAATTTGGGTGAATTCGGATTCGACCGTTTTTATTGCCAGATCTGGGGTTTCTAGCAAAATCCAGGTGACGTTTGACGCGGGCGAGTTAGCCGGATTGATCGAGCGAATGCTCAGACCGACCGGCAGGAGACTTGACCGATCATCACCATTTGTAGACGCCTCATTGCCCGATGGCTCTAGATTGCATGTGGTCATCCCAGACATCACAAAGTCATCCTGGGCGGTGAATTTGCGAAAGTTCCCCAAACAACTGCTGACTCTGGGCGATTTGATTCGGTTTCAGTCGGTTACCTCCGAGCAGGCAGACTTTCTTGAACGTGCGGTGCGTCGCGGTGAAAACATTTTGGTATCCGGGGCCACCCAGGCTGGCAAAACTACGATGCTTTGCGCCCTCCTCGATTGCCTTCCCGACACCGAGCGTCTGATTACCGTTGAGGAGACCTTTGAAATTCGTTCCTCCAAGCCCGATTGGGTTGCGCTGCAGACTCGACAGGCGAACCTCGAAGGCGCGGGGGAGGTCAGCCTCAGACGTCTCATCAAGGAGGCGCTTCGAATGCGCCCTTCACGGCTAGTTGTGGGTGAAGTTCGTGAGGCGGAGGCCCTAGACCTTTTAATCGCGATGAACTCGGGATTACCCGGTTTGTGCACCATCCATGCCAATTCGGCCCAGGATGCTCTCTTGAAGCTTTCAACGCTTCCGTTGCTGGCAGGGCAGAACATTTCGATGGATTTCGTAAGACCTACGGTCGCCGCATGCATTGACCTAGTCGTGCATTGTGAACTTTTACCTACCGGGCAAAGAAGAGTCGCTGAAATTCGACGCCTGCAACCTTTTTCAGGGCAAATAGACAGCGAGCCGGTTCAGTGTTGAAGTGGTTTAGGTCAACGCTTGATGGCGCTGGGTTCGGGCGTTTCGGCCTGATTCCAACCCTTGTTGCTGTCGCGCTGGGAGCGGCGATGGTTTTCGCGCTCGCCATGCAATTGGTTCCAGTGCCTGCCTTTGCGGCTAGTGTCTCGATTGGTTCACTGGGATTGACTGCCGAATTGTTAACGATGCGTGCCAAGGCAAGGCGCCGAGAAATCGCTTTAGTTTGGCCTGAAGTGTTGGACTCTCTGGTTTCCTCAAGTTCCGCTGGCATCTCGATCGCTGAGAGCTTTGAAGACCTAGGCAAATCCGGGCCCCTTTTGCTTCGGTCGCAATTCGCAGAACTTTGCCAAGATCTAGAGTTCGGCAGCACGCTCGAGGGCGCATTGCGAAAATTCAAAAACAATCTGGGTGAGGTCCACTCCGATCGTCTCGTCGAGGTCATAACGTTGGCGACCGCAGCTGGCGGCGGCGGTTTCTATGAGGCGCTGCGAACCCAGGCAACGGTAACTCGCCAAGAACTTGCGCTTTGGGGTGAAATCGAATCCAAGCAGGGATGGGTTGCCGGCACTGCAAAAATAGCGGTGGCTGCCCCTTGGATTATTGTCGTCCTTTTGGCGTCTCGGCCCGAGAATTTGGCCGCTTATTCTTCCGAAACCGGATCGATGATCTTGATTATTGGGTTGGTGGTCTCGGTTTTCGCCTATCGCTTGATTCAACTGCTTGGCTCGGTCGTTCAACCTCATCGAGTTTTTCTCACATGAGTGCGATCGTTCTAGCGGTTTTGATGGCCGCCGGCAGCTTTCTAATCATCTCGGCTTCTAACCCAAGAGCGAGACTGGCTTTGGTAAGCCGACTGTCCAAACCTGATGCCAAAGTTCAATTTTTCTCCTTCTCCCGGGCCTCAATCCAGCAGCGCTTTTACCGAGCCGTCATGCCCAAAGCCAAACTGAGATCAGCATTGGCCGAGCTCCCGGAGATTCTAGAGATGCTTGTGGTCGCTCTGACTGCGGGAGACGGTATTTTCGCCGCGCTTGCCAGAGTCACGCCGCGGGCTTCAGGTGTGCTTCCCACAGAACTTCAGCGGTTATTTATCGCCCTGGAGCTTGGTGGTGACATGGAATCCGAACTTGAAGACCTGGCTAAACGATTACCTCAGCGTCAGGTTGTTGAATTTGCGGCCAAGTTGAGTATCGCCCTCAGGAGAGGGAGTCCGCTCGCTCGCATGCTCCGAGAGCAGGCCGAGAGCGCCAGGGCCGATCTTCGCAATGAACTTTTGCGAGAGGTCGGGCGCAATGAAACCCGAATGCTGATTCCGTTGGTGTTCCTGATTCTGCCGGTAACAGTCTTATTTGCCGTGTACCCGAGCCTGCAGTTGATCAGTCTCGACTATCTCTAGGAGGAGAAATGAAAGAAGAAAAAGTGAGAGTCAAACTAATTGCCGAAGAAGGTGATGTGCCTGGCTGGGTCTTGATCACCCTAATGACGGCGGGACTTGTGGTGTTAATGTGGGCCGTTGCTGGGCCAGCACTCAAGGGTGTCTTTGAGCAAGCCATGACAAAAGTTGTTGCGTTCTAGAGGTTCGGCACCGGTCGACTTTGTGCTCATTGCATTTCCGCTGATGCTACTCACGATGACAACTATTGCGTTCAGCCTGACGGGGTTTTGCAAACTGATTGCTCAGGATGTCGCCATCGATTCATCCAGGTTCGGAGCCCTCGCAGACCAAGGCCCTCAGTCGGCTGAACTGAGGGCCAGCGAGACTCTTAGGCGCACTGGAATCGGTTCCTTGTTTCTGGCGAGCGTTACTGCCAGCACAATCGAACTTTCCAATACCTGTTACGTGCGGGTCGAAATAGGAATGTCTTCGGTGCCGATCGGGCTGATAAAAAATTTCACTGAGGTAAAGGAAGCCGCCAATGCCATCTGCGAAATTCAATGATGACTCTGGGTCGGTGGTCTTGGAGTTTCTCGGGTTCGGAGTTCTGCTTCAGGTGCCGATTTTGATGTTTGCGACCACAGTGCTGGGTTTACAGCACGACAAGTTTGCTGCCGAGGCGATAACTCGTGATGCACTGCGGTCATACACGTTGCTTCAAATAGAACCTTCGGCGACTGTGGTCGACTTGGCTAAGGCATACAAGGTTTCGCTTGGTCGCATCAAAGTCGAGATGACTTGCTGGCCACAGGCTTGCGGGAACCCCGAAAACTGGGTTCGAGTGACCACAAGGATCGGCTCGGCAACGGCTCAAGGTCTGGCGAGACAGTGACTGCGGGCGAGTTAGGCCGCTCCGACGGGTCGATAGCTCCTTTGGCGATCGGTCTGGCATTGATTTCGCTTGCTACTGTCTTGGCAACTAGTTGTGCAACGTCATTCTTCTTGCTCGAACGCAGACTCACCACTGTTGCCGAATTCGCTGCGCTCAGCCGAGTAGAGGTCGGAATGGCGGCGATTGATTACATCGCCCAAGGTCAACCAGCGGGGTTCAAGAACTTACTCGTTCAGCGTGACGTGGTGTCGGACGGCGTCACCAGCGAGGTTGTGATTTGCGCCACTTGGGAGGCGCCGTTGCCTGGTTTCATCCAGTTACCTACTAGGCAGCTGTGCGCAAAGGGAGAGGCGCGAGCCGGCTAGTTGATTTCGAAGCGTGGAATGTGTCGCCACATGCCAATGGCGCCGCAAATGGTGATTACCCCAACGCCCGCTATTGCCAAGGGGAGACCAAACGCGAGCGTCATAAGTGAAATGGCCGGGGCCGTGAGAGCGACTCCGCCATCGATCATGAGTCGATAGAAAGCCAAAAACTCGTTGCGGGCATCCTTGGGGGCTAGATCTGCGCCGATAACCATAACCAAGCCGCTGCCGAGGGCATTGCTCAGGCTAAGGGCAATAGCGACAATCAAGAAGCCGGTGGAGTCTTGGGCGAGGGTAAGCGCAAAGAGCGAGAGGGCCATACCGGCAAGAGTTGGCATTGCTGCCCAACGCCGACCGAATCGGTCAACCAACTGACCAGAGCTATAGAAGAGGGCGAAATCAAGTGCACCAGCGATGCCGATGTAAAGCGCCGCGGTTTGCACCGGCAAATGAATGTAAAGAGCCCACAGTGGCAGGCCAATCGTTCTTGCAGTGCGAGCAATCGCCAGGGTCGTGGCCGCTAGCCCAAGGGTCCTCAGCTTATGCCCCTCGCGTTTGGCGATGAAGATAATGCTGTGCCCATTATTCGGGGGAGTGTCGGCCAAAGCTCCTGGTTTCGTTGTTAGGAGTACCAAGCCGGCTAGAACGCTGAACACCACAGGTAGCCAATAAACGCTTGATAGCCCCCAGATTGCAATCACGGCAGCACCAAGTAGCGGGCCAACAAAACCACCGGCTCTAAAAGTGCCGCCAAGCACCGCTAGCGCACGACCGCGTTTGGCGATCGGAACAGCTTCGGCAATGAAGCCATGTCTTGCTAACCCAAACACCGCATGGCACGCGCCGGTCAGGAAGATGCCAATCGACAGCATCCAAATAGAAGTGGCAAAGACGGCAAACAAGATGCCGGTGGCAGCAGCGGCCGATGCCAAGATCATTGCTTTGCGCTCGCCGAAATAGTTCACGAATTTGACCGCAGGAATATCCGCAAATAGCGTTCCAAGCATGCCAAGTCCGGCGATTATTCCAGCCGTTGCAATGTCGGCCCCAAGCGCCTCAGCACTGGCAGGAATAACGGGAATCAAGCCGGCTTCACCGACTGAGAACAAAAATGAAGGTAGGAAAACCGGGTAGACCAAAGATTTGATCTGAAATGGCTTCTCGGTTTTGCTCACAAGTCCATTATCTGTCTCTCGCCTAGACTGAGAAGGCAATGGCAGACCTAGACCTAACCTCAGAGATTCGCGACCTTCGCGCCACTTTCGGCGATATCCGACACGTTGTCGATGAACCGAAATTGATCGTTGAAGTTGCCGAGTTGAAAGAACAGGCTGCAAACCCAAATCTCTGGGATGACCCAACGCGCGCCCAGGCAGTGACTAGCAAGCTGTCTCACAAGCAGGCGATGCTGACAAAGCTGAAGGATGTCGAATCTCGACTAGATGACCTCGAGGTTCTAGTCGAGATGGCCAATGCGGAGGGGGACGCTTCGGCTCAGGCTGAGGCCAAGAGTGAATTGGCCGGTCTCCAGTCCGACATTTCTGAACTCGAAATTCAGACCCTTTTGAATGGCGAGTATGACTCTCGATCGGCCGTTATCACCATCCGCTCTGGTGCCGGCGGCGACGATGCAACCGATTTCGCTGAGATGCTCATGCGCATGTATCTGCGTTATGCCGAGCGTCACAAGATGCCCGTCTCGATTCTCGACACGTCCTTCGCCGAAGGTGCCGGAATTAAATCGGCCACCTTCGAAGTAGATGCTCCATATGCCTTTGGAACTCTTTCGGTAGAAGCCGGTACGCACCGTTTGGTCCGAATGAGCCCGTTCGGCGCTGCTGGAAAACGCCAGACTTCCTTTGCAGCCGTTGAAGTTGTTCCGCTTGTCGAAGTTACCGAAGCCGTCGACATCCCAGAGAATGAGATCCGAATCGACGTATTCCGCTCATCCGGGCCTGGCGGTCAAAGCGTGAATACCACCGACTCGGCCGTTCGCATTACTCACCTTCCAACCGGCACTGTGGTTAGCTGCCAGAACGAGAAGAGCCAGATCCAAAACAAGGCTGCGGCGATGCGTGTTCTCCAGTCGCGCCTACTTGAGATCCGTCGTCGCGAAGAAGAAGCCAAGAAGAAGCAGATTGCCGGTGACGTAAAGGCGAGTTGGGGCGAGCAGATGCGCTCGTATGTTCTAGCGCCTTATCAAATGGTCAAGGACCTTCGTACCGAGCACGAACAAAACAACCCGAATGCTGTGTTCGATGGCGATTTGGATGGTTTTATAGCCGCGGGAATCCGGTGGCGCAAGCGTGTTCAAGACTAGGCTTGAGCCATCATGATTCGCATTGAAAACGTCACCAAACAATACAAGGGAACCTCGCGTCCGGCGTTAAATAACGTCTCCCTTGAGATCGAAAAGGGTGACTTCGTTTTCCTGGTCGGAGCTTCTGGTTCTGGCAAATCATCACTAATGCGCTTGATGCTTCGTGAAGATATTCCAACCAGCGGCTCGGTGCACGTTATGGGTGAAAACCTGGTTGCGATCCCAAGCCGTCGAATCCCTTTCTTCCGCCGCAAGCTCGGTGTTGTTTTTCAAGACTTCCGCCTGCTACCCACCAAGACCGTTGCGCAAAACGTTGCCTTCAGTCTCGAGGTAATCGGCAAATCACAGGGATTCATCCATGAAGCGGTGCCTGATGTTCTGGCTATGGTCGGCCTAGAAGGCAAGGCAGATCGCCTGCCGGGCGAACTATCTGGTGGCGAGCAACAGCGCGTTGCTTTGGCGCGCGCAATCGTAAACAAACCTGCGGTCTTGCTTGCTGATGAGCCAACCGGAAACCTGGACCCGGCAACCAGCGAAGGCATCATGGCGCTGCTAGAACGAATCAACCTTGCTGGTACAACAGTGGTCATGGCTACGCACGACCGTGGCATCGTCGACCGTCTGCAAAAGCGCGTTGTTGAAATGCGCGAGGGTGAAATCTTCCGCGACCAGCGATCTGCCGGTTACATCAAGACTCAAACCGATTCACACCCGGTTAAGTCTTGGAATCTTGCAGTCGACCAGTCTTGGAACCTCGGCGGTGACAACTAATGCGCTTTGGTTTCGTAATGGGCGAGATCGGTCACGGTCTGCGTCGCAATGTTTCGATGGTCATCTCGGTCATCCTGGTGACCTTTATTTCGCTTACCTTTGTTGGCACCGCTTCTCTGTTGCAGCTCCAAATCGGTCAGATGAAAAACTATTGGTATGACCGTGCCCAGGTGGCCGTCTACCTCTGCACCGAGGTTTCACCTGGCGATGTTTGCCCTCAGGGCGAAGCCTCAGCGGACCTAAAGACTGCTGTCGAGGAAAAACTAAAGTCCCCGGTTTTGCAGCCTTACATCAAGGAATATTTCTTCGAAAACCACAAGCAGGCTTTCGATAAGTTCCAGGAGCAGTTCGCCGGAAATTCGGTGGCCAAGTATGTTTCGCCAAATCAGTTGAATGAAACCTTCTGGGTCAGCCTCAAGGATCCGAGCAAAAGCCAGATCATCACCGAGAGCTTCAGTGGAGTTGCCGGTGTTGAAGAAGTGCGCGACCAGCGAACTTACCTCGACCAAATCTTCAACATTTTGAATGCTGCCTCTATCGCGGCAGTGGGAATCGCAGCGTTGATGCTGGTCTCGGCAGCCCTTCTAATCTCGACCACGATCCGATTGAGTGCTTTCTCGCGTCGTCGCGAAATCGGAATCATGCGTTTGGTCGGTGCCAGCAACTTCTACATCCAGCTGCCATTCATCCTTGAAGGTGTCGTGGCGGCAACGATCGGCAGTGCCCTCGCCGCTGGCGCGGTTCTGAGCGTAGTTCAATTCTTCGTTCAGGGATACCTGGCGACCAAGTTGCCTTTCACTAGCTTCGTCACTCTGGCTGATGGTTTGTTAGTCGCACCGGCTCTTATTGCGGCCGGCATTCTTCTCGCTGCAGTTGCTTCTGGTTTCGCTATTCGCCGCTACCTGCGAATATAGAACTCTTATGCCTAAAGAACGCGGCCAAAAAGTTGTTGCCAGCAACCGAAAAGCGCGCCACGATTACAACATCCTTGACGTCTATGAGGCGGGCCTTGTGCTCACCGGACCCGAAGTTAAATCGTTGCGTGCCGGTCGAGCGTCCCTAATTGACGGATTCGGCAGCATCGAAAATGGCGAGGCTTGGCTAGAAAACGTTCACATTCCTGAATACACTCAGGCGACTTGGAACAATCACCCTGCCCGCCGCCGCCGCAAGATGCTGCTCCACGGTCACGAGATTTATAAGCTTCAGGGCAAGATCAAAGAGTCTGGCTTGACTCTGGTTCCGCTGTCGATTTATTTCAAGGATGGCCGCGCCAAGGTTGAAATCGCATTGGCCCGAGGCAAGCGCGAATACGACAAGCGTCAAACCTTGAAAGAGCAGACGGATAAGCGCGAGGCGGATCGCGCCATGTCGACTAAGGGC
>Ga0228701_1001631_pt1 | contig 14871 bp, 17 predicted proteins | sample McNCre117_Aug_MG_2_FD_178017 | JGI IMG/M metagenome (GOLD analysis project Ga0228701, IMG submission 178017) | Freshwater microbial communities from McNutts Creek, Athens, Georgia, United States - 11-17_Aug_MG | ecosystem: Environmental > Aquatic > Freshwater > Creek | place: USA: Georgia...
GTGGCATTACTTGGCCGCTCCTGCCTGTGAAGACGCAACAACCATGTCGCGGAAACGGTCAAAGAGGTAGTTCGAATCGTGCGGTCCGGCCGCCGCTTCGGGGTGATACTGCACCGAGAAGGCGTTGAGGTCGAGGCAGCGCAATCCTTCGACGACCTGGTCGTTCAAGCTGAAGTGGCTGACCTCAACGCGACCGAAGCCCGCTGGCGACTCGATGATGCCCTCGATGGGCGCATCCACAGCGAATCCGTGGTTCTGGCTCGTGATTTCGACGCGACCGGTTGCCTTATCGAGAACCGGCTGGTTGATACCGCGGTGACCGAACGGCAGCTTGTAGGTCGAGAAGCCCAGGGCGCGACCGAGAAGCTGGTTACCGAAGCAAATACCGAAGAACGGGATGCCGGTTCGCAAGACTTCGCGTAGCAGCTCAACGTGTCGGTCGCTGGCCGAGGGGTCACCGGGGCCGTTGCTGAAGAACAGAGCTACCGGGTTGAGTGCCAGAACATCTGCCGCCGTCACACTCTGCGGGAGAACGTGCGCGTCGAAGCCGCGCTCCGCGATGTAGTTGACCGTTGAGGTCTTGACGCCCAAGTCGAGAATCGCAACCGTGCCGAGGCTCGCTCCTTGAGCGGGAACAACGTAAGGCTCCTGAGTTGAAACTTCAGACGACAGGTTGCGACCCGACATCTGCGCTCCAGCGAGAACCTGGGCGAGCTGCTCAGCCTCGCTCAAGGCGTAGTCCGCGCCCGAGAAGACACCGGCGCGCATGGCACCTTGCGAGCGAATGTGGCGCGTAACGGCACGGGTATCGATCCCACTGATGCCGACAACATTTTCGTGCTCGAGGTCGTTGTCGAGGCTCCGCTCGGCGCGGAAGTTGGACACGATACGAGAAGGGTCGCGCACAATGTAACCGGCCACCCAGATGCGACGTGACTCCATGTCGAGGTCGTTTGCACCGGTGTTACCGATGTGTGGCGCCGTCATCAGCACAATCTGGCCAGCGTACGACGGATCCGTCAGGGTCTCTTGGTAGCCAGTCATACCGGTGGCGAACACGATTTCACCGGTGGTCACGCCGCGCGCACCATAGGCATAGCCGTCGTAACGCTTGCCGTCTTCCAGAACGAGCACAGCCCGATCACGAGTCACAGTCACTTGTGTTCCTTTGTTGTTGATGTGTGAGAAAAAGTTTGTTCGTAAGTTTCGAAGAAGGCGGCGCGATCAGCTAGCTGAACAAAGCGCACGTGGGTGGCGAGTTCACGCACGACACCACTTGCGGTGGATGCACTCCATACCAGCGACACCAACCCGTCTTTTTCGACAACCTTGTCGATAACGTGCGTGGTCACGCTGACCTGCCGAATCGACGCTGCGGGGATTGTGAGCGTTGCCTCCGCGGGCAGAACGATGGCGATGCCAGCCTGATAGATGCCAAGCGTGGCGTATCCGCGGTGCGCAAAACCGCGCAGTGCAACACGTTCGAGGTGATTCTCGGCCTCGGTGGTCGCCACATAGAACACCGACAGCTCGCGAACCATGGCGCCGAGGTCGTGTTTGGCGACAACGATGTCTGCGTCGCGGCGTGCACGTGCTCGCCACCCGCGGTACATGAGCACCAGGGCGAGGACGACGACAACGGCCGCAATCAGGCCGCCCAAAACTTTATCCACGCAGAGCCTCCCGAGCGTGCCCGGCAACCGTTTCTGCAGCAACGACCACACCATCATCGACGGTGAGATACCCGTGACGAATTGTGTGCGTAATCTTGCCCGCCAACGGAATGCCCGTGTACGGCGTATTGCTCGAACGACCCGCCAGGTCAGCGACCGACCAGGTGCGTTCAAACGTGGGGTCAAAGATCACGAGGTCAGCGACTTCACCCTGCGCCAACTCACGAGCACCGTCGAGCTGACCGATGCGCGCGGGAGCCTGACTCAGTACGCGGGCAACACCCACCCAATCGAGCTTTCCGGTCTTGACGAGAGTTTCATTGACGATGGGAAGCGCGCTCTCGAGCCCAACCATGCCGAATGACGCGTGATCCCATTCGCAGTCTTTGGTGTCAGAAGGGTGCGGTGCGTGGTCCGTTGCGACGATGTCGATGGTGCCATCAGCTACCGCCTCACGAAGGGCGAGCGTGTCAGCCTCGGTGCGCAGCGGTGGGTTCACCTTGAATCGCGCGTCATACTGCTCAGCGCTTGCATCGGTGAGCAGCAGGTGGTGAGGCGTAACCTCGGCGGTCACCGCTACACCGCGAGCTTTCGCAGCGCGCACGATATCGATCGAACCGCGAGTCGACAGGTGGCAGATGTGAAGCTTCGCACCGATGTGCTCAGCGAGCAGAACATCGCGCGCGATGATCGATTCCTCGGCAACCGCTGGCCAACCGTTGAGTCCGAGGCGTGCAGAAACTTCGCCCTCATTCATTTGGGCGTCGATGGTGAGACGGGGATCCTGCGCGTGTTGCGCAATCACGCCACCGAAAGTTGTGACGTATTCCAGAGCACGGCGCATGAGTAGCGAGTCGTGCACGCACTTTCCGTCATCACTGAAGATCGTGACCGCAGCGCGTGACTCAACCATCGCACCGATGTCGGCCAGGCGCTCACCGGCCAACCCAACCGTGACCGCACCAATGGGGCGCACGGTGGCGTAACCGGCTTCATCGCCAAGACGCTGTACCTGCTCGACGACTCCCGCCGAGTCAGCTACCGGGTTCGTGTTGGCCATCGCGAACACGGTGGTGAATCCACCCGCGGCGGCGGCCTGCGTGCCGGTGAGAACGGTCTCGCTCTGCTCGAAGCCGGGCTCGCGCAAGTGCGAGTGCAGGTCAACTAAGCCAGGCAGAACGATAGCGCCGGCGGCGTCAATGACCTGGTCTGTTGCGGTGTCTGCGGCGGCGTTGCGCAGCGCGATGATGCCATCGGCGATGAGCAGGTTTTCTAGCTTGCCGCCCAGCACGCTCGCGTTGGTAATCAGAATGCGTGAGCTCATGAAAGTTCGCCTTTCGCGCCGGTGAGCAGGGTGTACAGCACGGCCATGCGTACAAAGATTCCATTGGAGACCTGGTCGAGAATGACTGATTGCGGTGAATCAGCGGCTTCACTCGAAATTTCAAGGCCACGGTTCATCGGACCAGGGTGCATGATGATTGTGCTCTGGTTCAGGCGCGCGTACCGCTCGGCCGTGAGCCCCCACACCGAGCTGTATTCGCGGGGATTCGGAAAGTACGCGTCTTTCATGCGTTCGGACTGGATGCGCAACATCATGACCACGTCAGGCTGACCTGCCAAAGCCTCGTCAAGGCTGTGCGTCACGGTTACCGGCCACTGCGCAATGGCGCCCGGCACCAAGGTTGCCGGTGCGACGACCTGCACCGAGGCACCCAGAGTTGCCAGCAACCAGATGTTCGAGCGAGCAACGCGCGAGTGCAGAATGTCACCCACGATGCACACGCGCACGCCATCGAGACCTCTACCTCGCGACGACTCTCCATGGATGCGCTTGCGCATGGTGAACGCGTCGAGCAGGGCCTGCGTCGGGTGTTCGTGCGTGCCGTCGCCAGCGTTGATCACCGGAACGTCAATCCAGCCGCTGTGAGCCAGCAGGTACGGGGCACCGCTCGAGGAGTGGCGCACAACTACTGCGTCGATACCCATCGCATCGAGCGTCTGGGCAGTGTCTTTGAGGCTCTCCCCTTTAGAGACGCTCGAGCCCTTGGCGCTGAAGTTGATGACATCCGCCGAGAGTCGCTTTTCGGCCGCCTCGAATGAGATGCGGGTACGCGTGGAGTCTTCGTAGAAGAGGTTGACGATTGTCTTGCCGCGCAGTGCAGGCAACTTTTTGACGTCGCGGTGACCAAACTGGGCCATGTCCTCAGCGATATCCAGAATCGCAATGGCATCTTCCCGGGCCAGGTTGTGCGTGCTGAGTAAGTGCTTCATGCCACAGCCTCCCCGATGCTCACGCTGTCGTCACCATCGATTTCAGCCAGGGTCACATTGATGCGCTCGCCCAGGGCGCTGGGCACGTTTTTGCCGACATAGTCAGCGCGGATGGGCAGCTCGCGGTGTCCGCGGTCGACCAGTACAGCTAGGCGAACGATGGCTGGGCGCCCCAGGTTTGTTAGTGCATCCAATGCGGCCCGCACAGTACGGCCCGAGTAGAGCACGTCGTCAACCAACACCACCGTTTTGCCCTCGATATCCACCGGCACGTCAGTTTCAGCGGTGGGTCGCGTGGGGTTGTTCATTAAGTCGTCACGGTAGAGCGTGACATCGAGCGAACCAACCGGAACGCTCACGCTCGGGTCGATCTCTGAAAGAATCGCGCCGATTCGATGCGCGAGCGTGACACCGCGAGTGGGAATGCCGAGAAGAACGAGGTTCGAGGCGCCTTTATTGCCTTCAAGAATCTCGTGAGCGATGCGGGTGAGCGCTCGCTTCATGTCAGCTTGCTGCAGCAGAGTTGCAGACATTCTGACCCCCTTCCCCGCCTCTCTGGACGGCTTTAAAGGTTGTCGTTTGGAAGAGCTTATCAGGAAATCGTTGCCGACACAGCTGCCAAAAGTCCGTTAACGAAGCGAGGCGAATCATCGGAACCGAGCTCAGTAGCCATCGCGACAGCCTCGCTCATGACGGCTGCCGGCGGCACGGATGGGTTGTACAGTAACTCCCAGACGGATACGCGCAAAATGGCGCGATCAACGCTGGGCAAACGCTCGAGCGTCCATCCCCGTGCGTACGTCTGAATCGCTTCGTCGATTTCGACGCCGTGATCGATGTACCCATCAATAATTTCGCGGGCATAAAGCCACGACGACTCACGGTCAGGCTCGCTCGCAGCACGGCCAGCTTCTTCACTGAGCACGTCAGCAACGGGCACCTGCCGTACGTCGGCGGCGAACAAGATGTCGAGCGCGCGTTTACGCGCCTTGGAGCGTGCGCTCACTAGTCGTTTACGCGACCGAGGTACTCACCCGTACGGGTGTCGACCTTCACCTTGGTGTTCGACTCGAGGAACAGCGGAACCTGAATTTCGTAACCGGTCTCGAGCGTTCCGGGCTTGGTACCGCCGGTGGAACGGTCGCCCTGCAGGCCGGGCTCGGTATAGGTCAGTTCGAGAACAACGGATGCGGGCAGCTCGATGTACAGCGGGTTGCCGTCATTGAGTGCGATCTGCACATCCTGGTTCTCCAGAAGGAAGTTCTTGGCGTCGCCAACGATTGCGTCAGATACGTTGATCTGCTCATAGGTGTCTTTGTCCATGAACACGAATTCGGCACCATCGTTGTACAGATACTGGAAGTCGCGACGGTCAACGTTTGCGGTCTCGATCTTGGTACCCGCGTTGTAGGTCTTGTCCACAACCTTGCCCGTCATGACGTTCTTCATTTTGGTGCGAACGAAAGCGCCACCCTTGCCCGGCTTGACGTGCTGGAACTCGATGATGGTCCACAGTGCTCCGTCGATGCGGAGAACGACGCCGTTTTTGATGTCTGCAGTTGTTGCCATGATTGTTCGTGCTTTCGTGTCATGAGAGAGGCACCCACAAAGGGCGCCTTCCCTCGATTGTAGAGCAGTTAGGAGCGCGTGAGCTGCGCGAGCGCGAGCTTGTACGAGTCGATGCCGAAGCCTGCGATGACACCGGTTGCCACCGCGGAAATCACACTGTTGTGTCGGAAAGTCTCGCGCGCGTGCGGGTTCGAGATGTGCACCTCAATCAGCGGGATGCCCGCCTTGGTGACCTGAGCAACCGCATCGCGCAGCGCGTAGCTGTAGTGCGTAAACGCGGCTGGGTTAAGGATCACCGGAGTACTCGTGTCGATTGCCTCGAACAACCAGCCCATGAGTTCAGGCTCAGCATCCGTTTGACGCACCTCGACAGTTACCCCAGGCGCCTGCGCCGAAAGGGCACTCTGAACATCGGCGAGCGTGAACGAGCCATAAACGTCAGGTTCACGCGTGCCGAGACGACCCAAATTGGGGCCGTTGAGAACCAGAACGCGAGACATGGCTCAAGTCTAGTTGCCCACCTCTTGGTAGGCAGCGAACAGCACCGAGGTGTCGGGAACGTTGATGGTGACGGGCTTTGCGACATCGTTGAGCACGATGAAGCGCAACATCGAACCGCGAGCCTTCTTATCGCGACGCATGGTTGCGAGCAGAGTGTCCCATCGTCCAAGCGGGTATTCAGTGGGCAGTGTCAGCGACGACAGGATGCGTCGGTGCCGGTCGACGACCTCGTCGGGCAAGTTCTGCGTCATGCGCGAGAGCTCAGCCGCGAAAACCATGCCGATAGAAACGGCGGCGCCGTGACGCCACTGATAGCGCTCGGCATGCTCGATTGCGTGACCGAGCGTGTGACCGTAGTTGAGAATCTCGCGTTGCCCCTGCTCGGTGAAATCCTCGCTCACCACACGCGCCTTGATCGCGACTGACTTCTCGATCAGGCGACGAAATTCTGCGGATTGCGGGTCTGTTGCGACATCAACATCGGCTTCGAGAATCTCGAGAATCTCTTCGTCACCGATAAAACCGCACTTGACCACTTCGGCAAAGCCAGCGAGGAGTTCGTTGCGCGGGAGCGAGTCGACCAAGTCGAGATCGCAGATCACCGCATGGGGTGCATAGAACGAACCCACCAGGTTCTTGCCTTCGTTGGTGTTGATGCCGGTCTTACCACCGACTGATGCGTCGACCATACCGAGCACCGAGGTCGGAATGTTGATGAGGCGCACACCGCGAACCCACGTGGCCGCGACGAAGCCGGCGAGGTCAGTGACAGCGCCGCCGCCCAAGCCAATCACTGCGTCGGAGCGGGTGAAATCCGCCTGGCCGAGCACCTGCCAGCAGAAGGCAGCTACCTCGACGCGCTTGCCTGCTTCGGCATCGGGAATCTCCGCCAGGAGAGCCTGAACGTGATCGCCAAGAAGCTCACGGAGCGACTCAGCTGCGCCGCGCATCGTCGCGGGGTGAATGATGAGGACTTTCGACACACCTGCGCCCAGCGCATCCATCATGAAGGCCGAATCGGTGACGAGGCCGCGGCCTACCGTGACGTCGTAGATACCGCCCCCGGTAACCGGAATTACGGTTGGAGCGCTCACAGGCCAGCTCGTTTCTCTTGGGTGTAACCACTGGCAATCCAGGCGGCTATGTCTTCAGCAATGGCATCGAGGTTACCTCGTGAGGTGTCGTAGGTGCGCTTGGCGAGGCGTTCATAAATGGGTTTACGCGCGGCGAAAATGCGCTCCCAGGCAACCACGCCTTCATCTGCCACCAGGGGACGCTTACCCTCAGTAAGCCGCTCGGCCACGGCCTCGGGCGACACAGTGAGGTAGACGACGTACGCATCGGCCAGGAGCTGCTGGCTTTGTTCGTCGAGAACTGCTCCCCCGCCGAGACTCACCACACTGTCGGTGGCGATGGCGTCCCGTACGATGGCTGCCTCGATTGCGCGGAATGCAGGCTCACCTTCGCGAGCGAAAAACTCAGCAATGATGCCGTGTTCGGCAACAAAGATTTTGTCGGTATCGAGCCGCGGCGCGTCAATGAGTTTGGCAATGCGTTTGCCAATCTTTGTTTTGCCGGCCGCCATCGGGCCGATCAACACGACACGCGCAGCCACAGCTAGTCTCGCGCGGTTTGCAGTGTCGCCGGGATGTTCGCCAAGTACGAATCGAAATTGCGCTTGGTCTCGGCAACGCTGTCGCCGCCGAACTTCTCCAGCACGGCCTCTGCCAGAACCAGAGCGACCATCGCCTCGGCCACAACACCTGCAGCAGGAACCGCACACACATCTGAACGCTGGTGGTGCGCCGGTGCGACGTCACCCGTAGCCACGTCAATGGTCTTGAGTGCGTGGGGAACAGTAGCGATGGGCTTCATGCCAGCACGGACGCGCAACACGGTGCCAGTCGACATGCCGCCTTCAATACCGCCGGCGCGATCTGACTGTCGTTCGATCCCGTCAGCGCCGGGAACCATCTCATCGTGAGCTACTGAACCGCGTCGACGCGTGGTCTCGAAACCATCACCGACCTCGACGCCCTTGATTGCCTGGATACCCATGAGCGCACCTGCCAGGCGGGAGTCGAGACGACGATCCCAGTGGACGTGGCTACCCAGCCCAGGAGGCAGTCCGTAGGCATTGACCTCAACCACACCACCAATGGTGTCACCCGTGTCGTGGGTGTCTTGAATTTCAGCGATCATCGCAGCGCTCGTGGCCGCGTGGAAGCAGCGCACCTCATCAGCGTCAATTGCTGCGACATCAGCAGCAGTGGGCAATGGCGCGTCTTCAGGGACGGAGACCAGGCCGATGGCAACTGTGTGGCTCACCAGAGTGATTCCGAGTTCCCCCAAGAAGCTGCGTGCAATTGCACCGAGAGCCACGCGTGCGGCGGTTTCGCGGGCACTGGCACGCTCAAGAATTGGTCGCGACTCATCGAAGCCGTATTTCTGCATTCCGACCAGGTCGGCGTGACCAGGGCGCGGGCGGGTCAGTGCAGCGCCACGACCGCTCTCGAGTACCGCCGGGTCTACCGGATCGGGGCTCATCACCTGTTCCCACTTGGGCCACTCGGTGTTACCGATGCGCAGAGCAACCGGCCCGCCCAAGGTGAAACCGTGACGAACACCGCCCGAGATTGACAGGTCATCCTGTTCAAACTTCATACGTGCCCCGCGGCCAAAACCGAGGCGTCGGCGCTGCAAATCAGCTTGGATTTCGTCACGCGCGACGGGTACGCCGGCGGGCAATCCCTCAATCACAGCAATGAGCTCAGGACCGTGGGATTCACCTGCAGTAAGCCAACGAAGCATGACTCAATTCTGGCACAAGCGACTAGAGGCCCTTTTCATTCAAGCCCACGCTGGCAAACATTGCACCGAGAACTTCTGGCTCATTTGGGAGAGGGGCATCGGGGGCACCCGAAACGAAAATGCGCACCTGCTTGAGCGCCTGCTGGGCAAGCATGGAAAGACCACTGACGCTGACTCCCCCGGACTGCGTCCAGCGCTGCGCGCGTGGGCTCGGCCATACGTCGTAGGCAGCGTCAAGCAGTACTGCTCCGTCGGTGCGTTTGAGCGCGTCAAGGGAGAGTTCTGCAGAGCCGGGAACAGTGGAAACAGTGACCTGGCACGCGGTGATGGCACCCACATCGCGCAGCGCTGTAACCCGAACGTCGATACCCAAACGTGCGCCGAGACCAAGGATACGCTCGGCCTTGGCGAGATCACGCAGAGCGACCGTGACGAAACCTGCGCCGAGCTCATCGAGAGCAACCAGCGCCGACTCGGCAGTCGCCCCGGCGCCAATAAGCACTGCGTGATCGATGCCCTGCACACCGCCTGCCTGCAAAGCACGCACGATGCCGAATACGTCAGTGTTGAAGCCGCGAATCGTTCGGGCACCGCCTTCGTAGCTGAAGGCGAGCGTGTTCACGGCCTCGGTGTACTGCGCATGGGCGTCCACAGTTGCAGACAGTGCAAACGCCTCACGCTTAAGCGGCATGGTCACCGAAAGCCCGCGCCACGAGGAATCACGAGCGGCAACAAAGTCATTGAGCGTACCCGCGGGAACGTCGTGCTTGCCATACGACCAATCCAGGCCCAAGGCGGTGTACGCCGCTGCGTGCAGGAGCGGCGACTTGCTGTGATCGATCGGCGAACCGACCACGCCCAAATTACTTGTACTCAGGATGCGCCTGCCACCATGCTTGGCTCTGTTGCACGGCTTTTTCGTGCTGTGCGAGCGTTTCGGAGAATACCGTTTCACCGGTATCGAAGTTGACTGCGACGAAGTACAACCACTTGCCCGCTGCCGGGTTCAGCGCGGCTTTGATCGCATCCGCCCCGGGGTTGCAAATGGGTGCGAACAGCATGCCGGCATGCGCATACGTGTTGTACGGGTTGCTGGCGTCAGCGCGCTCGGCGGCCGTCGTTTCGATCATGTTTGTCTTGCCCGTGCCATAGGCAACGGTCGCATCCGATTCGAGCGGCATGTCGATGGCCAGGCGATTCGCAAAGACACGACTCACTTTGGGCATGTCAGCCACCGAACCAGATTCTTTCTGAACCAAGCTGGCCATGGTGACAACCCGCCATTGGTGAGCTGCTGAAACACCTAGCGAAGAAAGTTCGTCGAGGGCACGCTTAGTCATTTCGGTAAGGATCTCGTTCGCGCTCTGGTTCGGACTAAAACTGTAGGTAGCCGGATAGAGGTAACCCTCTAGAGTCTTGGCTTGAGCGGGAAGCCCGAAACTCTGGGGGTTCTTCGCTGCAGCCACAAAATCAGCCTCGGGAATCTTGGTACTCGTAGCGAGAAGCTTGTAGACCTTACTCGCGATGGTTCCCTCAGGAATTACAACTTGATTGGTCACTCGGTTCTTACCGCTGGTGAGAGCATCCAGAGCAGACTGCGCCGACATCTCCTTCAGAAGCGTGTACACACCAGGAATAAATACAGGTTCAGGATTGGTCTTGAGCAGCAAACGATAGAACGCATCAACGCTCTTGGTAACCCCGGCTTTTTGCAGGTTCGTCGCAATGACCTCGCCAGTATCGCCCTCGGCAATGGTGAACTCGACGCTCGTGGAGGTTCCCGTTCCGCTGTAGTCAGCAACCGGGTGGAGGATCGAACTCAGCGTGCCCGTGGCAACAAAGGCAACCGACCCACCGACCAGAACCACGGCGGCGATAATTCCGCCAATAATCCAGCCGCGTTTCTTCTTGGATGGCTTGGCATGAGCCGGTGTCGACTGGGGGTCACCCTCGGGGTAGTACACCTATGCGTCCTTCACCTCGGAAACTGGGATGCCCGCTGGTTTGCCCGATGCGCGTTCGCTGTCGAGTGCGTGCTGTAAAACCATAACAGCGGCCACCTGGTCAATTACTGAACGTGTCGCGCGTTGTTTTTTGCCAGTTTGAGCCAGTGCCGCGTGCGCCGACACGGTGGTGAGACGTTCGTCAATCATGACCACCGGAATGTCGAGCGCTTCGTCAATCTGGACGGCGAGGGCGAGCGCATCCGCGGTCGACGGCGTGTGATTGCCCGACAGGTTGAGCGGTAGGCCGACCACGATCTCGATCACGTCGTACTCATTAACCAGTGATACGAGGCGAGAGATGAGTTGGGCATCCTCGCGCTGAATCGTTTCGACCGGGGTCGCAAGCAACCCATCCGGGTCACACAACGCAACACCCACGCGAGCTTTACCCGCATCGATGCCTAACCGGCGACCGCGGCGCATTTAGCCCTGCAGCGCCTGACGAACCGCGTCGAGCGCGTCAGAGAGTTTGCTCGCGTCGGTGCCGCCGCACTGCGCCATGTCGTCGCGACCGCCACCGCCACCGCCGAGTGCGTTAGCCGCAGCCTTGGCCAGAACGCCAGCCTTGAGACCTGCGTCTCGCGCAGATGCGGTTGTGGCCACAATCACGCTGGGCTTGCCGTCGACGCTGGCGCCGAGAGCGACAACAGCAGACTGTGCCTGTAGCTTGTCGCGCAGAGCGGTCGCCAGTTCACGTACGGCGTCGACATTGCCAAGCTCGCCAAGATTGGCGAGAACCACTGTTGCTGCACCGATCTGACTAGCGGTTTCGAGAAGTGCCGGAACGCGCTCGCGAATCGCGCCGGCTTCAAACTCGGCGATTTTCTTTTCTGCAGCCTTGAGCTGGGCTGACAAGTCAGCGATGCGACCCACGATCTGATCGCGCGGTGCTTTCAGGTTGCTGGACAACTCGGCGACAATCGCACGCTCGGCAGCCATCGACTTGAACGCGTTGGCACCGACGAGCGATTCAATGCGTCGGTTGGATGAACCTACCGAAGACTCCGAAATCACGTTGATGATGCCAATTTGAGCGCTGGAGTCAACGTGCGTACCGGCACAGAGCTCACGACTAAAAGGTCCGCCAATGTCGACCATGCGCACCACATCGCCGTACTTCTCTCCGAAGAGAGCCATGGCACCGAGCGACTTGGCCTCGTCCAGTGACATTTCACGAGTGATGACCTCGAAGTCCGAAAGCACAGCACGGTTAGCGATGTCTTCGATCTCCGAGCGCGTGGCAGAGCTGAGCGGATCATTCCAGCTGAAGTCCAGGCGCATGTAGCCCGACTTGTTATAAGAACCTGCCTGGTGCGCGTCCGATCCCAGGGTCTCGCGCAGTGCGGCGTGAATCAGGTGAGTCGCCGAGTGCGCGGCCGAAGCTTCGCGGCGATTGACGCGGTCAACCATGGTGGTCGCCTTCGCATCTACCGTGACTTCGCCCGATGTAACCGTGACGGTGTGACTGACCAAACCCTTGACCGGCTTCTGGACATCGATGACGTCGAGTTCAAAGCCATTACCAACGATGGTGCCGGCGTCGCTGTCTTGACCGCCCGATTCCGCGTAGAGCGTGGTCGCGCCCACAATGACCTCAACCGTTTCGCCAACGGAAGCCGACTTGACCGGCACGCCGTCCTTGAGGATTCCGAGGATGGTGGTTTCGGCGTCAAGCGCGTCGTAACCCAAGAACGTTGTTTCGCCGAGGCTACGGAACTCGCTGTAAACGCTGAGGTCGGCCGCGAGTGACTTCTTGGCCTTGGCGTCAGCTTTCGCACGGGCGCGCTGCTCTGCCATGAGCGAGTCAAAGGCTGAGCGATCGACCGAGAGGCCAGCTTCTTCTGCCATTTCGAGGGTCAGGTCAATCGGAAAACCGAAGGTGTCGTGAAGCAGGAAGGCGGTTTCGCCCGGAAGCTTGCTTGCACCGGTTTTCTTCACGTCGGTCACGGCCAAGTCAAGGATGCTCGTGCCCGAGGTGAGCGTCTTGAGGAAGGTCTCCTCCTCAGCTAGAGCCACCTTCGAAATGCGCGCGTATTCGGTCTCGACCTCTGGGTACGAAGACTTCATCGCATCGCGTGAGGCGGCGAAAAGCTCAGGGAAGGTGATGGCATCAACACCGAGCAAACGCATGGCACGGACGACGCGACGCAGGAGGCGACGCAAGATGTATCCGCGTCCCTCATTGGCAGCGGTCACTCCGTCAGACATGAGCATGAGCGCACTGCGCACGTGGTCGGCCACGACACGCATGCGTACGTCAGCTTCAGCATCCGAACCGTAGGCGATGCCAGAGATTGCTGCAGCCGCGTCGATGACCGGGCGAACCTGGTCGATTTCGTAGATGTTCTCGACGCCTTGCTTCAAGAAGGCAACGCGCTCGAGACCCATTCCGGTGTCGATGTTCTTGTTGGGCAGCTCACCCAAAATCTCGAAGTCGGCTTTGCTGGTGCCCTCACCACGCAGGTACTGCATGAACACGAGGTTCCAGATTTCAAGATAGCGACTGTCATCAACGGCCGGGCCGCCCTCTTTGCCGTAGGCAGCGCCACGGTCGAAGTAGATCTCGGAACACGGTCCGGCCGGACCAGGCTGACCGGTCGACCAGTAGTTGTCTTCCATGCCCAGGCGCTGAATGCGCTCCTCAGGCAATCCTGCCGTCTTCTTCCAGAAGTCGATCGATTCATCGTCGTCTTTATAGACGGTGACCCACAGGTCTTTCTCGTTGAACCCGAGACCGCCGTCTTTCTCAGACTGGGTCAAGAACTCCCAGGCAAACTCGATTGCCTCTTTCTTGAAGTAGTCACCGAACGAGAAGTTTCCGTTCATTTGAAAGAAGGTGCCGTGACGCGTGGTCTTGCCCACCTCTTCGATGTCGAGGGTACGGATGCACTTCTGCACGCTGGTCGCGCGCGGATATGGCGCCGGCACAACACCCGACATGTACGGAATGAACGGGACCATTCCCGCCACGGTGAAGAGAAGGCTGGGGTCATCGCTGACCAACGAAGCGGAAGGAACCACAGTGTGGCCGCGGTCAGCGAAGTATGTGAGCCATCGCTGGCGAATGTCAGAAGTCTTCATCGGTGATTAGCGACCGTTACGGAGTTCGCTGGAGCGTTCGCGGTATCCCTCGACCAGTGCTTCGGAGATCTGGCGAGCCTTGGAGTCAACGTCTGCGAAGAAGGCCTTACCCGCGTCAGTGCGGTTGACCTGGTGCGCCACGAGAAAGCCGAGGCCAACGCCGGCCAGCAACCAGAACAGGTACTTCATGAAAACTCCGTGAGTGTGTGGGAATCTTTAGTCTATTTTGCCAAGAACAGAGGGCCACCCGAAACTCGAGTGGCCCTCTGCCAGGCGTGTTACTCGCTTAGCGAGCTGCGTAGTACTCAACCACGAGCTGAACTTCACAGATAACTGGAACTTCAGCGCGCTTCGGGCGACGAACCAGCGAAGCCTGGAGCTTGTCGAGCTCGACCTCAAGGTATGCCGGAACCGGGGGCAGCACGTCAACGTGGCCACCAGCAGCAGCAACCTGGAACGGCTCCATGCCTTCCGAGCGCTCCTTGACGTGGATCAGCTGACCGGGCTTGACGCGGTACGACGGGCGGTCGACCAGCTGGCCGTTCACCAGGATGTGACGGTGCACAACCATCTGACGAGCCTGAGCCATGGTGCGAGCGAAGCCCGAACGCAGAACGAGGGCGTCAAGACGCATCTCGAGAAGCTCAACCAGGTTTTCACCGGTCAGGCCTTCGGTACGACGAGCCTCTTGGAACACGCGACGAAGCTGGGCCTCGCGAATGCCGTACTGAGCGCGCAGACGCTGCTTCTCGCGCAGACGAACAGCGTAGTCACTGTCGGCCTTGCGCTTGGTGCGACCGTGCTCACCAGGAGCGTAAGGGCGCTTTTCAAGGTATTTGGCTGCCTTCGGGGTCAGGGCGATGCCCAGAGCGCGCGAGAGGCGGGTCTTGCTACGGGTACGTGACTTAGTAGACACGATTTCCTTTCAATTCATGCGAAACGAGACGCGCGAATGC
>Ga0228701_1001633_pt1 | contig 14868 bp, 8 predicted proteins | sample McNCre117_Aug_MG_2_FD_178017 | JGI IMG/M metagenome (GOLD analysis project Ga0228701, IMG submission 178017) | Freshwater microbial communities from McNutts Creek, Athens, Georgia, United States - 11-17_Aug_MG | ecosystem: Environmental > Aquatic > Freshwater > Creek | place: USA: Georgia...
AAGCCAGTTGGAGGTCATTCGCGCCGATAGCCTCAATGGCATGCAACAAGAGTTAATCATGCGCAAAACGTTGATTGGTCGTGTTTTTTTGCGACAAGGAACGACAACATTGGCATGCGATCAAGCAGTCCTAAATAGTACCACGAATAATGTGGAAGCTTATGGACACGTGAAAATTATTCAAGCGGATACGGTGACGATAACGGGTGATACAGCTGTATACATCGGGGATACGCGGCAAGCCTATATTTCTGGGAAAGTCAAACTAGACGATCATACAATTATTCTAACGACGAATAAACTAGATTATGACATGAATTCTCGGATGGCTATTTACCATTCGGGTGCAAAGATTGTTGATAAGAAATCAATATTATCAAGTAAGGAAGGCTTCTACAATACGGTTACCAAAAACTTTTTATTCAAAAACAAGGTTCGCGTCTTAGACAAAGAGGGAGGAAAATTGCAGGCAGATTCGCTTAAGTATAATACGGCAACTAAAGAAGCTTATTTTATAGCGCCTACGGAAATTATCACAAAGAAGGATACCGTTTTAACAAACGCCGGTTTTTACAATACGCAAACCAAAGTTTCTAATTTTACCGGTCGGTCCACCGCCAAAACGGACGAATACATCCTCTCAGCTGATACCTTGTTTTACGATAGCCCTACGCAAATTGGGGTTGCACGTGGACGTGTGGAATTTTTAAGTCAAAAACAAAAGGTTGTTTTGACGGGTGATCATGGTCGCTATGCAGGAAAAACAGGTATCACACGGGTCTATGGACATGCGCTGATGCGCAATATTGGCGAAAAGGATACCTTGTATTTGACCGCCGATACCTTGGTTTCGATGCAAAACAAGACGGACTCTACACGAAAATTGTATGCCTACAAACGTGTGTTGATCTATAAATCGGACTTCTCAGGGAAATGCGATTCGCTCGGTTATGATACCAAGGATTCGGTGATACACTTTTACCAAAAGCCTTTGCTGTGGACGAATGAATCCCAATTACAGGCAGATTCGGTTTCGATGTACATGACCAATCAAAAAATGCGTGAGATGCGTTTACGCGGTCATTCCTTTGTGATTTCCAAAGATTCTGCGTCCCATTATAATCAAATTAAGGGACGCAAAATGTGGGTATTTTTTGCGGATGATTCCCGATTAAAGAAAGTTCAAGTGGATGGAAATGGTGAGAGTGTTTACTATGTCGTGGATGATAAGAAAAATACGACGGGCTTGAATCGCGTCGAATGCAGTCGGATGAATCTCTTTTTTCTAGAAAATAAAATCAATAAGATCTCGTTTATCACGAAACCAGAAGCCAAGTTCGTGCCTCCCAAGGAGTGGAAAGAAGAGCTCGAGTATTTGGATGGCTTTAATTGGCGGTCAAAGGAAAAAATCACTTTACCGATGGTGATGGAGCGTGTGCAGCAAGCCCCTGCTGTTAAAAAACCTTAAAATTCGACTTTTTGTCACTGGATTTTGACCGTTTACCTATTGTTGTGTTTTTTCTAAGCTACAATGACCTACATTTGAACATTCGATTTTCTTATGATTCAAGTTATACGTCATACTTTCATTTTCGCATTGCTGCTTGGCTTTTATAGCCCCGTATTTTTGCATGCACAAAATGAAGGTAAATCGAAATCTCGATTAATTATCCAACGAACAGCACAACGCGTGAATTTGCCCATATTATTGGCCAAACGCTCATTTCATGTGAATCCTGCTTTGCAGACTAATCTTGATTTAAAGCAGAATTCATACCTCACACAAATCATGAAATCGAGTTTTGCGAAAGCTTCCACCACCAATATTGTCGGGCAGAATCAAGACCGTAAATTGGTCGAAGAGAATAGCAACAATCCCAATTACTTATTCTTCAATGATCGAATTCAAGTTTCGCATGCCTATCCTAATCCAGCTGCTGATTTTCTGGATATCGATTATCAGGTTGTAGGCAATCAGGAATTGCGAATAGGCTTTTTTAATGTATTGGGAGAACAAGTGAAGGAATTTTCCCTTGACAGAGATCAAAAAACATTGCGTATTTCCTTACGCGATTTTGCTTCTGGGATGTATTTATATCAATTGTCTATCGATGGCCGGTCGGTCGCTACCAAAAAAATTATTGTTCGGAAAGGGGTATAAAAAAACCTGGATGGAGGCCCACCCAGGTTTTGTAGAGACGCGATACTTCGCGTCTACTCCCTAGGCTGAAGCCTAGGGTTATAAAAGAATTATTGTAACCCCATACTTTAGTCTTGGGCTCTTTAGGTATCGCGACTACTCCCTAGGCTGAAGCCTAGGGTTATAAAGAATTATTTTAACCCCAGACTTTATTCTGGGGCTCATTAGGTATCGCGTCTACTCCCTAGGCTGAAGCCTAGGGTTATAAAAGAATTATTGTAACCCCAGACTTTAGTCTGGGGCTTTTTAGGTATCGCGTCTATTCCCTAGGTTAAAGCCTAGGGTTATAAAAGAATTATTGTAACCCCAGACTTTAGTCTGGGGCTCTTTAGGTATCGCGTCTACTCCCTAGGCTGAAGCCTAGGGTTATAAAAGAATTAGGATAACCCCAGACTTTAGTCTGGGGCTTTTTAGGTATCGCGTCTCGACACTATTGATTAGCAATCGTCCTTTTAATAAACGCTGTCAAATCAGCTCCTGTCAACAAATTCTGCGATAGTAAAGCCAAATCTGAGATTTGCTTTGCTAAAGCTTTTTGCTCTTCTTCAGATTCCAAGCTCGCTAATTTGCCGATCAATGGGTGATTCGCATTAACAGTAATGTTATAGGTCGTCGGCATCGCCCCAAACATACCCATGCCACCGCCGTTTTTCGACATTTCACTCATGCGGCGCATGAACTCATTTTGGGTTACAATGGCCGGTAATTCGTCTGGTGACATTGCCTCTACAGCCACTACTTTTTGTTTATCATTTAGCGTTTCTTCGAAGACCTTCTTAACACTTTCTTTTTGTTTATCGCTCAGAATGGCTTCTAAGTTGATTCCTGTATCAATTAATTTATCAATTCGATCAGCATCTACACGTTTCCATTGGGTTTTCTCCAATTTGGCTTCCATGGCTTGAATGAAATGACTATCGATTAAGGAATCCAGTCGTAATACCGAGTACTCTTTTTGTTTGGCGGATTGAATAAAGGCATCTTGCTGTTGTTCGTCAGTCGTATAGAGATAGACTTTGTTACCATCTTTATCCGTTTGTGCTGCCTGAACCTCTTCAGCGTATTCGTCTAACGTGAAATATTTGTTATTCGTATCTTGAACTAAGCAAAAATTTGTTGCACGTTCCATGAATTTCTCATCGGAAATCATTCCGTATTTGACGAATAGGCCAATATTCGCGAATTTTTCTTCGAATGCCGCTCGGTCTGCCTTGAACAAGTCGGCCAATTTATCCGCCACTTTTTTGGTGATGTACGAATTGATTTTCTTAACATTCGAATCCGCCTGTAAGAACGAGCGAGAAACGTTCAATGGAATGTCTGGTGAATCAATGACCCCGTGCAACAACATTAAGAATTCGGGTACGATGTCTTTGACTTCGTCGGTGATGAATACTTGTCTGCTGTATAACTGAATCTTTTCGCGTTGTAATTGCATTTCATTCTTCACTTTCGGGAAGTATAAAATACCGGTTAGGTTGAACGGATAGTCCACATTTAAATGAATCCAAAACAAGGGTTTTTCTTGCATCGGATACAATTCATCGTAGAATTGTAGGTAATCCTCATCCGTTAAATCGGAAGGAGATTTTGTCCAAATTGGATTCGGGTTGTTGATAATTTTCTCTTGAAATTCAATCGGCATAGGTAAGAACTTACCATACTTTTCCAAGATGGATTTCAAACGATATTCTTCCAAGAATTCCTCAGAATCTTCTGCGATGTGTAGAATGATATCCGTTCCGCGTGATTTCTTTTTGGCAGAACTAATCGAATATTCGGTTGAACCATCGCAAATCCAACGTGCGGCCTCGGCGCCATCTTGATAGGATTTCGAAATGATTTCCACTTCTTTGGCAACCATGAACGCGGAATAGAATCCCAAGCCAAAATGACCGATGATTCCTTTGTCCTCGCCTTGGTCTTTGTATTTTTCCACAAATTCTGTGGCGCCAGAGAAGGCGATTTGATTAATGTATTTTTTTATTTCTTCGGCAGTCATCCCGATTCCATTATCGGAAATCGTAATTGTTTTCTTGTCTTTGTCGAAGCTTACCTGCACTTTTAATTCACCCAATTCGCCATTGAATTCGCCTATAGAGCTCAATCGCTTGATTTTTTGGGTGGCGTCCACCGCATTGGAAACCAACTCACGAAGGAAAATCTCGTGGTCCGAATAGAGAAATTTCTTGATAATAGGGAAGATGTTCTCTGTGTGAATGGAGATGTTACCTGTTTCTTTCATGTTTAATTGAGATTAAAAATCATAAATTTGGATTCCGATGGTTCAAATCTTAATCCAAAACCTTTCGGAATGTCATATTGTCAGCAAGTCTATGTCACATTCAACGTTACGTCAAGAGCAAACCTGCCTAAATTGTGGTCAAAACGTCCATGATCGATTCTGTTCTTTTTGCGGTCAGGAAAATAGAGAGCCTCATGAAACCTTTTGGAGTCTTTTAATTCACTTTGTTGAAGATATTTTTCATTACGATGGCAAATTATTCACAACCGTGAAACAGCTTTTCATGAAACCTGGTTATTTGTCGGCAGAATATTTACGAGGCAAACGAACGGTCTATTTGCATCCCATTCGATTCTACCTTTTTACATCTGCCTTTTTCTTTATCTGTCTTTTTTATGTTTTTCATCCCTTTGAAAAATTTTTGGAAGCGGATAAGGTAAAAAATAATGCGGAAACCAGTGAATCCATTTTGAACATACAGCATGGCTTAATTCAAGACAAAAAGGATAATCCCAAAACCTTTGAGGCGTATTTGTTCGAGCAATCTAAATTGCCTTTGGAACAGCGTGACACAGAATTTGAAAAAAGGTTGATTAAGCAGGTATATAATATCGGAAAGCAATACACAAATCCTGCTACTTTATTTGAGGATTTGCTTGAAACGATGCTTCACAAGATGTCAACGCTTTTGTTTATTGCGTTGCCTCTATTAGCATTTTTGCTTCAATTGGTATTTATTCGACGCAAGGGATTCTATTATATGCATCATGGAATTTTCGTTTTGCACATGGCCACAAGTTTATTCCTGGTATTATTTGTCACGGAGATTTTGAGTCTTGTGACAACGGCTTCACATGTTTCCCTTTTTAGTGCTATTGGGATTTGGATCGTTTATGCTTGGTTTGTCTATTATTTCATTTCCTTTAAGCGCTTTTATCAGCTTAGTTGGAAGAAGGCAATTGTATATTTTACAGGAGCAATATTTTTACAAAACTTGTTGATGATGATCATTTTCCTTGGCTTACTCGTCTTCTCTTTTTTTAGCTTGTGAGAATTCTATCGCTACTTATACTTCTTAGCAGCACCGTTTTTGCCCAGCAAGAATCCTTGCGCATGGTTTATCCCTTTATGCCCTTGGCTATCAATCCCGCCATGGCTGGTGCCAAAGGCGTCGTCTCGATGACGGGGATTTATCGGAAAAAGCCATTGTTTCAAGGGGGGATTACGAATACGACATCGTCCCAACAATACTTTAGTTTCGACATGCCAATCGCGCAGGAAAAAGGAGGCATCGGTTTTTTGGCCTATAATACGGATCAATCATATGCCTTGGCTTCGGGTGGAATTGCTGCTAATTTGGGTTTGGCGGCAGTTGGATCGAAGTATGTTCCATGGGGAAGGGGGAATCATTTACGGATTGGTGTGGAATTAGGAGTCAATCAATATCCCATCATAGGAAAAAGTGGAACGAGTGTTTTGGGTGGTCATTACGGTTGGGGCCTGCAATATGAACGCGGGGATTTACAACTAGGTTTTAGTTCGCCATCTAATTCTTTTGAATCGAGCTATGGGTCCAGTAAGCCGATGTACCTGACCGGACAATACATTTTACATGTTTCCCAACATACCTTAAAGCTGGGGACGGTTATTCGAAACCAACAAGAATCCATGAAAGCAGATTATTATGCGGTGTTCTGGGTGAAAGAAAAGTTGGGTCTAGGAATTTGGTATCAAGAAACTGGTTCTGAACTAGGTTCTAAAGCTTTGTTAGGAAGTTTAGAAGTGGCCATGGGAAAGAATTTTCGGGTGGGATATGCCTATGATTTTTTAGGGGAATCGACCGCCTATTTTCCTGCTGGATTTGGAACGAGCGCATCAACAGAGCGTGCGGGTTTTCATCAATTATTCATTCGTTACGAAGTTGATTTGGGGAACGGAAAAATTGCAGAATTCCGGCCTTAAGTAATTATGTGATTTCTTTGACTTTGCTAGGATATTATTGGAATAAATAAAGAATTATTTAGTAGACGAATAAATAGGATTTTTTCCAAAGAAATTTGTGCCCTTATATGGTATAAAAAGCTCCGAATTGTTGGGTTTTATTGCCAAGAGTATATTAAATTGCGTGGATTTTTTTCGTGAGAATTAAATTTACCTAAACCAAAACAATAACGTTTGAAACTTTTTCTAGTCGACGGCTAGAATTTTACATTATGGATCCATTTTCCTACGTTGCCAATGCTGATACCCAAGTCATCGCTGACTTGTACGAAGCATATAAACAAGACCCTAATTCCGTAGACAGCTCGTGGAGAGATTTCTTTAAGGGATTCGATTTTTCACAAACCTGGTTAACAGACGCGCCGGTGGGCAATGCTGCAGATTCTGCACATGTTCAAAAGGAAATGGCTGTTATCTCACTGATTAAAGCTTTCCGTTCACGTGGACACTTGTTGTCCAAAACGAATCCTGTCCGGGAACGCAAAGACCGTCAGCCTCGTTTAGGTTTGGCCGATTATGCGCTTTCTGACGCTGATTTAGACACGGTATTTCAAGCGGGTGTTTTCTTAGGAATCGGACCTGCGACCTTGCGTCAAATTCAAGATGCTTTGCACAAAATTTACGCGGGTACGATCGGTTTTGAATATTCGTACATCCGTGAGGTAGCTACCAAAGAATGGTTGCGCAACAAAATCGAAAAAGAAGCTTTGTCTTTCAATCCTTCGATTGAAAAGAAAAAACATATCCTTCAGAAATTGAACGAAGCAGTCGTTTTTGAGAATTTCTTAGGAACAAAATACTTAGGCCAAAAGCGTTTCGGTCTTGAAGGTGGTGAATCAACCATCGCAGGTTTAGATGCGATTATTAATAAATCGGCCGACTTAGGGGTGAAGGAAGCCATGATTGGTATGGCGCACCGCGGTCGTTTGAACGTGTTGGCGAATATCATGCACAAATCTTATGAAGCGATCTTTGATGGTTTCGAAGGAAATGTGCCCGATGAAATTCATGGCGATGGTGACGTGAAATACCATTTAGGGTATTCTTCGAAGCACATCTCGCCAAACGGTAGCGAAATTTCCTTGAAATTAGCACCGAATCCATCACACTTAGAGGCGGTCAACCCATTAGTGGTCGGTTTCTGTAGGGCAACAGCAGATGCCCATTATGAAGGAGATTCATCAAAAGTTTTGCCTATTTTAATTCATGGAGATGCAGCAGTTGCCGGTCAAGGCATCGTTTACGAAGTGACGCAAATGGCGAAATTGAAAGGTTATTCAACAGGTGGAACGATTCACTTTGTAATCAATAACCAAGTTGGTTTCACAACAGATTTTGAAGATGCACGTTCAGCGATCTATTGCACGGATGTTGCCAAAATTATTGACGCACCGGTATTCCACGTGAATGGAGATGATCCAGAAGCGGTGGTTTTCGTTTCGCGTATTGCTGCGGAATTCCGTCAGGAGTTTGGCCGTGATGTATTTGTGGATATGGTTTGTTACCGTCGGAATGGACACAACGAATCAGATGAGCCTCGTTTTACGCAGCCTACGTTGTATGCCAACATTACGAATCACCCGAATCCACGCGAGATCTATACACAGAAATTAATCAAGCAAGGAGAAATCGAAGCGAAGTTAGCGGAGCAAATGGACGCCGAGTTCAAAGCTGAGTTACAAGCACGTTTGGATTTGGTGAAACAAAAAGTTCGCCCTCCATACATTCCTTTGAAATTGGATAATGCCTGGTCGGAATTACGTTACTCCACAGAAAAAGATTTCGAAAAATCGCCAAATACGGCTATTTCAAAAGCGACCGTTGATCAAGTAGCGAAAGCCATCACAACCTTACCAAAAGGCTTCGTTGCTTTGAAACAAATTGAAAAAGTAATTGCTGATCGTAAAGTTTTCTTTGAAAAAGGCGAATTGAACTGGGCTACGGCTGAATTATTAGCTTATGGATCTTTATTAGTTGAAGGCAAAGCAGTTCGTTTGTCGGGTCAAGACGTTCAACGCGGTACCTTCTCACACCGTCATGCTGTATTGCATGATGCGAACACGAACGAGAATTACAGTTCATTAAATCATATTTCGGATAAGCAGGAAAAAGCCCAAATCTACAATTCCTTATTGTCGGAATACGGTGTTTTGGGTTATGAGTTTGGTTATGCCTTGGCGAATCCGAATGCCTTGGTTATCTGGGAAGCTCAGTTTGGTGATTTTGCCAATGGCGCTCAAACGATGATTGATCAATTCGTTTCATCCCACGAATCGAAGTGGGGGACACAAAACGGTTTGGTGATGTTGTTGCCGCATGGTTATGAGGGACAAGGTCCAGAGCACTCAAATGCTCGTCCGGAACGTTTCTTGCAATTAGCCGCGGAGAATAATATGGTCATTGCCAATTTGACAACACCAGCCAATATTTTCCATGCTTTACGTCGCCAATTAACTTGGGAGTTCCGTAAGCCATTGGTGGTGATGTCTCCGAAGTCAATTTTCCGTCATCCAAAAGTCGTTTCGAAATTGGATGCCTTTACGAAAGGTTCATTCCAAGAAGTGATTGGAGATGAATTTGCCGACAAAGCGAAAGTAAAACGCGTGTTGATCTGTTCAGGTAAAGTATATTTTGATTTATTGGATCGTCAAGAGAAAGACAAGCGCAAGGATGTGGCAATTATCCGTTTGGAGCAATTGCATCCATTCCCAACGAAGCAAGTAGAAGCGGAATTGGCGAAATACAAATCAGCTGAGATTTTCTACGTGCAAGAAGAACCGGAAAACATGGGCTATTGGTCGTATGTGATTCGTGAGTTCGGTTGGTCACGTTTCAGTAAATTAGTCGCACGTAAGAAATCGGCCTCACCGGCGACAGGATTCTTGAAGGTGCATGGAGAGGAGCAGGCAGCATTGATAAACAGAGCATTTGAATAATCGAATATTATGGCTATAGAAATGAAAGTGCCCGCGGTGGGCGAGTCGATCACGGAAGTAACGGTTGCTACTTGGAACAAGAAAGAAGGCGACCACGTGAAATTAGATGAGGTTTTGTGCGAACTAGAGTCGGACAAAGCAACATTTGAATTGCCTGCTGAGGCTGAAGGTATTTTGCACATTGTGGCGAAAGAAGGCGATGTTTTGCCAATTGGTGCGATTATTTGCACGATTGAGGTGGGTGGTGCGACAGCATCCGTAACCGTAGCAGACGCAGCTCCAGCAGCCGTTGCTGCACCTGCAGCAGCGCCAGCACCTGCAGCAGGCCCAACGAGCGTATTGGAAGTTAAAGTTCCAGCGGTAGGTGAGTCTATTTCAGAAGTAACCGTTTCGGTTTGGAACAAGAAAACAGGGGATGTAGTTGCCTTGGATGAAGTTCTTTGCGAATTAGAGTCGGATAAAGCGACCTTCGAATTGCCAGCGGAATCAGCAGGCGTGTTAGAGGTAATTGCTCAACCAGGTTCTGTTGTTCCGATTGGAGGATTGTTGGCGAAAATCACCGTAGGTGGTTCCGTTTCAGCAGCGTCAGTGGCTGCTCCGGCACCGGCAGCGGCTCCGGCAGCAGTTGTTGCAGATGCAAATTATGCGGCAGGCCATCCTTCTCCAGCAGCAGCCAAAATATTAGATGAAAAAGGAATTGCGGCAGCATCCGTTGCAGGTTCAGGTGTAGGTGGACGTATCACGAAAGAAGATGCGATGGCAGCTTCAAAACCAGCGGCGGCTGCACCAGCAGCGGCGGCTTCGGCGGCAGCGCCAGCAGTGGCACAAGGAGGAACGCGTCGTGAGAAAATGAGTTCATTGCGTAAAACAGTGGCCCGTCGTTTGGTGGCTGTGAAAAATGAGACGGCGATGTTGACAACCTTCAACGAGGTGGACATGAAGCCGGTCATGGATTTGCGTGGAAAATACAAAGATAAATTCAAGGAGAAACATGGCGTAGGCTTAGGCTTTATGTCCTTCTTCACGAAAGCGGTTTGCGTAGCCTTGAAGGAATTCCCTTCGGTGAATGCGAAGATCGATGGCGATGAAATCGTGTTCCACGATTATTGCGATATTTCGATTGCGGTTTCTGCTCCGAAAGGTTTAGTTGTTCCCGTGATTCGTTCTGCGGAGAACTTGTCTTTGGCAGGTATCGAATCCGAAGTGGTTCGTTTAGCAGGGAAAGCACGTGAAAATAAATTGAGTTTGGAAGAAATGAGTGGCGGAACATTTACGATCACGAATGGTGGCGTATTTGGTTCGATGCTTTCTACGCCGATCATCAATGCACCACAAGTAGCGATTCTCGGTATGCACAATATCGTAGAGCGCCCGGTGGTTGTTGACGGTCAAATCGTTGTTCGTCCTATCATGTATTTGGCATTATCGTATGATCACCGCATCATCGATGGCCGTGAGTCGGTAAGTTTCTTAGTTCGCTTAAAGCAACTATTAGAGGATCCAGCTCGTTTATTGTTAGATATTTAATTACCAGAATAGGCCTTGCGGGGCCTATTCGTTTTCAATCGCCATATGCAAGAATTTGATGTTATCGTAATTGGTTCGGGTCCTGGAGGATATGTTTCGGCAATTCGTTCGGCCCAATTGGGTTTCAAAGTAGCTATCGTGGAAAAATATTCCGTGATGGGTGGAACATGTTTGAACGTAGGATGTATTCCTTCCAAAGCTTTGTTGGACTCTTCAGAGCATTATCACAATGCGGTGCATAGTTTCCAAGAGCATGGCATTGAAATCGCGAAGCCGAAAGTAAATTTGGACCAAATGATCAAGCGCAAAGCGGGTGTGGTAGCGAATTTGAACGCGGGAATTGCGTATTTGATGAAGAAAAATAAGATCACGACCTTTCATGGTTTGGGATCATTTGATTCTGCCAAAACCGTTAAAGTGACCAAAGAAGATGGCTCTTCGGAAGTGATTTCAGGAAAGAACATCATCATTGCAACGGGTTCTAAGCCAACGGTTCTTCCGTTCATTCCAGTGGATAAGGAGCGTATCATTACGTCGACGGAAGCCTTGAAAATGAAGGAAATTCCCAAGCATTTGATCGTGATTGGTGCTGGCGTAATTGGAGCAGAATTAGGTTCTGTATATGCACGTTTGGGATCGAAAGTGTCGTTTGTAGAATTTGCGGATAGCATGATTCCTACGATGGATAAGACGATGGGAAAGGAATTACAAAAGTCAATTGCCAAATTAGGCGCTGATTTTTACTTGTCTCATAAAGTTACTTCGGCAGCTGTGAAAGGCAAGGAAGTGACCGTAAAGGCACAAGATGCATCAGGTAAAGATGTTGAAATTAAAGGAGATTATTGCTTGGTGTGCATCGGTCGCCGCCCATATACAGATGGCTTGAACTTAGCTGCGGCAGGTTTAACAGCTGATGAGCGGGGTCGGATCGCGGTCGATGAGCATACGCTTCAAACATCGGTTCCGGGTATCTATGCGATTGGTGATGTTGTCCGCGGGGCGATGTTGGCACATAAAGCAGAGGAAGAAGGAACATTCGTAGCTGAAGTTATTGCGGGTCAAAAACCACATATCAATTATAACTTGATTCCAGGCGTAGTTTACACGTGGCCAGAAGTGGCTTCGGTAGGGAAGACTGAGCAGGAATTGAAAGCGGCGGGTATATCTTATAAAGAAGGATCATTCCCGTTCAAGGCATTGGGTCGTGCGATTGCATCGGGCGATGTGGATGGTTTGGCGAAGGTATTGGCGGATGCGAATACGGATGAGATTTTAGGTGTTCACATCATCGGTGCGCGTGCAGCGGATATGATCGCGGAAGCGGTTGTGGCGATGGAATACCGGGCGTCTGCGGAAGATGTGGCACGTATGTCACATGCACATCCTACCTATACGGAAGCGATGAAGGAAGCTTGCTTGGCTGCAACGGCGAAGCGGGCGATACATGCTTAGGGAGCTAAGAGCTAAGAGTTAAGAATTAAGAGATAAGAGTTTATTGGAATATATAGTGCTGGCTGATGCTGGCACTATTTTTTTGATTAATAGAGACGCGATACCTAGCATCTAGTCCCCAGACTGAAGTCTGGGGTTATAACCCCAGGTTTTAACCGGGGGATTTAGACGCGAAGTATCGCGTCTCTACTCAATGGTAAGCGCCTCCAAATCTATCGTCTTCGCCCTTGCATAAAATCGCCACGAAAGCAAGATCGATGAACACACCAAACTAGCCGTCAAGCCCATCCAGATTCCTACAGCTCCTACACCCAAGTAAATGCCCACATAATAGGACATCGGAATTCCTACCCCCCAATAGGATATGACGGTAATGGCTGTTGGGATTTTATAATCTTGTAAGCCACGTAATAGGCCTAAGGATACTGCCTGAATGCCATCGAAGAGTTGGAATATCGCTCCCCAAACCACCAAAGTAACTGCAATCGCGATGACCGGTAATTCTTGCGTGTAACCACGCACTAAATATTCCCGACCGAAGAAAAAGACCAAGGCACAGACGCCCATGAATATCACCGATAAAATCAAGGCGGCATGTCCGGAACGTTTGATTTCTGAACGATCTCGTTCGCCGATTGCCGTTCCCACATTAATTCCGCCTGCCACGGCTATGCCTGTCGCCATCATGTAGGTGATCGATGCCATGTTGATCGCTACGATGTGTGCAGCTTGCGCCGTAACGGATATCCAGCCCATCATGACAACGGCCATTCCGAAAGTCGCAATTTCAAAGAACCCCTGCATGCCCGAAGGGATTCCGATGCGTAAGATGTTCTTTTCTAAAACGTTTTTCTCCACATGCACATGTCCCTTACGTAAATAAGGTTTGAATTCATCCCGCGTAAACACGTAGATAGCTAATGCTGCTGCCATAAATAAGCGAGAAACCAAGGTCGAAATTCCGGAACCTAATAAGCCCAATGCAGGAAATCCCCAAACGCCATTGATCAATAAATGATTGCCAAACACATTCATGGCTAAAGCGATAATTGTAATCGTCATTCCCACCGTGGTTCGTTGGAGTCCATCCATGAAACTCTTTAAGGCTATAAACCAGAAAATTGGTAATACCGAAACCGAGATCAAAGTCAAAAAGGGTAGGGTCAAGGTTTTATTCGCCTCCGTCTGCCCAAATAAATCGTAATTCAATCCCACAATTCCTGTAATGAGAATGGTCGCGATACCTAGCAAGGTCGCTACACGTAAATTGGCTCGCAGTAAATTTCCACATTCCGTTTGATCGCCTTCGGCTACAGCCTTTGAAATCATCGGGGAAACGATTTGGATGCAGATAATGCCTACAATTGCAATGGTGAAAAAGATGGAATGCGCCATGCCGGATGCGCCTAAACTTTCGGCGGCACCGGTCGACATTTGGCCTACCTGAATCGTATCGGCAAGGCCCATAAGCATAACGCCCAATTCGCCCACCACGATGGGTAAGGCCAATTGGACGGTCTGTTTAATCTTAGTAAATAATGACATCTTAAATACGTACGATTTCTGCACCGATCGCATTTAAACGCGTGTCGATGTTGGAATAGCCACGGTCAATTTGCTCAATGTTGTCGATGATGGATGTTCCATTTGCCGACATCGCCGCGATCAACAATGAAACCCCCGCACGAATATCTGGTGAAGACATGCGAATGCCTTTCAAAGTTTGCTTGCGGTCGAAACCAACCACCGTAGCACGGTGTGGATCACACAGAATGATTTGAGCACCCATTTCAATCAAGCGATCCACGAAGAATAATCGAGATTCAAACATTTTTTGGTGAATCAATACCGTTCCTTTCGCTTGAATGGCCGTCACTAAAATAATCGACAACAAGTCAGGTGTGAAACCTGGCCATGGATGATCCGAGATGGTCAACATCGATCCATCGATGAAGTTTTCTAATTCGTAATGTTCTTGCGAAGGGATGAAAATATCATCGCCACGGAATTCCATTTGGATACCTAATTTCTTAAATACATCAGGAATGATACCTAATTGAGGAATTTGGCAGTTTTTAATCGTGATTTCCGATTGTGTCATCACAGCCATACCGATGAATGAACCGATTTCAATCATGTCGGGAAGCATCGTGTGTTCCGTACCATGAAGTTCATCAACTCCTTCAATCACCAATAAATTAGAACCAATACCTGAGATTTTTGCTCCCATACGGTTCAACATCTTCGATAATTGTTGCAAATATGGCTCGCAAGCTGCATTGTAAATGGTTGTCGTTCCTTTCGCTAGCACGGCAGCCATCAAGATGTTCGCTGTACCTGTTACCGATGCTTCATCCAATAACATATACGCACCCTGTAATTGCGAGGCATCTACTTCATAGATTCCACCATCTTCCGCGCTATAATTGAATTTCGCACCTAATTTCATGAATCCGAAAAAGTGCGTATCTAAACGTCGACGGCCAATTTTATCTCCGCCGGGTGAA
>Ga0228701_1001636_pt1 | contig 14854 bp, 13 predicted proteins | sample McNCre117_Aug_MG_2_FD_178017 | JGI IMG/M metagenome (GOLD analysis project Ga0228701, IMG submission 178017) | Freshwater microbial communities from McNutts Creek, Athens, Georgia, United States - 11-17_Aug_MG | ecosystem: Environmental > Aquatic > Freshwater > Creek | place: USA: Georgia...
CGGCTGTACAATCGGATCCTTCGTTGCGTTTAGCAGAATATACTTCCAGGACAGTGCCGAAAGCTAAATCGATCGTCTATAAGCAAATCGGTGCTCGGAAATTGGTCTTGGATGTTTTTGAACCCCAAGATGCTAAATCTCGTAAGACTTTATTGTTTTTTCATGGAGGAGGCTGGCGAACGGGGCATCGTTCTCAGCACGCGGCTTTAGCACAAGCTTTAGCTGCCAAAGGCTACCGCGTTTTCTTGGCCGAATATCGTTTGTCCACCGAAGCGCTCTATCCGGCAGCGATGCAAGACGCACAGTCGGCGCTTAGTTATTTACATCTGCATGCAGCCAAACTTCATGTCGACTCTAAGCAAATCTTTGTGGCAGGCTATTCTGCGGGTGGCCAAATGGCTGCTTTATTAGGAGCCGTTCAGGATGAAAATCTCTTTGGAAAAGGACAGAAAATCAAAGGGGTCATCGACCTGGATGGGATTTTGGCCTATATCCATCCTGAATCGGGGGAAGGGGATGATCGAGTTCGGACTTCCGCGGCGACCGCTTATTTTGGCTATACCAAAACGGAGAATCCTGCGCTTTGGAACCAAGCATCTGCATTACATCATGTTTCCAAGCAAGATCCACCTGTCTTGTTTATTAATTCGGGGAATGCACGCATGCATGCGGGAAGGGATGATTTCCGACAAAAAATGACGACTTATGGGATTTTGACCGACGTCTATACGCATGAAGGTTCGCCGCATACTTTCTTGTTGTTTACCAAATGGTTTGATAAAACGGTCCAATTAATGGACCAATTCATGCAGCAGATCACGGTGGCCAAAGATGGCTCAGGGGATTTTCGCACGATTCAGGAAGCAATCAATAAAAGCGGGAATAATCAAACGATTTACATCAAAAATGGCCTGTATCAAGAGAAGGTGTTTATTGATTCGCTCCGACATGATCTACGATTCATTGGCCAATCGCGTGCTGGCGTTGTCTTGAAGTTTACACAGGCGCGTGATATTTGGCGTTGTTCAAATCCGGATGATTACGGTGCGGGAGTGCTGAATATCAAAGGGCATGATTTGAGTTTTGAGCATCTGACGGTGATAAATGATTATGGTTTGATTACGAAGCAAGATGTTACGATTCCATGTTTAAATGAGGCGGGAAAAACAACACAGTCTACGGTTCAAAAATATGCTTTGCCCAGAGAATCAGGCGAAAAGGATGGCGAAAAAATTGTGCGTGTAGATGGTCACCAATTTGCCGTTCGGACCATGCCGGGGGCCACACGCTTACGCTTTGAACATTGCACCTTTCGTTCGGGTGGCGGAGATACGATGAGTCCCTGGGATGTGAATGCGGGTATGTATTATTTGAATGATTGCGAAATTGAAGGAGGTGTCGATTTATATTGTCCGCGGGGGTATGCTTTGGCGGAGAATTGTACCTTCATTTGCCATAACATGAGTGCAGCGATTTGGCATGATGGATCTGGAGAAGAAGGGGCGAAGTCTGTCCTGAAAAATTGCCGATTTGTGGGTGATGCGGGCTATAAATTAGGGCGTTACCACCGCGAAGCTCAACTGTTTTTATTCAACTGCACCTTCGATAAAAACATGGCTGATGCGCCTATTTACCAGTCGGGCGATCGGAAATTAGCTTGGGGGCATCGGGTGTATTATGCCAACTGCCACCGCGAGGGTGGGGATTTTACTTGGCATCAAAACAACACGAATTTCAAATCGGAGGACATCAATTTCGCCTGGGTTTTTGGAGATAAATGGAAATAAATTTTTATTGTATCAAAAAAATACATTAATTTGTACTTAACCTCTAAACCTATTAAAATTCTCATGGAAAGAAGACATTTCCTGAAGCAATCGAGTGCATATCTTGCGGGCTCGCTCTTTTTACCTTCGATTTTTACGGCTACTCCGCGTCCGATGGGCGTACAATTGTTTACGCTTTTCATGACTTTAGATCAAGATGTGAAGGGTAATATGCAGAAAATTGCGGATTTGGGGTATAAGGATATCGAGTCGGCATTTAGTCGCATCGGTGGATTTTATGGCATGTCGGCTATGGAGTTTTCGGATTTAAACAAGTCTTTGGGCATGAATTGGGTTTCGCATCATGTGATGGGGGCTCCATTTAAGCCTCGTCCAGGATTTGATACATCGAAGATGCCACGCATGAATAATTTGCGGGACGATGCGCAAGCGATTGTAGATTCATTGAAAGGTACAACCGTGAAGTATTTGGTATGTGCGAACATCCCGGTGAATTCGAAAGAAGAAGTAGCTGAGGCTGTTCAAGTATTGACAAAGGCAGGTAAGATTGCCAATGCAGCAGGATTGACTTTATGTTACCACAACCATGATCGTGAATTTGAGCTTGTTGATGGTCAAAAAGCTTTTGATGTATTTTCAAAGGAGATTTCTGCCGACTTATTGAAGTTTGAATTGGACTTAGGCTGGGCGACAAAAGCAGGGGTAGATCCTGTTGCTTTGTTCAAAGCTCAACCAGGTCGTTTCCCATTATGTCACATCAAGGATTTTGACGAAGGATTTAAAAACATCGTTCCAGCAGGTTCTGGTATTGTGAATTTCAAACGAATTTTGGATGCTGCTTCAATCGGTGGTTTGAAACATTTCTTCATCGAGCATGATATGCCAAAAGACGCGATCGAGAGTTTAACGATCGGTAAAAAGAATATTGGTCCTTTGTTATAAGGAAATAAGATTAATGATTGATTCTTTGAAAGCGCGAGATGTATGTCTCGCGTTTTTTTTGTCCCTAGGTTAAAACCTAGGACCCCAGGCTAAAGCCTGGGGTTTTATAATATCTACCACTTCCTTCTTCACTCTTACCTCTTACCTCTTACCTAAGTATCCTAAACTGATACGGCGCCAATCCCAAATGGTCATGATCCATGCCCACGTGTAAGGTTTCCCCCGACCATAAATCTTTCACCTGTGCTGGTCTTTGTCCATTCGAATTCATAATAAACCAAGTGATATCTTGTGGAGCAGAGCTAAAATTAAACAAGCACGTGATTTTCTCCTCGCCGATGTAACGAACAAAACCAGCAATGGAATTATTGTGATTTTCCAACCACTGTATATTTTTCAAATCAGCCACGATGGGCAGTGAGCGTCTTAATTTGATCAATTGTTGCAAGGCCGTATAAACCTGATTTTCCGTTGTGCCTTTTTTGCCTACCGCTTTATTGCGCTCCCAATCGATAATCGGTCGGTGCATCCAGCGATTATCGTAACTTTTGCCTGGGTCATTCAAATAGCTATAATCATTCGTATAGCCCGCTTCATCCCCATAAAACAACATGGGAACTCCGCCTACGAACATACTCATGGCTTGCATTAAGATGATTTTATCAATCGATGTTTGAATTGCCGCCTTATCGTTCTTTTCAATCGCCGACTCCAATCCGCATAAAGAAGCTAATGAACCGGAAAGTCGGGCATCTTGCGTCTTCGGATTAACAGCAAATAAGGCGCCTTTTGCTGGGGAACCCGGCTGCGCGCCACTGTAATAATTTTTGATATATGAACGATGATCATAAGGCGTGAAACCTGCCTGCTCAATCATGTAGTCGTCATATCCTAAACCAATGTCATCATGACAGCGGGTATAGGTTAACCAAGTTGCACCCAAAGGTTTGCGAAGCAATTCATGTTGGGCATTCTGCATAATTCTTACATCACCGGTCGCTAATGCATCCCATTGAACGGCCATTTGCGTCGCATTGTAGGCAAAATCACATTCGTGTGTGGCATAACGACCCGTGCCGAAATATTCCATGATTTGAGCGGGAGCTACAATGGCTTCGCCTAGAATCGCCATGCCAGGAGTAGCTACTTCCGTACACATTTTGATTAATTGCAATAATTGATGCGCCTCGGGAAGGTTTTGACAAGTAGTCCCCACTTGTTTCCAAATGAAAGCTGGTGCATCGATACGAACCACGTCAACACCCAAATTGGCATAGAAAAACACATTCCCCAGCATCTCAATAAACACCTTCGGATTCGTATAATTTAAATCCCATTGGTAATGATGGAAAACGGTCATGACCCATTTGTCCAATTTCTCATCATAAGTAAAACTTCCTGGTGAACTTTCTGGAAAAATTTCCGGCATTGTTTCCTCCATTTGATCAGGAATTCGGCGATCATCGTACATGTAGAAATACGCTTGGTATTCTTTGATGCCTGATTTCGCCAACTTCGCCCATTCATGGTGGTGAGAGGTATGATTCAGGACGATGTCAATCATCAGATACATGTCCTCTTTTTGAAGTGCCGACTGGAATTTACGTAAATCTTCAATAGTCCCTAAACGTTCTTCTACCACGCGAAAATCCTCGACAGCATAGCCACCATCACTTTCTCCTTCAGGACTTTTGAACAATGGCATGAGGTGTAAAAAATTAACACCGAGCTTTTGTAAATAGGGTAATTTGCTTGGTAGATCATTGATTTGGCCGGCGAAACGGTCAACATACAAGCTCATCCCCACCAAGTCTTGGCTTAAAAACCATTGACCTTTTTTTTCCTTTTGTGCATCACGTTTCTTTAAATCATCAGAACGATCCACAAAAGCTTGGCAAATGGAATTCAGCAAGCTTTGAAATAAATTTGCAGCATGCGGATGATTGCCATAGATCGCGTTAAAGTGCGATTGAATATCATCGATGTTCGCCGTAAAGCGTTCTACGAATTTAGCGTCTTTGATTTTATGTGATTTGACAAGCTCATGGAGCTTTTGTTGTAGGGCTGGATTGTACACGGATATTAATTAAAAATGCTGTTGTTCAAATGTTTAAATGCTTCCATCGCTCCCATGTACTGACAGGTGCGGGCGCCTGCTTTGTTGGCATTCTGAATGATTTTATTCCAATCTTCAAAGCCTAAATCTGCAGGATTCAACGACGCATCGTCTAATTGGTATAATACCGCTCCTACAAAAGCATCTCCAGCTCCTGTTGTATCGGTTGGCTTAATTTGAATACTTGGTATAATATAGGTTTTGCCATCAAGTCCCAAAAGCGTTCCATCTTTTCCCAAGGTAATGGTGAATACGCCGGGGATGTTGGCCAATAAATCAGCCGCTGCAGCTTCCAAGGTATTTTTCCCTGTAATCAACATGGCTTCTTCATCGCTCAACTTCGTGAAATGGGCTTGTTTTAAGTATATCCAAGATTGCTTGATAAAACTTTCTTGCTTGTCGCCAAATAATAAATGGCGGTAATTCGGGTCAAAACTGATTGTTTTGCCTTGGTTTTTGGCACTTTCTAATAAAAAATAATAGGCTGCATTCAATGGTCCATCCAAGAAAGCGGTTGCTGAGCCAAAATGAATAATGTGTGTTTCTGTTAAATCAATGGCCGCAACTTCATCGACCGTTAATTGTGCATCAGCGCCCCGATTAAATACAAAATCGCGTTCGCCGTCGAGCATTAAAGACACGAAAGCAAAAGTTGTAAAGTGATTGGAATCCAAGTGAACATGTTTCGTGTCCACGTTAAACTCCGACATGACTTGATTTAATTGTTTACCAAAAGGGTCATTTCCCACTTTCGCTGATAAAGCAACGGAACCACCGAGGGCTCCAATCGCAGCTGCAACATTCGTAGGTGCTCCACCTGGTTTTTTTAAGAAATTTTGTCCGTCAGATAGGCTACTTCCTTTATCGGTACAAATCATGTCGATTAAGGCTTCGCCAATACACAATACACTCATTAGGCTTTGGTTGGGGATGGTTTAATAAAAGCGGTTGCCAGGGCTGCAATGGCCAACAACGCGCCTGCAAAGGTAATCGCATTTCTTGGATCATTATCCAAAAAGTGCTTTAAAATATATCCAAACGATATATTTTGTAGGATCATCGGGATCACAATCATCATGTTGATGATGCCCATGTAAACACCATAACGTTCTTTGGGAATGTCACCTACGACCAATAAATAAGGGATTCCCATCATGCTGGCCCAGCCGATTCCAAATCCGGAAATCGCAAAGAATAATAAGTTCTTGTTTTCAATGTTTGGGAAGGCGAAAAAACCAGCTGCTGCCAAAAGTAGACAGGTCATGTGAACGGATTTCGCGCCATATTTTTTGGCAAAATTTGCTAATGCTAAAGCTGATAAGAAGGTTACAATATTGTACCATCCATTCACTAATCCTGTCCAGGAAACGGCTTTTTCGTAGAGTTCGGGATTGTCTTTAGGGGTCGCTTTCCAAACAGATAAGGCAATACTTTTCGAGGAATTTTGCCAGTAGCAAAAAAGTGCATACCATTGAAATAGGTAGACTAAGGCTAATTGCCACATGACTTTTGGCATTTCTCCGATCGCATGAAATATCTCTGCAATCGATTCGCCGACACTCACTTTTTTCGCTCGAATTTGTGCTAACTCTTCTGCTGTAGGCTCTATCTCCGAAGTTGTTCGCATACTCCACCAAATAGATCCAATGGAACAAACAGCGCCTAAAAAGAAGGATGCATATACCCAAGTAGGTAAGGAGCCCGTTTTACCTATGAAAATTAAAGGGAAGATGAAAAGTGATAGATTCGCTAAGGTTTGCCCAAAACCCGTGAAAAAACTTTGCATCTGAAAGCCCGTGGGTTGTTGCTCTTCATTCAATTTGTCAGCCACAAATGCCCGGTAAGGCTCCATAGCCGTATTATTTCCAGCATCTAAAATCCACAACAATCCCGCAGCCATCCATAAAGATGAGCTGAAGGGGTATAGTAAAAGACAGATACTGCAAAGTAGCGCACCGATGAAGAAGAAGGGTTTTCTACGGCCCCAACGCGGATGCCAAGTGCTATCCGAAAGCGCCCCAATGAAGGGCTGAATTAATAAGCCCGTTACGGGACCTGCTAAATTTAATAAGGGAATCTCATCCGGGCTTGCGCCTAAAAAATCATAAATGGGATTAACTGCACTTTGTTGAAGCCCGAAGCTATATTGAATGCCAAAAAAACCAACGTTCATGTTGATGATTTGACTGAAACTAAGCGAGGGTTTTTTTAATGACATAGCAATAGGTTTATTTTCAGATTAAATTTAATTAAACCAATCTAATGACCCAAACTGTTCTATACTGTCGGCCTAATATTCTTGCGAAAGTGGATGGATCATGAGTTCATCAATGACCACATGTGCCGGTTGGTTCATGACATAATAGATGCTGTCGGCCATGTCCTCAGGACTTAGCCAGCTTTGATGACTTGCGTCGCCTTGGGGCTCCGCGTGGAAATGCGAGTCGACTAAGCCGGAGTATATGGTTGATACCTTGATGCCATCTTTTCTTACTTCTTTGCGCAAGGCTTCATTGAAAGCATGTTGGGCATATTTGGAAGCACAATATAAAGAACCGCCATCGAAAACACGTTTAGCGACGTCCGAAGCGATAGCAATGATATGACCTTTTTTCGCTTGGCGCATGTGAGGCAATACACGTTGGGAGAATAGAAATGTACCTTTCACATTGGTGTCAAAGACCTGATCCCACTTTTCTTCCGTGTAAGAATCTGTTGGGCCAAAGGCTCCTACGCCCGCATTATTAATCATGAAATCAATTTTCCCAAACGTATGTGCCGTTTTTTCGACGGCATTTTGAACAAAGCTAGCATCCGAAACATCCCCAGCGAAATACAAAGGGCGATGTCCCATTTCGGTTATTTCGGCAGCTAAGTCCTTTAATTCGCCTACATTTCGGGCGATTAAACTGACTTGAAAATTGTGCTTAGCGAGTAAAATGGCTAATGCACGTCCGATACCTCGTGAGGCTCCGGTGATGATGGCGGTAGGGTAGCTGTTGTTCATAATTCAAACATACACATTATTTTGTCTACCTGAACGGGATGTTTGCCGACAAATTTTATCGGTAGTTCTATCGTTCTTATTTTATTGTTTTTACTCGCTTATTTTTGATTCATGAAAAGAAAAGCATTTATTATCAAAACAGGTTCAGTTTTGCTTGCTCCATGGGTGACAGCGGCCTGTATTAAAAATCAAGAGGATAGTTCAATAACTCCCACTACAGCAAATAGTTCAGGGACATGTAAGTTGACAGACACCGAGGAAGTTGGGCCATTCCCCTTGTATGAAAAAAGAGATACTACTATTACACATACAGATATTACTGAAGGGAAAACGGGTATCCCGTTAAATATTGCCATAACTGTCCGGAATATTAATAACAATTGTTCAGTCATTGCCAATGCATCCATAGTGATTTGGCATTGCGATAAGGATGGTTATTATTCAGGTTATGTGAATCAGGGATATTTGGGAAATCAAGACAATACGGCAAAAACATTTTGCCGTGGAATGGCCACAACTGATGCCATGGGTACGGTTAATTTCAAAACGATTTATCCGGGTTGGTATCAAGGGCGAGCAACGCATATACATGCCCAGATTTACGTGGGAGGACAGCTTAAATTATCAACACAAATGGCTTTTCCTGAGGAAATTAATGCACTTGTGCATGGTTCAGATTTATACAAAGGTCATGGACAAAATACGACAAAAAACACGAGTGATAATGTCTTTCGAGATTCCTTAACAAGTGATTTAGCTACCGTGACAGCAAATCCTACGATAGGTGGATATGATTTTGTTCATACAATCAATATAGCGGTCTAAAGCGTTTGCTTATTGAATTATTTTTGTATTATTTTATACAATTCTAATCTCAATAAGCCATGAAAAAGGTCAAAGACATTTTAACCAAGAAGGGGGCGACAGTGATTTCGATTCCTTCCGATGCAAAGATTATCGAGGCTTTGCAATTAATGCAAGATTGTAATGTAGGTTCGGTGGTGGTCATGGACCATGGCCAGTACCGAGGCATTTTGACTGAGCGCGATTATGCGCGCAAGGTAATTTTATTGGATAAAAACTCTTCAGATACTTCCGTGGCGGAAATCATGTCCACCGACTTGCCTGGTGTTGAATTAGGAAGTTCGATTGAAGTTTGCATGATATTGATGTCGGAGCGCAATATTCGCTACCTCCCCGTTGTCGAAAATGGGGAAATGATTGGCATTATTTCCAGCAATGATTTGATTAAGGCCACTATTCAAGATCATTTGGAAACCATTGAGCACCTGAAAAATTATATACATGCGTAAACGGGTTGCCTTTTTGATTAACCCATCAAAGCGTGTTCGTTTGAATGCTTATGTACAGTGGGTGAAGTCGTGTGTTTCTTTTGAACTTTTTATTTTTGATGAGCAATGGCCCAAAAGCCTAGACGAGTTTGATGAAGTCTGGGTGATGGGAGGTGATGGAACTTTCAATTATTTTGTGAATGCTTATCCTACTTGTGATAAGCCTATTGCCTTATTTAAAGGCGGCACGGGAAATGATTTCTATTGGAAGCTTTTTGGAAGTATGTCGCGGGAAATGCATTTGAAGGTTATTTTGGATGCTCATGTGGAGGCAATCGATGCGGGTCGGGTCAACGAAATGTTATTCCTAAATGGGGTAGGCATTGGTATTGAAGGGGAGGTGTTGGCTGCCATGGATGCGATTCGTTGGATTGGTGGCGCCCTGGGCTATTATTTAGCAGCGATTCCGGCCTTGTTTCGGTTCCAATCTTATACCATTCAAAAAACGCATCCCGTTTTTTTGTGCATGGTTTTTAACAGTTCTCGAGCAGGAGGCGGGTTTCATTTTTTTCCGATGGCGTCCGTGCAAGATGGATTATTGGACATGTTGGTTTGTGATCCATTACCGATTTGGAAGCGATTGTTTTACATGCCGATTATTCAATCTGGGAAACACATCAATCTCCCCTGCGTGCATTTTTCCAAAATTTCGTCGACTCAGATTTTATGTGATCGCGTACTGAAGGCGCAAGTAGATGGGGAGGTGTTAGAGTCAGATACGTTTGATTTTACGATTCTTCCTGCTAAATTTAAGTTTATTGTACCTGTTAAACTATAAAATATGCGTATTCAATTATGGGCTGTTTCAGTCTTCGTTATGTTCTCCTTTGCTGTTTTAGGGCAGGAGGCCGACAAGAAAAAAGTCATTCAATCCATTCAAAATCGCTCCGAGCAATACGGGCAAATCGCTCAAAAAATCTGGAACCTTGCGGAAGTGGGTTACAAGGAGAAACAAAGTTCTTTGTTGTTGCAGGAGACTTTACGCCAAGCAGGATTTCAAGTGGAGGCGGGTGTTGCTGAAATACCAACGGCCTTTGTTGCGACGTTCGGACAAGGAAAGCCGGTAATTGGTATCATGGCAGAATATGACGCTTTGCCGGGTTTGTCGCAGGATTCAATTCCAACGAAACGTACGCTGGGCGGAAATTCAGGCCATGCGTGTGGGCATCATTTGTTTGGGACAGGTTCTGTCGCAGCGGCTATTGCGGTGAAGGAATGGATGAAAGAAACCGGCCAAAAAGGAACAATTAAATTATATGGTTGCCCAGCTGAAGAGGGGGGATCGGGAAAAGTTTATATGGTTCGGGCAGGTTTGTTTAATCAGGCCGATGTAATGTTGCACTGGCATCCGAATGATGAGAATACCGTTTCAGCATCTTCATCCTTAGCAAATAAAGCGGGCAAGTTCCGTTTTTATGGCTTGTCGTCACATGCCGCGGCATCCCCTGAAAGAGGACGTTCTGCACTAGATGCTGTGGAGGCGATGGATCACATGGCAAATATGATGCGTGAACATGTTCCTTCCTCTACTCGTATTCACTATGTGATTACAAACGGAGGCAAGGCTCCGAACATCGTACCTGACTACGCAGAAGTCTATTATTATGTTCGTTCTCCGCAACGTGATGTAGTGATGGATGTGTGGAATCGAATTGAAAAGGCGGCCGAAGGTGCTGCTTTGGGAACAGGTACTCGTTATGAAGTGGAATTAATTGGTGGTGTTTATGAAGTTTTACCAAACGAACACTTAGTTTCTGTGATGGGTTCGAATTTGAAAACAGTTGGAGGATATACACTTAATTCATCCGAGCAGGCTTTTGCGAAACAAATTCAGCAAACACCTGGGATGCAAACGGTTGATTTAGCTACAACGAATCAGATTTTCTTGAACCACCCGGATCCTAGTGGCGGAGGCTCAACGGATGTGGGCGATGTATCTTGGGTTGTACCTACTGTTGGATTAGGAACGGCAACTTGGGTGCCAGGAACCGCAGCGCATAGTTGGCAAGCTGTTGCCGCAGGCGGCATGTCGATTGGCCGAAAAGGGATGTTAGTCGCTGCCAAAACAATCGCATTAACGGCCATCGATTTATTCAAAAAACCTATATTGATTGAAGATGCACGTTTAGAATGGTTGAACAAGCGCGGTACGGAGTTTCAATACAAGAGTTTATTGGGCGATCGCAAGCCTGCCTTGAATTACCGCGATTAGATTATCAGTTTTTTAGGGCAAATTGTCTTGAATAAACCGTAGCTTTTTGCTGCCCTCTTTTACCATTGGCAAACCTTCAAGGATTGCCAAAGGTAGGCAGCAAGGTCGTCTTCTTCGTTTTGGATTTCATCGATTCATTCAGCCAATAAGACAATTATCATTTTTTGAATTCTGTAAAGTCTGTAAATTCGAATTAAAACCTGCTCAATCGAACATAAATATGAAGCAAGAAAAATACAGTCGATACGAATTTTTGAGAAAGATGGGCTTTCAAGGCGGTGCTTTGATGGCCGTTTTGGCTTCATGTACCCAACAGGAAGATTCGGTATTGGAATCATTGATTGTCAATAAAAATGGGGAAACGGTTGGCTCTTTGGATAGTACTAAATCCAGTTCTTCATCAGCAAGCACGGGAACAACGGGTGGAGGAACCACAACGGGAGGAACGATAAATGGTGGTACTATTTCAGGTGGTACAACGACTGGAGGCACTACCTCTACTGCCTTACCACTTGGAAAAGTAACAACCGCCGAGTTGGCAAATGTGAAAAATCCATTGGTCAAAGTGGACCTCACTTCAAGCGCCGCAAGTCCCTTGAATAATACGGGAGGCTATATTTTAGCCAATAGTAACTCCATCGTTATTGGTCGGGCAGCTTCAGGAGACTATGTGGCCGCTACGACAACCTGCACGCATGAACCGAAACGGCAGGTCATTTTTAACAAAACAGAATATTTTTGTACGGCTCATGGCGCTCGGTTTTCCTTAACGGGAGCTACCTTGAATACGGTCGCTCGTTCACCCATATCTGTCTATAAAACTGCCAATGACGGTAAAACACTAATTGTTTACGCCTAATCATAATGAAACTACTCAGCATTTTATTCTTTAGTTTACTCTCCTGGATGGGAGACTTTTCGCAAGCGCAAAAAGATGCCTCTGCACAGAAAAAACTGATATTACTAAACTTTTCTGGTTCAGATTGGTGCGGACCCTGCATTAAATTGAAACATGATGTGTTTGAAAGCGAGGCTTTTGGACAGTATGCGCAAGATAAATTAGTGTTAGTTCGGGCTGATTTTCCGCGTTTGAAAAAGAATCAATTGCCCGCAGACCAACAAGCTCGCAATGACCAAATGGCGGAGAGATATAATCCGAACGGGAAATTTCCGTTAACCGTTTTGATCAACAGTCAAGGAAAGGTGCTGAAGGAATGGGAGGGATATCAGCCATCTGTTCAGAAGTTTATCACGGAAGTTTCTGCTTTTCAGTAATGCCTTTATTTCAGCGGACTGATTTGTTGATGGGTAACCGATTCGACCTGGGGGTTGTCGCGGAACATGAGTCGGACGCGAAAGATGGTCTAACCGAAGCAGTGCTGGAAATCAAACGGATTGAAGGTTTATTAACGACGTTTAATGAGTCTAGTCAGACCTTTCTGATTAATGAAAACGCCGGAATTGCTCCGGTGGAAGTCGATCAAGAAGTATATGATTTGATTGCTCGCGCGCAAAAAATATCCCACTTGACCCAAGGGGCTTTTGATTTAAGTTATGGGTCCTTGGATAAACGGTTTTGGAATTTTGACCAACAAATGACTGAATTGCCGAGTCCAGAAAAATTGGCAGAATCGGTTCGATTGATTGATTATCAAGCCATCGAATTGAATCCCGAAAATCGAACCGTATTTTTAAGAAATAAAGGGATGCGCATTGGATTTGGAGGGATCGGAAAAGGCTATGCTGCGGACCAAGCGAAAAAACGATTAAGGCAGTTGGGGTTTCAAAACGGGGTCGTGAACGCATCTGGGGATATGAGTGCCTGGGGAATGAATGAACATGGAATGCCTTGGCAAGTTGCTATTGTAGATCCTGATGATGCAACTAAAACAGTAGCTAATTTTGATTTAAAAGATGCAGCTGTAGCTACATCTGGGAATTATGAGAAGTTTGTTTGGATCGGTGGAAAGAAGTATTCGCATACGATTAACCCTAGGACAGGTTATCCGATTCAGGGCATTAAAAGTGTTTCAGTTTTTGCCCCTGTGGCGGAATTAGCGGATGCCCTGACAACGCCCATTGCAGTCATGGGTGTGGAAGTAGGCTTAGATTTAGTGAACCAATTGAATGGTGTGTTTTGCGTGATTATTGATGACGCAAATCAGATTTTTCAATCGAATAATATTACAACACGCATAGCTTAATACGATGAAAAAAATCATATTATTGATTGCCCTGGTGGCCAGCCTATCTTCCTGTACGGCGGTGAAGGAATACCAAAAGAGTCGGATTAACGACTCTGAAATGGAATTATCATCGCGTAAAAGCGAAAAGTTTGAGCAGGCATTTTATTTATACCGGGAAGGTGCTTCAGGCGCAAACGGTGGAAAAAGCGGAGGAGGCTGCGGTTGTAACTAAGATAAGATATGAAAAAAGTTGTCCTAGCCATCGGAATTTATTGCTCGCTTTTACACGGTTCAAAGGCTCAGCAGGTTTTTTATAGTAAGAGCCATGCGCAAGAATTTTTGAATGATTCAACAGATTACGTTAAACGAAAACTGAAATTTGAAGAAGCCAACATCGTTACGGGGTATTATGATCAAGATGGGAATAATTCTGCCATAACAGGAGGTATCGGTACGGAGAAATTAACGGATTTGGCTAATTCCCTAGAATTGCGTTTCTCCAAATTAGACCGATACAATCGCACGCATTCCATTACCGCAGATTTTAATATTGATCAATATACTTCTGCTTCTTCCGATAAAATTGACCCCTTGACTATTTCATCTGCTTCCCGAAAGGATACGCACATTTATCCAAGTATTGCGTGGTCAGTCAAAGATGATTTGTTAGGAACAACACAAGGTTTGGCTTATTCCTATTCAACGGAATACGACTATAAATCGCATGGATTTACGGCGAGTTATGCCAAATTGTCGAAAGACAAAAATACCGAATGGTCATTCAAAGGTGGAGCATTTTTGGATACCTACATGGCCATTTTGCCGTCGGAATTAAGGCCTGCGAACTATCCCTCGGGAGCGCATGGGGATCAAAAAGGTATTGATTACAAGCCAAGAAATTCATTTAATGCTTCTTTTGCGGTTTCACAAGTGATTAACCAACGATTGCAGGTGATGGCGATGATTGAGCCGAGTTTTCAAGAGGGATTATTGAGTACGCCGTTTCATCGCGTTTATTTCACAAATGGGAATGAAACGGTTGAAAAGTTGCCTGGTACCCGTTTCAAATTGCCCGTTGGTTTCCGACTCAGTTATTTCATGGGGGATAATACGATTATTCGGGCTTTTTACCGGGCCTATATTGATGACTGGGGCATGGCTGCACATACGGCCAACTTAGAAGTGCCCTATAAAATTTCCCCTTTCTTTTCGATTAGTCCATTCTATCGATTCAATATTCAGGGAAGAGTTA
>Ga0228701_1001637_pt1 | contig 14854 bp, 10 predicted proteins | sample McNCre117_Aug_MG_2_FD_178017 | JGI IMG/M metagenome (GOLD analysis project Ga0228701, IMG submission 178017) | Freshwater microbial communities from McNutts Creek, Athens, Georgia, United States - 11-17_Aug_MG | ecosystem: Environmental > Aquatic > Freshwater > Creek | place: USA: Georgia...
GGGCGTCGTGCCAGTCGGACTTGGCGTGGCGGAATAGACCAAGGAGCTTCATGCGGTTCCGTTTGACGGCAGGGATTCGGCTGGCGCTGCAGGAACACCGGCGGCGATGCGTTGTAAAGCCTCGTCAAGCGTGACGCGGCGGATTGGCGTGCCCGGCGGAAACGCGCTGAGGAGCCGGCTCGGGAAGGCCGGGGACAGCACGACGAAGTGGCCGGAATCCTCCTTGCTGCGAATCAGCCGCCCGAATGCCTGCGCCAGCCGGGCACGGATGATGCGGTCGTCATGCGCGCCGCCGCCGCCCGCCGCGCGCCGGGCACGGTGCAGGATCGAAGGCTTGGGCCAGGGCACCTGTTCGAGCACGACCAGCCGCAGCGAATGACCGGGCACGTCGACCCCGTCGCGCAGCGCATCGGTCCCGAGCAGGCTGGAACGCGGATCGTCGCGGAAGATATCGACCAGAGTGCCGGTGTCGATCGGATCGACGTGTTGGGCATAAAGCGCAAGTCCCTGCCGGGCGAGGCGGTCGGTAATCCGGCCGTGGACCGCGCGCAGCCGGCGGATCGCGGTGAACAGGCCCAGCGCGCCGCCGCCGGCAGCCTCGATCAGCCGGCCATAGGCCCCGGCAAGTGCCGGTAGATCGCCCTTGGCGACATCGGTGACGATCAGCACTTCGGCCTGGGCGGCATAGTCGAACGGGCTTTCGGCCACGGCCAGTTGCGGGTTCGCCTCGATATGCGCGGCGCCGGAACGGGCGATGGCCGCGTTCCAGTCATCGCCCTGTCCCTCGACCGTGCGGTCCATCAGCGTTGCGCTGGTCAGCATGACCCCGTGCGCCGGTTCGAGCACGGTGCGGGCGAAGGGCTTCATCGGATCAAGGTAATGGCGGTAAAGCCCGACATCGAATTCACGCCCGTCGGAGCGGTCGAGCGCCAGCCAGTCGACGAACTCGGGATCGACGGGGCCGCCGAGCCGGTCGAGCAGCGCTTCCCATGCCGCGATCAGTTCGATCCGCCAGCCGAGCGAATGGCGCGCGCCTTCGATCCGGGCACGGCCTTGCGGGTCGAGCCAGTCCGGCGGGTCGGCAAGCACGGCCTCCAGCCGCGCCGCAAGCCGGTGCAGCGGCTGGCGCAGCGCGGAAAGTGCGGCCTGCGCGGCTCCGGCCAGTTCGATGAATTCGCCAGGAAGCTGCGCGGCCTCGGTCTCCAGCCCATAGCCCGCCTCCTGCCCGCCGCTCTCGTCGCGGGCGTGGACAAGCGCGCGAACCCCGGCGAACAGCTCTTCAAGCGGGCCGGATGGCGCGGCTTCCCCCAGGCGCTGCAGCCAGCCGTCGGAGGGCAGGGCCTCTGCCGCTTCGCGCGCGGCGGCAATCGCTGCCCCGCCGGCATCGTCATAGCTGGCGATGTCGGCGAGCCGTGCCGAAAGGCCGCGCCGTCGCCCTTTGGAGCCGCGTTCCGGGCCGATCACCCAGCGGCGCAGTTCGATCGCCTCGCTGCCGGTCAGTTCGGCGGCGAAGGTCGAATCCGCAGCCTCGAACACGTGATGGCCTTCATCGAACACGATCCGGCTGGGGCGCTGGGCAATGTCGCGGCCGCGCGCCGCGTTGACCATCACCAGCGCATGGTTGGCGATGACCAGATCGGCCTGTGCCGAGGCGCGGGCGGCGCGCTCTATGAAGCATTTGCGATAGTGCGGGCAGCCGGCATAGACGCACTCGCCGCGCCGGTCGGTCAGCGCAGCAATGCCGCGCTGGCGGAACAGGGTGCCAAGCCAGCCCGGCAGGTCGCCGCCGATCATGTCGCCGTCCTGCGACCATGCCGCCCACCGCGCCACGAGCTGCGCAAGGATCGCGGCACGGCCGGTGAAGCCGCCTTGCAGCGCGTCTTCGAGGTTGAGAAGGCACAGGTAATTTTCGCGGCCCTTGCGTACGACGACCGGCTGGGAGCCATCGGCGCGGGTCTGTGGCCAGGCGCGGCGGCTTTCGCGGCGGAGCTGGCGCTGCAGGGCCTTGGTATAGGTGGAGATCCAGACCGTACCGCCCGACTGTTCCGCCCAGAGCGAGGCAGGTGCCAGATAACCAAGGGTTTTTCCGATGCCGGTGCCCGCCTGGGAGAGCAGGAGGTGCGGCAGGCCTTCGCGCCGGCGGGGGGCGAAGACGTTGGCGGCCTTGCGGGCATAGTCGCGTTGGGTGGGCCGGCTTTCCGCCTCGGCGCCGGTTAAACGGGCAAGTCTTTCAACGACTTCTTCGGTGTCGAGGGCAACCTGCCGGGGTTGGGGGCGCTCGGGCGATTCTTCCCACTCGGGAAGGCGGGTGAAGAGCCAGCGTTCGGCTTTTTCCGGGCGCTGGATGCGGCCGGACAGCAGGGTCGCCCACGGCCAGCGCAGCCGGGCCAGCGCCTGAAGCTGGGTCCACGCGCCCTCGCGCTCGGCCCATGCGTCGGACTCGCAATGGGCGAGCAAGGCCCCTGCAACGGCCTGCAACAGCTCTGCCACCGCTTCGTCGCCGGCGGGCTCGGGCAGGTCGAGCGCGTGGGCGAGCCCCTTGGGCGTCGGCACCACGAACCGGGCCGGATGGACGAAGGCGAACAGTTCGAGCAGGTCGAGCCCGGAGAGGTCGGGATAGCCGAGCCGGCTGGCGACGAGCGGCGCGTTGAGCAGGAGCAGCGGGGTGTCCGCCGCAGCCATGATCGCCTCGCCCTTGCCGACCCCGCGGGTGCCGCGCGAATCGCGCAGCCAGCAGCCGGAATGGCTGGCGTGCAGGGCGGGCAGGTCGAGCGCGGGCATTCATGCCGACATGGCGTGCGGGGAACGAAAAGTAAACATGGCCGCGTCCCGGGGAGCGGGCCGCGATGCGGTTATGCCCCGCCGAACAGCCGGTTCCACAGCGAGGTGGGACGGTCTTCTTCCATCGGGCGGATCTTGCCGTAGGTCCTGAGGCGCATTCCGGGATCAAGCGGCTGGTGCGGGACCAGCCAGCGATCGGGCCGTGGGGTATGGTACGAGGAAAGGCTCATGTGCGGCTCCTCCTGCGGGGCGCAGCGATGCCGATGCGGCAAGGTTCCCCCCGTCATCGCTTAAAATGCGCAAGAGACGGGCTGGTTCCGCGCCATGCGTCAAGCCGATGAGGCCCATCTCCCCCTTGCGCAGAGGGCCGGCATCCGCGAAAGGCCAAGGGCTATGACCGATGTTCTTGACCGTTCCGACGTGCTCGCCGCAGCACAGGTTTCCAAGGCCTGGCCGTTTGAGGAAGCGCGCAAGCTCCTCAAGCGCTATCCGCAGGGGAAACAGGCCGCGCCCGTGCTGTTCGAGACCGGCTATGGCCCCTCGGGCCTGCCGCATATCGGCACCTTTCAGGAAGTGCTGCGCACGACGCTGGTTCGCCGCGCCTACGAGGTGCTGTCCGATGGCGCGCCGACCCGGCTGGTGGCTTTTTCCGACGACATGGACGGGCTGCGCAAGGTTCCCGACAACGTGCCGAACCAGGGCCTGCTGGCGGCGCATATCGGCCATCCCCTGAGCCGGATTCCCGACCCGTTCGGCACGTTCGAGAGTTTTGCCCATCACAACAACGCGATGCTGCGCGACTTCCTTGACCGGTTCGGGTTCGAGTACGAGTTCGTGTCCGCATCGGACCGCTACAATTCGGGCCAGTTCGACGAGGCGCTTAAGACCGTCCTCAGGCAGTACGACGCGATCCAGGCGATCATGCTGCCGACCCTGCGCGAGGAGCGGCGGCAGACCTATTCGCCGGTCCTGCCGATCTCGCCCACCACGGGCCAGGTGCTGCAGGTGCCGATCACGGTGGTCGATGCCGAGGCCGGGATCGTGCGGTTCCACGACTGCGGCGAGGATGTGGAACATTCGATCCTTGGCGGACAGGCCAAGCTGCAGTGGAAGGTCGACTGGGCGATGCGCTGGGTCGCGCTTGGCGTCGATTACGAGATGTGCGGCAAGGACCTGACCGACAGCGTCACGCAAAGCGGCAAGATCGCCCGCGTGCTGGGCGGGCAGCGCCCCGAAGGGCTGATCTACGAGCTGTTCCTCGATGAGAACGGCGAGAAGATCTCCAAGTCCAAGGGCAACGGCCTCACCATCGACGAGTGGCTGACCTATGGCAGCGAGGAGAGCCTTGGCTTCTACCTGTTCCGCGAGCCGAAGAGCGCCAAGCAGCTCCACGTCGGCGTGGTCCCGCGCGCGGTCGACGAATACTGGCAGTTCCGCGAGAAGCTGGCCGGCCAGCCGATCGAGCAGCAGCTGGGCAACCCGGTGTGGCACCTGCTGCGCACCAATGGCTATCACGGCGGCGCGGGCGAGAGCCTGCCGGTGACCTATGGGCTGCTGCTCAACCTCGTCGGCGTGCTGGGCGCTGCTGCGACGCGTGAGCAGGTCTGGTCCTATTTGGGCAACTATGTCGAGGATGCCGATCCCGCAGCGCACCCCGCGCTCGATACGCTGGTGACATCGGCGCTGGCCTATAACCGCGATTTCATCGCGCCGACGCTGATCCGCCGCAAGCCCGAAGCGGGCGAAGCTGCCGCGCTCGCCGCGCTCGACGAGGAACTGGCCGCGATGGACGAAACCGCGACGGCCGAAGAACTGCAGAACCTTGTCTATGAAATCGGCAAGGACCCGCACTTCGGGTTCGAGCAGCTGCGCGACTGGTTCAAGGCGCTGTACGAGACGCTTCTGGGTTCCGCCCAGGGCCCGCGCATGGGCAGCTTCATCGCGCTTTACGGCGTTGCGAACACGCGGAAACTCATCGCCGAGGCGCTTGTTCCGGCCGAGTGAGACTTGGCGCCGGCGCGATGGAAGCCCTGAACTGGTTCAAGGCCGCTCCATCCCGTTTGCTCAGCGCTTCTGTCCGGCGATCCAGCGGTCGATCTTGGCTTCAAGCACCGGCAGGGGCAGCGCGCCGGAGTTCAGCACTTCATCGTGGAAGGCGCGGATGTCGAAGCGGGCTCCAAGCTGGCTTTCCGCCCTGGCGCGCAGGCGCTGGATGGTGAGCGCGCCGATCTTGTAGGCGAGCGCCTGTCCGGGAATCGCGATGTAGCGTTCGACCTCGGCGGTGGCATCGGTGCGCCCCATGCCGGAGTTGGCCAGCATATAGTCGATCGCCTGTTCGCGGCTCCAGCCCATGGTGTGGATGCCGGTATCGACCACCAGCCGCATCGCCCGCAGCATCTCGTCGTCGAGCGTGCCCCAGTGCTGCATCGGGTCCTTGTAGAGGCCCATCGGGTAGCCCAGCGTCTCGGTGTAGAGCGCCCAGCCTTCGACATAGGCGGTATTGCCGCCGAAGCGCTGGAAATCGGGCAGGGTGGTGTCTTCCTGGGCAAGGCTGACCTGGAAGTGGTGGCCCGGAATCGCCTCGTGCAGGTACAGCGTGGTGATCCCGGTGAGGAACCGGCTTTTGAGGTCGTAGGTGTTGTAGAAGAAGATGCCGGGGCGAGAGGCGTCGGAGCTGCCCTGGTTGTAGCTCCCGCCGGCTTCGTACTTCTCGCGGTACTCGGGGTAGGGCTGGATCATCAGCCGGGTCTTCGGCACCTTGCGGAAATAGAGCGGGACCAGCGCATCGACCTCGCGCGCGACGCGGGCGTAGCCATCGGCAAGGTCGGTCCGGGTGGCGGGGTGGAACTTCGGCTCGGTACGGATCGTGTCGAAAAACGTGCGCAGCGGGCCGGAATAACCCAGCTCGCGTTCGACCTGCTCCATCTCGCGCTGGATGCGGGCGACTTCGCCAAGGCCAAGCTGGTGGACCGTCGCCGGATCCAGCGGCAGGGTGGTGTTCTGGCGCACCAGCCGCCGGTACAACTGCGCGCCGCCGCGCATTTGCGACAGGCCGGCGCTGTCACGCGCGGCGGGCAGATAGGTGTCGTTCAGGAACGCGCGCAGGCGAGCATAGGCAGGGCGCACGGCATCCCTGATGACCGCGAGGTATTCTGCCCTGAGCTGTGCGCGGACGGGCTCTGGCATGGCGGGTGGAAAGCCGAGGGCGGGCGAATAGAATGGCGAAGCCTCGATCGGCTGGGCGAGCAGGGCATCGATCTGGCCGATCATGTTGCGCACGGTCAGCTTCGGTTCGACCACGCCGGTCGCCATGCCTTCGCGCAGGCGCAGGATCGCCTGGTCGAACACCTGCCCGAGCGCGGATTGCAGCGCGAGGGCGTTGCGATAGTCGCCCTCGGTCTCGTAGGGGGTCGCCCCCCCCTTGGCCAGCAGTCCCGGAAGCTGGGCATGGAGACCGTCGAAGTGGTTGAGCGGCTGGACGTCGGTCAGGGCGCGCAGGTCCGGCTGGAGCCAGCCGAGTTCCTCGCGCTTGGTATAGGCGAAGGCATCGTAGGAGACCTGCCGGGCCGGGCTGAGCCGCGCGCGGTTGATCCGGGCGAGCGCGCCCAGGCTTTGCCGGACCGAGGCGAGGCGGCGGCGGCTTAGCGTATCGGTGAAGACCTGCGCGAGCGCACCGGGATCAACCTTTTCTCCGCGCGAAAGCTGATCGAGCGGGGCGAGCGCATCGCTGCGGCGCGAATCGTCGGCGAAGAGGGCCATCAGGCGCTCGTCCTCGCTTGCGGGGCGCGGTGCGCTGGCGGCGGGGCGGGGCGCGCGCCGGGCCGCTGCTTCGGCGGGCGCGGCCCCCGCTAGCGTCAGGGCCAGAATGGCGGCCCCGCGCAGCACCTTCAGCCCCATTTGCGCGTCCGATACCACTTCGTGATGACGTATTTGACCCCGCGCACGACCGGCTGGGCGGCGTGCATCGTATCCCAGTTGGGCGCGCCATCAGGGGCGGCGTTGTTCCACACCAGCAAGGCCCCGCGCTGGGGCGGGACCGAGATGCCGATGCGGGTGAAGTCGGTGACCCCGCCTTCTTCCACGTCGTTGAGATAGGCCATCGCCGTCCACGAACGCTGGCCGCCGCGCTTGCGTTCCGCCTGCCAGTATTTCGCCAGGGTCCAGAACCAGTCGCAGTGGGCGCGGAATTCCTGGCCGGGCAGGTAACGCTGGCCCTGCACTGATTCGCCGTGGTCCGGCTCCATGCCAAGCAGGTCGTCGATCCGCCGCTCGATCATCCGCACGAACGGATCGTCGCGATCGACGTCGCCCGAATAGCTGGTGCGAAAACCTGCTTCGTACTTGAGGTCGAACACGGCGGAGGGCTTTGCCACCTTGTCGACCAGGGCGATGAAGCGGTCGCATTCGGCGGGGCTGAGGAAATCGGCCACGGCGTAGATCTCGGCCTTGTCCGTGGGCATCCGCCATGCGCCGGGATCGGCGGCAAGGCGCGCGCGCACTTCCTCGCCAAGGCGGGCCAGCGCGGCCTGATCGGCCAGCGGGGCGGGCTTGTTGAGGGCGGGGGAGTTGGGGTTCATCGCGGCTGCCGGTTCCATGCGGGATGCAGGGTTAGCGCGGCGGGCCTCGAGGGCAAGCAAATTGGTGAAAACGAAAGGCCCCCGACCACAAGGGACGGGGGCCAGTACTGCCGGTCCACTCTCCGGCAATCCTACCAGAAGAAGTCGTAGATCACGTCCACCACTTCGCCGTCGTAGATGTTCACGAGCAGCGCATCGTCATAGTACCGGACCCAGCGATAGGGACCGTAGGCCGGCGGCAGGCGATAGGCATAGGGATCGTCGAGCCAGTAGTTCGGCCCGAAGAACATGGTGTCGAGGTAGAACCCGATCGACAGGCGGCGATAGTCGTAGCCGCGATAGGGCGGGGTATAGCGGCCGAGACGGAAGACGTCGCGGTTGTGGCTGCGCCAGGTCTGCCAGTTGTAGCGGTTGTCCCGGCGCCAGTCGCGGCTCCAGTTTCCGCCGGAGCGGTCGCGGTCCCAGTTGCCCGAGCGGTTGCCGTCATGGCGCTGCTGGCGTTCATACTGGTTGGCGCGGCCATCGCGGGCATAGCCCGGGTTCTGGCCATTCCACTGGCGTCCGTCCCAGCCCTGCTGCTGGCGCGGCTGGACCGGGGTGCCGCGGCGGTCCGAATAGCCGCCGTTGCGGGCGCCGTCGGCATAGTCGCGGCCACGCGGGGCCTGATAGACGGGGGCCTGTGCCTGCGGGGGCGGGGCAGCGTCCGGCGCGCGGTTGCGGAAGGCCGGCTCGGGGCGGTTCACCGCGCCGCCATTGTTCCAGTCGCGCCCATAGCGCTGGCCCGCTTCGGGGCGCTGCGAGCCCCAGCCGCGACCGGCGTCGCCGCCGTTGCGGTCACCGCCCCGGTTGCGCGGGGCAGGGGCAGCAGGCTGGGCCTGTGCAGGGGGGGCGGCCTGAGCCGGGGCCTGGCGGGCTTCGCCGCCGCCACGGTTTTCCGACTGGCCTTGCCAGCGTCCGCCGCCACGGTCGTGATCACCCGGGTCGGCGCTCGCGGCCGACGGGATGGCGAGGGCCGCGAGGCCCGCTGCAAGAGCGGCAATCCCGCCCGACTTCATGAAAGATTTCAGGCGCATGGCCCGCTCTCCATTCCTTCGCGCCGGACCATCGCCGGCGACCTTGAAATGGTGAATACGCGCTTGCCGCTGTCATGAAACTGAACCGGCTGGATAGCCTTTTGTTCAGGTTACTGGTGCGTGTGGTGAACGGCGGCCGGACGATTTCACGCGCCCGGCCGCAAGAATCAGCGCGTCAGCTTCTTGTAGGCGAGTGCTGTCGGCCGGTCGGCTGCATCGCCGAGGCGGCGGCGCTTGTCTTCTTCGTAGGCAGCGAAGTTGCCTTCGAACCATTCGACGTGGCTGTTGCCTTCGAACGCGAGGATGTGAGTCGCCAGGCGATCGAGGAAGAAGCGGTCGTGGCTGATGACCACGGCGCAGCCGGCGAAGTTTTCGATCGCCTCTTCAAGCGCGCCGAGGGTTTCGACGTCGAGATCGTTGGTCGGTTCGTCGAGCAGCAGCACGTTGCCGCCGGCCTTCAGCATCTTGGCCATGTGGACGCGGTTGCGTTCACCGCCCGAAAGCTTGCCGACGTTCTTCTGCTGGTCAGCGCCCTTGAAGTTGAACGCGCCGACATAGGCCCGCGTCGACATCTCCTGCTTGTTGACCGTCATGTAGTCGAGCCCGTCGGAGATTTCCTGCCAGACGTTGTTCTTCGGGTTGAGGTCGTCGCGGCTCTGGTCGACGAAGCCGAGGTGGACGGTCGAGCCGATCTCGATCGTGCCGCTGTCGGGCTTTTCCTTGCCGGTGAGCAGCTTGAACAGCGTGGACTTGCCCGCGCCGTTCGGCCCGATCACGCCGACGATGCCGCCCGGCGGCAGCGTGAAGGACAGGTCTTCGAACAGCAGCTTGTCGCCATAGGCCTTCGAGATGTTCTTGACCTCGATAACCTTGCCGCCGAGCCGTTCGGGCACCTGGATGACGATCTGGGCCTTGCCGACGGCGCGGTTGTCCTGCGCGTTCTGCAGTTCCTCGAACTTGCGGATACGCGCCTTGGACTTGGTCTGGCGCGCGGCCGGGGTCTGGCGGATCCACTCAAGCTCGCGGGACAGGGCCTTCTGCTTGCCGCTTTCCTCGCGCTCTTCCTGTTCGAGGCGCTTGGCCTTCTTTTCGAGGTAGGTCGAGTAGTTGCCCTCGTACGGGAAGTACTTGCCCCGGTCGAGTTCGAGGATCCAGCCGACCACGTTGTCGAGGAAGTAGCGGTCGTGGGTGATCATCAGCACCGCGCCGGCATATTCCTGGAGGTGGTGTTCCAGCCATTCGACGCTTTCGGCATCGAGGTGGTTGGTCGGTTCGTCGAGCAGCAGGATGTCCGGCTTCTGGATCAGCAGGCGCGTGAGCGCGATGCGGCGCTTTTCACCGCCCGAAAGGCTGTCCACCTTCCAGTCGCCCGGCGGGCAGCGCAGGGCTTCCATCGCGATTTCGAGCTGGTTGTCGAGCGTCCAGCCGTCGACCGCATCGATCTTGCCTTGCAGGTCGCCCATTTCCTCCATCAGCGCGTCGAAATCGACGTCTTCGGGCGGATCGGCCATCAGGTTCGAGATTTCGTTGAAACGGTCAACCAGGTCCGCCGTCGCGCGCGCGCCGTCCTTGACGTTTTCCAGCACGGTCTTGCTGTTGTCGAGCTGGGGTTCCTGCTCGAGATAGCCGACGGTGATGTTCTCGCCCGGCCATGCCTCGCCGGTGAAATCGGTGTCGATCCCGGCCATGATCTTGATGAGCGTGGACTTGCCCGCGCCGTTCGGACCGACGATGCCGATCTTGGCACCCTGGTAGAATTGCAGGCTGATGTTGCTCAGCACCGGCTTGGGAGCACCGGGGAAGGTCTTCGTCATGTCCTTCATGACGTAGGCGTATTGCGCGGCCATCGGATTCCTCTGGGGATTGGCGTGTTTCGGAAAGTTGCAGCGCCTCTACAGGCGCGGCCAGTCCGCCGCAAGCATGGCTTGCGGGTTCACGCGGCAGAAGGGCGCGGAGTTTGGGTCTGCGGGGTTCGAATGGTGGGCGCTGACGGGCTCGAACCGCCGACCCTCTCGGTGTAAACGAGATGCTCTACCAACTGAGCTAAGCGCCCCCTCACGGAGAGCCGGTGCTAATGCTGCGAATTGTCGCCGAGGTCAACCGGGGAGGTGCGTCCTCGCGCATCACCAATCCTGAGAGGATGATGCGCGAGGGCAATGCTTACTTAACGGTGGCGAGATAGCCGATGAGCGCAGCGCGTTCCGCAGCGTCGGGGACGCGGGTGACCATGCGGGTGCCGGGCACCAGTCCGGTCGGGTTGGTCAGGAAATTGTCGAGATTGGCCTTTGTCCAGACCACGCTCGCACCCTTGAGCGCGGGCGAATAGCTCGGGAATGCGGCGCTGCCAGCCTTGCGGCCGACCACGCCGGCGAGAGTGGGGGCCATCGGGCCGGACTTGGGCGTGACCGTGTGGCAGACCGCGCAGCGCTGCTTGAACAGCTGCTCGCCCGAGGCTGCCTGGGCCGATGCGGTGCCGGCAGTTCCGGCCGCGGCCAGCGCGATGCCTGCGGCAAGGGTGATTGCGAGCTTGTTCATGACGGTCCTTTCCAATCTTCGCGGCGCTTGTGGCACCGGCATTATGCCGAGGCGAAAAACGGCCTCGCTTCAGCGGGCGATTGCCCGAGCGACGTTTAACGCAGCATGAAGGGGGATGCCCATCGCAGCACTTGCAGCGCGGCTGTCAAGCGTGGGCCGGCGGAAAATGCGGCCGACCGGGGCAAGGGCCACCGGTCGGCGCGCGGTTATGATCAGGCGCGCAGCATCGCCTTGACGTGGTCGGGCGTCAGCGGAAGCCGGCGGGCCGGCTTGCCGGTGGCATCGAAGAATGCTGCGGCGATGGCCGGTGCGGCAAGCGCATTGGCGCTTTCCGAACCCTGGCCATAGTTGCCGACCGAGGCATTGCCGGCGAGCACGATCTTGAGTTCAGGCATCTGTTCGGCCGTCAGGATCGGGTAGCCCGACCAATCAACCGAGGTGATCGTCCCTTCGTCGAAGGTTACTTCTTCGTGAAGTGCCTCGCTCACCCCCATCAGGCACCCGGCTTCGGCCTGACGCTTGAGTTGCATCGGGTTCACCATGATGCCCGGATCGGCGACCAGCGTCATCCGTTCAACCTTGACCTCGCCCGTGGACGGGGTGACCGCGATCTGCGCGGCGCAGGCCCAGTAGCCATTGTCGCGCAGCATGATCGACACGCCTTGTCCACGCACCACGCGGGTTCCGGTGGCCTTGGCCGTAGGCGCGGGGGAGGACCGGGTGGTCCAGCCCGATTCCTGGCGCAGCCGTTCGAGAATGGCCTTGAAGCGAGGGTCGGTGACATGATCCAGACGGAACTGCAGCGGGTCCTTGCCGGCCAGTGCTGCCGCTTCGGACATCGCGGTTTCACGGGGGAAGTTCTGCTGGAACTGGATCGGCGTACGCATCGAGTGATCGCGCAGACCGACCTTGAGCGGCGAGGCGCGTTCGCCGATCTGGTAGGTCGAGAAACCTGTTTCGTCGACGGCCGGCACCGCGCCATAGACCCAGCGGTCGGCGATCGGCGTCGCCAGCTTGTAGAACGGATTGGCGTTATCCGGGTTGGGCGCGTCGATGGTCGGCAGGCCGGCGAGGATCGCGCCGATCGGGCGGTCATCCTGCATCGGCGGGCCGCGATGCTCGGCCGCATAGGTTGCAATCCTGCCCGACGCATCGAGCCCGATCGTGACCTGCGAGAGCATGGCGGACGACTGGGTCGACCACTGCATTTCGTCGGCGCGCATCCACTGCACCCGGACAGGCCGGCCCAGTTCGCGCGACAGCAGCACGGCCTCGTTTTCCGAACCGGCGCTGCCGCCGTTCGAGCGGCCATAGTGACCGGACCCCGGATAGGTCCGCACAACTACCTTGTCGTTGGAAACGCCCAGCATCTTGGCAACGTGGCTGCGCAGGTACTGGGGATTCTGGCTGTGGGTGTGGAGCGTTACCGACCCGTCGGGACGCACATCGGCGAGGGTGACCATCGGACTGATCGGCGCGTGCTTGAAGTACGGCATGAAGTATGCCGCCTTGTGGGTCTTGACCGCTGCGGGCGAACCAGCCGGGGCAGCCTTGGAGAACTGGCTCTTGGTGCTGGGCACTTCGGTCCAGTTCACCTGCTTGGCGAAATAATCCTGCAGCTTGTCATGGCCTGGCAGGCCCTTCCACTCGGTCCACTTCGTGGCGCCCGCAACCTGCATCGCGGCCTGCACGGCTTCCCATTCGTTGGGCGAAACCACTGCGACAAGGTTCCCGATCACCACGGTCCGGGCGTTCGGATATTGCGCAGCATCGACCTTGCCAGCCTCGACCAGCTTGGAGCCGAGCGTGGCGGGGAATACCATCCGCGCATGAACCATGCCGGGCAGCTTGACGTCTCCGACCCACACCGTCTTGCCTGCGACCTTGGGGCGGATGATCGGGTTCGGGAAAGACTTGCCGACGACGGTATACTGCGAGGTCGGCTTGAGCGGCGGATTGCCGGTGACCGAAAGTCCCATCATCGCGGTGACTTCGCCGCTGACCGGGATCGTCAGCTGCAGGTCCTGCCCGGCGATAAGCTCGCCATAGGTGGCCGACTTGCCGCCGCCCGAGATCACGCCGTCACTGATCGACAGGTCGCCGCGTGCCACGCCGAACTTGCGCGCGGCAAGGTCAAGCACGGCCTCTCGGGTGTAGGCCGCAGCCTTGCGGAGGTTTAGCAGGTTGAAGCGCAGCAGGCCAAACGTGCCGCCGCCATCGGGCGTGCGGTCGGTGTCGCCGGTGATCGTTTCCTTCATCGCCGAGAACGGCATCGACAGCTCTTCGGCAACTGCCTGGCGATAGGCTGTGTAGATCGAGCTCTGCCCGAAATCGCACTTGCCGGTGCGAATCACCACAGAGTTGTCTGCGTGAATCTCGATCCACGAGGCCGGGCGCGTGGCATCGAGCGTGGTGGTGCCGCTGGCCTGGGCTCCGGCCATGCCCGGGGCAAGGCCTACCGAGACGACGAGCACGCCGCCAGTGGCGAGAAAGCCGCGGCGGCTGAATTCCGCGCCGTGGACGAGGACGGTTTCGGTATCCGTGGTCGTGCTCACTTGGCGCCTCCTTCGGCCATCAGGCGGGCGGCGCGATGGGCGCCATCGAGGATCGCGGCATAGCTGCCGCAGCGGCACAGGTGTGGCGAGGGCCCCGAGGTGGTCAGCGCCGCCTTGATCTGGGCGTCGGTGGGCGAGGGGGTGTGTTCCAGAAGCTCGGTGACCTTGATCATCATCCCGAACTGGCAGATCCCGCACTGCGGCACCTGTTCCTGGTCCCAGGCTTCCTGAACGGGGTGCAGCTTTCCGGCGGCCTGCTCCGCCGAGAGGCCCTTCTGCTTGGCCCAGCGCGCCGGAAGCCCGTCAACCGTCGTGACTTCCTTGCCCTCCAGAGCGGAGATCGGGGTGATGCAGGAACGGATTTCCTCGCCGTCGGCCAGCACCGAGCAGGCGCCGCACTGCGCCAGCCCGCAACCGAACTTGGGCGTCATGACGTCCAGTTCGTTGCGCAGGACATACAGCAGCGGCGTATCGGGCGCCGATGTCACGTCACGATCGACGCCATTTACCTTGAGCTTCGTCATTCGGATCCCTCCCGGGGGGTTTGCATCAGCGATTGACCAGTTGGGCCATGACGGCCGGATAGCGTTCGCCGTGAACCTGCAGATTATCCAATATTTCCGCAATGGCCGCAAGCTCGGCTACATTTAGCGACAAATTCGCGGCGCCGACGTTTTCGACGAGACGGTGCTGCTTGGTCGTGCCCGGGATCGGCACGATCCACGGCTTTTGTGCCAGAACCCAGGCCAGCGCGATCTGGGCGTTGGTGACGCCCTTGGCTGCGGCGATTTCGCCAATTTTTGCCACCAGGACCTGGTTGAGTGCCCTGTTCTCGGCCGAAAAGCGCGGGACGACATTGCGGAAATCACCCGGGGCAAACTCGGTATCGGGAGTGAATGCACCGGTGAGGAAGCCCTTGCCGAGCGGGCTGAACGGCACGAAGCCGATGCCGAGCTCTTCCAACACCGGGAAAATTTCCGCTTCCGGGTTTCGCCACCACATCGAATATTCGCTTTGCAGCGCCGTCACGGGTTGGACCGCGTGGGCCGCGCGGATCGAGCCTGCGCCTGCTTCCGACAGGCCAAAGTGGCGAACCTTGCCCTCGGCGATGAGGGCTTTCACCGTTCCTGCCACATCTTCCATCGGCACGGCCGGATCGACCCGGTGCTGGTAGAACAGGTCGACGTAGTCGGTTCGCAGATTGCGCAGGCTGTTTTCGATGACGATCCGGATGCGTTCGGGCCGGCTGTCGAGCCCGACCCGCGGATCGCCGTCGCGGAAGCCGAACTTGGTGGCGATGACCACCTTGTCGCGCACTCCTTGCAGTGCCTCG
>Ga0228701_1001639_pt1 | contig 14835 bp, 14 predicted proteins | sample McNCre117_Aug_MG_2_FD_178017 | JGI IMG/M metagenome (GOLD analysis project Ga0228701, IMG submission 178017) | Freshwater microbial communities from McNutts Creek, Athens, Georgia, United States - 11-17_Aug_MG | ecosystem: Environmental > Aquatic > Freshwater > Creek | place: USA: Georgia...
CGTCAGGGTCACCGTCAGCAGTTCACCGAACTGCAAATCGGTGCGATCACTGCCTGAGGAGAATAGGTCATGGCACAGAAAAAAGGCGGCGGCTCTACGCGCAACGGTCGTGATTCCAAGCCAAAAATGCTGGGTGTCAAGGCTTTCGGTGGCGAACTGATCAGCGCTGGCTCGATCATCGTTCGTCAACGTGGTACCAAGTTCCATGCTGGCAACAACGTCGGCATCGGCAAAGACCACACGCTGTTTGCCTTGGTTGACGGCCACGTGTCGTTTTCCACCAAAGGCGAGCTGAGCAAGCACATGGTGAACGTGACGCCGGCTGTCTAAGCCCGTCTCGCCCATTGCGAAGAGGAGCCCCGCAAGCCGGGGCTTTTCGCATTTTGGTTCGCTGCCATTGGGCAGCAAACCCCAAGCTACACTGGAAATTTCATGAAGTTCGTTGACGAAGCCTACATTGACATCGCCGCAGGTGACGGCGGGAACGGCTGCGTCTCGTTCCGCCATGAAAAGTACAAGGAATTCGGTGGTCCCAACGGGGGGGATGGCGGTCGCGGTGGGCATGTGTTTGCCTATGCCGACGTCAATCTCAACACCTTGGTCGATTACCGTTATTCACGTCGACACGAGGCCAAACGCGGCCAGCACGGCATGGGCTCCGACATGTTTGGTGCTGCCGGTGACGACATCACCCTCAAAATGCCTGTGGGCACCATCATCACCGATGCCGAAACCGGCGAGGTGCTTTACGAACTGCTGGTCCCCGGTGAAACCATCATGATTGCCAAGGGCGGTGACGGTGGTTTTGGCAACATGCGCTTCAAGAGCGCCATCAACCGTGCCCCGCGTCAAAAGACTCCTGGTTGGGCCGGTGAAAAGAAAGAACTCAAGCTTGAGCTGAAGGTGCTGGCCGATGTGGGGCTGCTGGGCATGCCCAATGCGGGCAAATCTACCTTCATCGCGGCTGTGTCCAACGCCCGCCCCAAGATCGCTGACTACCCGTTCACCACCTTGCATCCCAATCTGGGGGTGGTGCGTGTGGGCCCAGAGCAAAGCTTTGTCGTGGCCGATGTGCCTGGTCTGATCGAAGGCGCCTCGGAAGGCGCTGGCCTGGGTCACTTGTTTTTGCGCCATTTGCAGCGCACCCGTTTGCTGCTGCATGTGGTTGATTTCGCGCCGTTTGATGACAACGTCGATCCGGTGGCGCAGGCCAAAGCCATCGTGGCCGAACTCAAAAAGTACGACGCAGGTTTGTACAACAAACCGCGCTGGCTGGTGCTCAACAAGCTGGACATGGTGCCCGCTGAAGAGCGCGAAGCCCGGGTCAAGGATTTCATCAAGCGCATGCGCTACAAAGGTCCGGTGTTTGAGATTTCGGCCCTGACCCGTGAAGGGTGTGAGCCTTTGATCAAGGAAATTTACAAACACATCAAGGCCCAACAAATCGTTGAACAAGGCCCGATTGACGTTGATCCGCGTTTCAAGGAACCTGCGCCAGAGCCCGCGCAAGACGATCCGCGTTTCAAAACAGCTGAATAACCCGGACCGTTGATGCGGGACGCAACCACTTCGAGCATGACCACACCTGTTTCTTCCGTCTTGCGTGACGCCCGCCGCATTGTTGTCAAGGTTGGCTCCAGCCTGGTGACCAACGAAGGCAGGGGCTTGGACGAAGCGGCCATCGGTGAATGGTGTCGCCAGATGGCGTTGCTCGTGGCGCAGGGCAAAGAGGTGGTGATGGTTTCCAGCGGGGCCATTGCCGAAGGCATGAAACGCCTGGGTTGGACGACTCGCCCCAGCGAAGTGCCCGCTTTGCAGGCTGCTGCTGCCGTAGGGCAGATGGGGTTGGCGCAGATGTACGAAACCAAACTGCGCGAAAACGGCATGGGCAGTGCCCAGGTGCTGCTCACGCACGCTGATCTGGCCGACCGTGAACGCTACCTCAATGCCCGCTCGACTTTGCTTACCTTGTTGCAGCACCGTGTGCTGCCCGTGATCAATGAAAACGACACGGTCGTCAATGACGAAATCAAGTTTGGTGACAACGACACTCTGGGTGCCTTGGTGGCCAACTTGGTCGAAGCCGATGTGTTGGTGATCCTGACCGATCAAAAAGGGCTTTATACCGCCGACCCCCGCAAAGATCCGAGTGCCACCTTTGTCCACGAAGCGCGTGCGGGTGACCCGCTGCTCGAAACCATGGCTGGCGGTGCCGGCTCCAGCATCGGCAAGGGCGGCATGATCACCAAGATCCTGGCGGCCAAGCGCGCAGCCGGCTCTGGCGCATCCACTGTGATCGCGTGGGGCCGCGAGCCCGACGCGCTGATGCGTTTGTGCCAGGGTGAGATCATTGGCACCTTGCTGGTGGCCCAGACAGCCAAACAACAAGCCCGCAAGCAATGGATGGCTGACCACCTGCAATTGCGTGGGTCGGTCACGGTCGATGCCGGTGCTGCCCACAAAGTGATGACTGAAGGCAAGAGCCTCCTGCCCATTGGCATGACCGGTGTGTCGGGTGATTTTTCACGTGGCGATGTGATTGCCATCCGTGACGAGCAAGGCGCTGAAATTGCCCGTGGCCTGGCCAATTACGCCAGTGCCGAGGCCCGCTTGCTGTGCCGAAAACCCTCGCATGACTATCAGGCTTTGCTGGGTTACACCGCCGAACCAGAAATGGTGCATCGTGACAACCTGATTCTCAGTCACTGATCAGCTCCTTTACTGGCCCGTAAAAAAGCCCACTTTGCGTGGGCTTTTTGTTGTCGGTTTGGCCTGTTCATCCCTGTGGATTGGGGTCGAAGCTGGCACCGGGCGGCAGTTCCATGTGCATGGGTGGCTGCATGTCGGGTGATGGACCCTGGTCTTGCTCGAACGGCTCGCGGGGACCTCGCGGACCGCCGCGCAAATAACGGTTGTGCCGCTCCTGACGGGGCAGGAAGCGGGCCAGTTCGGTCAACGCCATTTCATAAACACCGCGCTTGAACTCCACCACCACATCCAGCGGGACCCAGTAATCGTTCCAGCGCCAAGCATCGAACTCAGGGTGGTCGGTGGCGCGCAGGTTCAGGTGGTGGTCATGGGTGACCAATTGAAGCAGGTACCAGATCTGTTTCTGGCCCTTGTAAAAGCCGCGAGCATCCCTGCGGATGAAGCGGTCCGGCACCTCATAGCGCAACCAGTCACGGGTTCGGGCCACGATGCGCACATGCTCCGGGTGGAGCCCCACTTCTTCGTGCAGTTCACGGAACATCGCTTGTTCAGGACTTTCGCCCCGGTCGATGCCGCCTTGCGGAAACTGCCAGCTGTGGGTGCGTATGCGCTTGCCCCAGAAAACCTGGTTTCTCTGGTTGAGCAGAATGATGCCGACGTTCGGCCTAAAGCCTTCACGGTCAAGCAGAATCAACCTCAAATTTTTTAAATTGTGTCCATTATGCACGCCGCAAAGACGCTTGCTTCTGGATGTTTCCCCTGATGCCCTTGTCAATTAGTCTGCTGCGATGAAAGCCTCTCAATTTCTCATCTCCACCCTCAAAGAAGCCCCTGCCGATGCCGAAGTGGTCAGCCACAAGCTGATGACCCGTGCCGGCATGATCAAGAAGCTGGGTGCTGGCATCTACAACTACATGCCCATGGGCCTGCGTGTCATCCGCAAGGTTGAAGCCATTGTGCGCGAAGAGATGAACCGCGCAGGCGCGATTGAGATGACCATGCCCGTGGTGCAGCCTGCAGAGCTGTGGCAAGAGACGGGTCGCTTTGACAAGATGGGCCCTGAATTGCTGCGCATCAAGGACCGCCATGGCCGCGATTTCGTGATCCAGCCCACCAGTGAAGAAGTCGTGACCGATGTGGTGCGTCAGGAAGTGCGCAGCTACAAACAGCTGCCCAAAAACTTCTACCAGATCCAGACCAAATTTCGCGATGAGCGCCGCCCCCGCTTTGGCCTGATGCGTGGCCGCGAGTTCATCATGAAGGACGCCTACAGCTTTGACCGCGACATGGCCAGTGCCAAGGCCAGCTACCAGGTGATGGCCGGGGCCTACCGCAAGATTTTTGACCGTTTTGGTCTGACCTACCGTGCTGTGGCTGCTGACAGCGGTGCCATCGGGGGAGACCTCAGCGAAGAATTCCAAGTGATCGCCGCCACCGGCGAAGACGCCATCGTCTATTGCCCCACCAGCAGCTATGCCGCCAACATCGAAAAAGCCGAAGCACTGGCCCCCAGCCAGCCACGCGGCGCGGCAAGCCAAGCGCTGACCAAGACCGCCACCCCCGGCAAAAGCACCTGCGAAGACGTGGCGAGCTTGCTCAACGTCCCCCTGTCCACCACCGTCAAATCGCTGGTGCTGGCCACCGACACCCTGAACGAGCAAGGTGAGATCGTCAAATCCCAAGTCTGGCTGCTGTTGCTGCGTGGCGACCACGAGATGAACGAAGTCAAGGTCGGCAAGCTGCCCGGCATGGAAGGCGGTTTCCGCTTTGCCACCTTGGGTGAAATCGAAGACCATTTCGGTTGCAAGCCTGGTTACTTGGGCCCACTGAACCTGAAGAAACCTGTGCATCTGGTGGCCGACCGCGATGTGGCCGTGATGGCCGACTGGATTTGTGGTGCCAACGAAGAAGACTTCCACATCACGGGGGTCAACTGGGGCCGCGACCTGCCCGAGCCTGCGCTGGTGGCCGACATCCGCAATGTGGTCGCTGGCGACAAGTCGCCTGACGGCCAGGGCGAGCTGGCGATCGAGCGCGGCATCGAAGTGGGCCATGTGTTCTACCTGGGCACCAAATACTCCAAGGCCATGAACGCCACCTTCCTGGATGAAAACGGCAAGCCTCAGTTTCTGGAGATGGGCTGTTACGGCATTGGCGTGACGCGCCTGCCTGCTGCGGCCATCGAGCAAAACCACGACGAGCGCGGCATCATCTGGCCCGACGCCATCGCCCCCTTCACCGTGGTGGTCTGCCCCATTGGCATGGACCGCAGCGAGGCCGTCAAGGCCGAAGCCGAGCGCCTCTATGCCGCTTTGCTGGCTGACGGGGTCGACGTGATCTTGGACGACCGAGGTGAGCGCCCCGGGGCCATGTTTGCCGACTGGGAACTGATCGGTGTGCCGCACCGCATCACCATTGGCGACAAAGGTCTCAAGGATGGGCAGGTCGAATACCAGCACCGTCGCGATGCCGAGTCCAGCAAGGTGGCCGTGGCCGACATCCTGGCCCACGTCAAGGCACGCCTGACTGCCTGATTGGCGTGATCATGCCGCCCTTGGGCAGCCCTGTACGCCGGGCCTTGGGTGTTCGGTTGCTGCTGGGCCTGCTGCCCACAGGCTGGGCGCAGGCAGGAACCCAGCTCGAAGAACCCCTCTCGCACGCCGTGCGTTCGGCACTCAGTGCCGCCGTGGCTGCAGCGGCGCCGCCCGAGCCGTTGCTGGTTACCCCTCAAGACCAGCAAGCCTATGCACACTGGCAAGCTGCTTGCAGCCAGCGCCTGACGCGTTACACCCGTCACCCCACTGAGCGGCAAGAGTTTTTGCAAACCCTCTGGTACGAAGCCCGTCGCGCCGGCTTGCCCTTGTCACTGGTGCTGGGCGTGGTGCAAGTTGAAAGCGCGTTTCGCAAATTTGCCGTTTCGGGCAGCGGGGCACGCGGCTACATGCAGGTCATGCCGTTTTGGGCGCGGCTGATTGGCGATGGCGATGACAGCCGCTTGTTTCACATGCAGACCAACCTGCGCTTTGGCTGCGTCATCCTGCGCCATTACCTGGACCGAGAGCGCGGCGACACCTTCATGGCGCTGGGCCGCTACAACGGCAGCCGTGGGCAACCGGCTTATCCGCAGGCCGTGTTGACCGCGCAGCGCGGGTGGGCCCATCCTGTGGATTGATGAGAAAAAGCCACCCGAAGGTGGCTCTTTGGGGCCGCAGCCCAGACCGTGATCGACGATCAGGCCTGGCCGTTGATCACTTGTTGCAGTTCACCCGATTCGTACATGTCCATCATGATGTCCGAACCGCCAATGAATTCGCCCTTGATGTAGAGCTGGGGGATGGTGGGCCAGTTGCTGTATTCCTTGATGCCCTGGCGGATTTCCTGATCGTCCAGCACGTTCACGGTTTTGACCGTTTTGGGGTCCACGCCGCAGGCCTTGAGGATCTGGATGGCCCGGCCCGAAAAACCGCACATGGGGAAGCTGGCGCTGCCTTTCATGAACAGCAGGATGTCGTTGCCTTTGACGAGTTCGTCGATGCGTTGTTGGGTGTCGCTCATGGTTTTCTACTCCAGATGGGGCCGATATTGAATGAACTGAATTATCCCCCTGATTGAAAACACCCACCGGTGCAGCGCTCAATCCCGGCCAGATCGCGGCGTGATTGCACTTGAACAAAACCAGCACCTCGCAACAACGCCTGCACGGCATCAGCTTGATCCCAGCCGTGTTCCAGCAGCAGCCAGCCACCCGGGGCCAGGCGACTGGGGGCTTGGGCGATGATCTGGCGGATGTCATCCAGGCCATCGGCACCACTCGTCAGGGCGCTCAGGGGTTCGTGCGTCAGCGCAGCCAGATGCGGATCACCATCGGCCACATAAGGCGGGTTGGAGACGATCAATTCAAAGGGCCCCGCCAAGGCATCCATCCAGTGGCTGAGCACGCATTGCACCGGCAAACCCAGACGTTTGGCATTGACACTGGCCACGGCCAGGGCATCGGCGCTGGCATCCACCGCTGTCAGCTGCCAGCTTGGGCGTTCGTGCTGCAAGGCCAGGGCCACAGCCCCGCTGCCCGTGCCCAGGTCCAGCACGCGGGCTGGCTGGCCCACGGGCAGCCGTTCCAGCGCCCATTCGACCAGGGTTTCGGTGTCGGGGCGGGGGTCCAGCACACGGGCGTCGATGTGCAGGCGCAACCCAAAAAACTCCTTGATGCCGGTGATGTACGCGATGGGCTCGCCCGCCAAACGTCTGTGCAGCAAAGGTTCCAGCCGCTCGGCCACACTGGTGGGCATCACATCGCTGTCGTGGGTCAGCAGCCAGGCCCGGTCATGCGGTTCGCGGCCCAGGGCATGCAGGTGCAGCACCTGAGCGTCGATGCGGGCCAGGCCCAGCGCGTGGGCGCGTTGCAGGCTTTGGGCCAGTGTCAGGGACGGATGTGTCATGGTGTCGCGCCAATTTCCAATGCGGCCAGTTGCTGCGCAGCTTCATAGGCTTGCAACGCAGTGACCACGTCCTGGAGTTCGCCTTCCATGATGCTCAGCAATTTGTACAGGGTCAGGTTGATGCGGTGGTCGGTCAAACGGCCTTGCGGGAAGTTATAGGTACGGATGCGGTCAGACCGGTCGCCGCTGCCGATCAGACTCTTGCGCTCGGCGGCGTCCTTGGCGGCACGCTCGGTGCGGTCTTTTTCCTGGATTCGGGCGGTCAGCACTTTCAGCGCCTGCGCCTTGTTGCCGTGCTGGCTGCGACCATCCTGGCACTCGGCCACGATGCCGGTGGGCAGGTGCGTGATGCGCACAGCCGAGTCGGTCTTGTTGATGTGTTGTCCGCCGGCACCGCTGGCTCGAAAGGTGTCAATGCGCAAGTCAGACGGGTTGATTTTGATGGCCTCGGCTTCGTCGGGCTCGGCCAGTACGGCCACGGTGCAGGCACTGGTGTGGATGCGGCCCTGCGTTTCGGTGGCGGGCACGCGCTGCACGCGGTGGCCGCCTGATTCAAATTTGAGTGCGCCGTACACGCCGTCGCCCGATGTGCCGCCTTCGATGCGCACCACCACTTCCTTGTAGCCCCCCAACTCGCTTACCGATTCGGAAACGATCTTGCAGCGCCAGCCCTGGCTTTCGGCGTAGCGGGTGTACATGCGCAGCAAGTCACCGGCAAACAAGGCGGACTCGTCGCCCCCCGTGCCCGCGCGTATTTCCACAAACGCTGGGCGTGCATCGTCAGGGTCTTTGGGCAGCAGCATGCGCTGCAGCTCGGCGTCCAGGGTTTGCAACTCGGCGCTGGCGCTGGCGATTTCTTCTTCGGCCATCTCCTGCAGATCGGGGTCGTTCAGCATGGCTTGGGCGGCGGCCAGATCGGCCGTGCGTTGCTGAAAGCGGGTAAATCGCGAAGCCACAGCGCTGACTTCGGCATGCTCGCGTGACAGTTTCAGAAACTGGCTCATGTCGCCCATGATGTCTTCACGCGAGAGCAAAAAGTCCAGCTCGGTCAGCCGCAAGGCATAGCGTTCAAGTTGTTGGATCAGAAAAGGTTTCATGCGGCCAGATTTTTTGCAGGTCGGCGTTTCAGCTCCGACAATCAATGTGCGCTGAGGCACGGTTTTGTCGGAGCTGAAACTCCGACATACCCCGTCGCTGTCTGTCGCTAACGTTCTTGTCGCAAAAACAGGCGTTGCACCGTTTGCATGGTCTGCTCGCGGTGGGCGGGGTCGGCGCTGCGCAGTTCGGCCAGGGTGCCGTGCAGCATTTTTTGGGTCAAGCCCTTGGCCAGGGTTTCGAGCACGGCGGCGGGGTCATCGCCTTTGGCCAGCAGTTTGCGGGCGCGGCCCAGTTCGGCTTCACGCCAGGCATCGGCCTGGGTTTGCAGTTGCTGGATCAGCGGCACAGTGTCACGCTGACCCAGCCAGTGGTTGAAGCTTTGCACCCCGGCGTCGATAATGACTTCGGCCTCGGCCACAGCGGCCTGGCGCTGGGCCTGACCCGCTTGCACCACGCTGGCCAGATCGTCCACGGTGTAGAGGTACACGTCTTCGAGTGACTTGACTTCGGGCTCAATGTCGCGCGGCACAGCCAGATCGACCATGAACATCGGGCGGTGCTTGCGCTTTTTGAGCGCCCGCTCCACCGCGCCCAGGCCAATCAGGGGCAAGGTGCTGGCGGTGCAGCTGATCACCGCGTCAAACTCGTGCAGGCGGTCGGGCAGGTCCGCCAGGCGCATCACCTCGGCACCAAAGCGGCTGGCGAGTTTTTCGCCGCGTTCCAGGCTGCGGTTGGCAATGGCCAGCGCCTTGGGCTGACGGGCCGCAAAGTGGGTGACCACCAGCTCGACCATCTCGCCCGCGCCGACAAACAGCACCTTGATGTCTTTGAGGTCTTCAAACAGCTGGCTGGCCAGGCGCACCGAAGCGGCGGCCATGCTGATCGAGTGTGCGCCGATTTCGGTGGCGGTTCGCACCTCTTTGGCCACGGCGAAACTGCGCTGAAACAACTGGTTGAGCGTGCTGCCCAAGGCACCAGCTTGCTCGGCTGCACGCACGGCGTCTTTGAGCTGACCCAGAATCTGAGCTTCACCCAGCACCATTGAGTCAAGCCCGCTGGCCACCCGAAAGGCGTGGCGGGCGGCTTCATTGCCTTCGAGCAAATAGGTGTGCGATTGCAACTCTTGTGCCGTCACGCCCCCGGCTTCGGCCAGCCAGCGCAGGGTGTCGGCGGCGGCGGCCTCGTCGGCGGCGCAATAAATTTCGGTGCGGTTGCAAGTGGACAAGATCGCCGCTTCGGGCGTTTGGCTCGTGCGCTGCGCCAGATTGGCGCGCAAGCCCTGCAATGTGGGGGCCAGCTGATCCACGGCGAACGCAAACCGGCCGCGCAGATCGAGCGGCGCAGTCGTGTGGTTCAAACCCAGGGTCCAGACAGCCATGCACCGATTATAGAAACCCCCCTTTTTGAGGACTTTTTGCCAGGTACAGTCGCACGCCTTCAGGGCACAATCGACGGGCGTTCCGGCCTTGGTGCCGGATTTTTTTACTCCCCACCGTTTGTCGCCCATGACCGTCTGGCAATTGACTTTGCATCTGCTTAACTTTGTGCTGCCCGCACTGGCCATGGCCGTGCTCATGCCGTGGTCGGGGCGCTGGGTCATGCGCTCGCAGGGGGCGGTGCCGGTGCGCAGGCGCATGGCGGTGCATGCAGTGTGTGGCGTGGCGGTGTTGGTGGCCGGGTTGGTGGTGCAGGGGCACGACGGCGAGATGGCCACCTATGGTGCGCTGGTGCTGGTGGCCGCCACGGCCGAATGGGCCATGCACCGGGGCTGGTCTAATTCTTGAGGCCTATGTCGCAACTTCGAGGCGGAGGCCTAATTCAAGCCGGGCTGAACAGATCCACCCGGTCGGTGATGATGCCGTCGGTGCCCAGGACCAGCAGGTGGGCAGCGGCCCATTCGTCGTTGACGGTGTAGCTCAGGCAGCGCAGGCCAGCACCGTGCACGCGGGCCACGGTGGCGGTGTCCCACAGGATGTGGTTGGCAACCACGGCGCAGCAGCGCAAGGCCAGGGCTGCTTCCAGCCAGCCTTCCCACAAGGTGTCGACCAGCAGGCCCCGTGGCAGGTGGGGGGCGGTTTGTAAGGCTGCGGCCAGGGCCAGGGGCTGAAACGAGGTCAACAGGGGCAGGGTGTCGGCGTCCTGCCACAGTCGGGTGGTCAGCGCGGCCACGGCGGCGCCGGTGGCCGCTTCGGTGCCCGGGGTGGGTTTGATCTCGATGTTGAGCAGGTAGCGATTGGCCAGGCAATAGCGGGCCAACGCTTCCAGGGTGGGCAGGGGTTCGCCCGCATGGGTGCGTGAATGCCAGCTTCCCGCGTCCAGTTGCGACAGGGCATGCCATGGCTGGTCGCCGCCCACACCGTGGCCGTTGGTGGTCCGTTCCAGCGTGGCGTCGTGCATCAAAAACACCACGCCGTCGGCGCTGAGTTTGGCGTCGCATTCAAACATGCGGTAGCCGTGTGCTGCCCCATGGCGAAAGGCTGCCAGGGTGTTTTCGGGGGCGAGTTTGCCAGCGCCGCGGTGGGCGATCCAGCGGGGATAGGGCCAGTGTTGCATGGCGCTCAGTTTAGGCGATGCGCTTTTGGGTGACGGCGTCAAACCAGTGCACGCGGTCGGAACGGGGTGTGGCGCAGAAGGCGCTGCCCGGCGCAGGCGCAGGCAGCGATTCGTCCAGCCGCAGGGTGAGGGTTTCAGCCCCCAAGCGGGCATGCACCAGGCGCTCCGCCCCCAGCAACTCTACGGTGTCGGCAGTGAGGGTCCAGCCACCGTTTTCGGGCGCAGGCGTGATGTCCAGGTGTTCGGGTCGTATGCCCAGAATGCGCCCGTCGGGCGTGCCCGGAGCGTGTTTGAGCAGGTTCATGGGCGGCGAACCAATGAAGCTGGCCACAAAGGTGCTGGCGGGGCGGTTGTAGACCTCTTCGGGGGTGCCAAATTGCTCCATGTGCCCACCATTCATCACGATCATGCGCTGGGCCAGCGTCATGGCCTCCACTTGGTCGTGCGTGACAAACAAACTGGTGATGCCGAGCTCACGGTGGAGTTTTTGAATCTCGAGGCGGGTCTGGGCGCGCAGCTTGGCGTCCAGGTTGGACAGCGGCTCGTCAAACAAAAACACTTGGGGCTGGCGCACGATGGCGCGGCCCATGGCCACGCGCTGGCGCTGGCCGCCCGACAGTTCACGCGGTTTGCGTTGCAGCAGGTGACTCAGTTCGAGGATGCCCGCCGCTTTGTCCACGCGGGCTCTGATTTCTTCGGGCGGGCGTTTGGCGATTTTCAGACCATAGGCCATGTTGTCGAAAACGCTCATGTGTGGGTAGAGCGCGTAGTTCTGGAACACCATGGCGATGTCGCGCTCGGCGGGTTCGAGGTCATTGACCACGCGCTCGCCAATCGAGATGGTGCCGCCCGAGATGTCTTCGAGGCCCGCCACCATGCGCAGCAGGGTGGATTTGCCGCAGCCCGAGGGGCCAACGATGACGACGAATTCGCCGTCGTCAATCTGGGCGTTCAGGTCGTGGATGACGGTGTTGGCTTTGGTGCCAGCGCCGTAGGTCTTGAGGATGTGGGAGAGGGTGATGGAGGCCATGGGTTCTTTGATCAGACGGGGACAGAGCATCGCTTCGCGCTGGTCTGACCCCGGGTTCTTAATTTGACGAGGACAGAGCACCGCTTCGCGCTGGTCTGTCCCCAGGGTTATTACTTTTCGGTATCAACCAGGCCCTTGACGAACCATTTTTGCATCAGCATGACCACGGCCGCAGGCGGCAGCATGGCCAGCATGGCGGTGGCCATGACGATGTGCCATTCGGTCTGGGCGTCGCCGCCCGAGATCATGCGTTTGATGCCGATGACCACCGGGTACATGTTTTCTTCGGTGGTGACCAGCAGCGGCCACAGGTATTGGTTCCAGCCATAAATGAACTGGATCACGAACAGCGCGGCCATGCTTGTGGCCGACAGGGGCACCAGCACGTCCTTGAAAAAGCGCATGGGGCCTGCCCCGTCAATGCGGGCGGCTTCAACCAGCTCGTCGGGCACGGTCAAAAAGAACTGGCGAAACAGGAAGGTGGCTGTGGCCGAGGCGATCAGCGGCACCGTCAGGCCTGCGTAGCTGTTGAGCATGCCCAGGTCCGACACGACTTTGTAGGTGGGGCCGATGCGCACCTCGACCGGCAACATGAGGGTGATGAAAATGCCCCAGAAGATGGCCATGCGAAACGGGAAGCGGAAATACACGATGGCAAAGGCCGACAGCAGCGACATGGCGATCTTGCCCAGCGCAATGGTCAGGGCGCACACCAGGCTAACCAGCATCATGGGGCCTACCGCCGCTGTGGAGCCCATGCCAATGCGGTCACCCAGCAGGGCGGCCTTGTAGTTGTCGACCAGGTGGTTGCCCGGCCACAGTGACATGGGGGCTTTGACGACTTCTTCCATGGTGTGGGTGGAGGCGACAAAGGTCACATAGACCGGGAAAGCTACCACGATCACGCCCACAATCAGCACCACATGGGACAGCACGTCAAGAAAACGGTTGCGCTCGATCATCAGTAATTCACTTTTTTCTCGACGAAACGGAACTGCACCACGGTGAGCGCCACCACGATGACCATGAGCACCACCGATTGTGCGGCCGAGCCACCCAGGTCGAGGGCCTTGAAGCCGTCGAAGTAAACCTTGTAGACCAGGATGGCCGTGTCCTTGCCGGGGCCGCCTTTGGTGGCCGCGTCCACAATGCCAAAGGTGTCAAAAAAGGCATAGACCACGTTGATCACCAACAGAAAGAAGCTGGTGGGCGAGAGCAGCGGGAACTGGATGGTCCAGAACCGCCGCCAGGGGCCTGCGCCGTCGATGGCAGCGGCCTCGATCAGTGATTTTGGAATGCTTTGTAGCCCGGCCAGAAAAAACAGGAAGTTGTAGGACAGTTGTTTCCAGACGGCGGCCATGACCACCAGCGCCATGGCGTGGCGGCTGTTGAGCAGGGCGTTCCACTCAAAGCCCCACTGGTTGAGCGCGTAAGACACGACGCCAATGCTGGGCGAGAACAAAAACAGCCAGACCACGCCCGCCACCGCAGGGGCCACGGCATAGGGCCAGATCAGCAAGGTGCGGTAAAAGCCCGAGCCGCGCACCACCCGGTCGGCAAACCAGGCCAGCACCAGCGAGATGACGATGCCCAGCCCCGCCACCAACCCTGAAAAGAGGGCGGTGGTGCCAAAAGAGGCCAAGTAGGTTTCGTCATTCCAGAGGTTGACGAAGTTTTCCAGTCCGACCCATTCGATCGAGGTGCCAAAAGGGTCGGATTGCTGAAATGATTGCAGCAAGGCCTGACCGGCGGGCCAGAAAAAGAAGACGCTGATCACGACCACCTGGGGTGCGATCAGCACCCAGGGCAGCCAGGTCGAGCGAAAGACGATGCGTTTTTCAGCAGCCAAAACGGGTCATCCGCCTTTGTTGGCTTTTTCAAACCGCTCCAGCAGGTCATTGCCACGCTTGATGATGCTGTCCAGGGCTTCCTTGGCGGTTTTCTTGCCGGCCCAGACCTGTTCGAGTTCTTCGTCCTCGATGGTGCGAATCTGCACATAGTTGCCCAGCCGGATGCCACGCGACTTGTCGGTGGTTTTTCGGATCATTTGGTTGACGGCGGTATCGGTGCCGGGGTTTTGTTTGTAAAAGCCCGATTGCTCGGTGAGCTTGAAGGCTGCCATGGTGATCGGCAGGTAGCCAGTGCGCTTGTGGCTGGCCGACTGCACTTCGGCATTCGACAGGTAATTGAAGAAGGCGGCCACGCCTTTGTATTCTTCTGCTTTTTTACCCGACATCACCCACAGGCTGGCCCCACCGATGACGGTGTTTTGCGGGGCCCCGGGCACATCGGGGTAATAGGGCAGGGTGGACAGGCCGTAGCCAAATTTGGCGTTTTTGGCCACGTTGCCGTAAAAGCCCGACGAGGTGGTGATCATGGCGCACTCGCCCGAGACGAACGAGGCCTCAGGCACGTTGGCACGGCCCTTGTAGACAAACAGGCCTTGTTTGGCCATGTTGCCCAGGTTTTCAATGTGGCGCACATGCAGGGGCGAGTTGGCAACCAGGCGGGCGTTGGTGCCGCGCATGCCGTTGCCCTGGGTGGCCAGTTCGGTGTTGTGCCAGGTGGAGAAGCTCTCCAGCTGGGTCCAGCCTTGCCAGGCGATGGTCAGCGGGCACTTGTGGCCGTTGGCCTTGAGCTTCGCCGCTGCCAGTGCCACTTCGGGCCAGGTGGCAGGTGGGCGGCTGGTGTCTATGCCGGCGGCCTTGAAGGCGTCTTTGTTGAAATAGAACACCGTGGTCGAGCTGTTGAAGGGGTATGACAGCATCTGGCCATTGGGCGCAGTGTAGTAACCGGCCACGGCAGGGACATAGGCCGAGGGGTCAAACTTGTAACCCGCATCTTGCATGACCTTACCCACCGGCACGACCACGCCCTTGCTGGCCATCATGGTGGCGGTGCCCACTTCAAACACTTGCAAGATGTGGGGTGCGTTGCCGGCACGGAAAGCGGCTACGGCAGCGGTCATGGATTCGTCGTAAGTGCCCTTGAAGACGGGATTGATCT
>Ga0228701_1001640_pt1 | contig 14833 bp, 27 predicted proteins | sample McNCre117_Aug_MG_2_FD_178017 | JGI IMG/M metagenome (GOLD analysis project Ga0228701, IMG submission 178017) | Freshwater microbial communities from McNutts Creek, Athens, Georgia, United States - 11-17_Aug_MG | ecosystem: Environmental > Aquatic > Freshwater > Creek | place: USA: Georgia...
AACGGCTGCGCGTTGGGCTGTGCCGCCGCCGCGCCCTGCTTCATGAAGAAGGTGCCGCTCAATTTCGGCGCACCAGCCGGTGGCAACCGACCTGTGAGCTGGATCGAAGCCTCTTCATCAGAGATCGTCCCGTTGGACAGCTGCTCGTAGATGCGCGACTGCTTCATGGTCCGGAAGGCTTCAAGCTCCGAGTCAGGACGCAAGTCGATGCGATCAAACGAGAAGTCGACGTAGACGTCGTACCCCATCAAGCGTAGGGCAAGGGTGAACGCGCGTGAGAAGATCGAATTGACCTTGAGCTGCACACCCTCGCAGTAGCGCACAAACAGCATCGTCTCTGTGCTGGCCACGTTCTGGCTGCCGGCCCCATGACCAAGCACCGCCGGTGGGGCCTTCGTGCCCGTCGCCAGCTTGCTGTTGATCATGGCCTGGACGGTGTCGTACTCCTTGTTCAGGGTGACGTTGCCGTTGTTCAGGTAGTCGAACTTGACCGTGTCGAAGTGAACCAGCGCGTCGTCCGGCTCCAAGTTGGAGACAGAGTTCTGAATACCCGACACGAAGCTCTCGTGGTGCGAACGCAGTCCGTCCTGGTCACCGTGCAGCTCCACCGGCACCGTCTGCTTGTACTTGTCCGAGTCGATGCTGACATCCAGCCTCGGGTGCAACGCCTTCTTGATCACGCGCCGCACGTCATTCGTGAACTCCGCGTCCGCGATCACCGCTTGCAGCGCCGCCTCCATGGGGGAGTCCGAGTACGCCTGCAGCAAATCCTGGTCCATCGCCTCGTAGAAGAACGTGGGGATGTCCAGGTTGATGTCCTGGCCGTTGATCCGCTGTACAGGGTAAGCCGCGCCCGAGCCGTCGTCGAAGAAGGAGAGCTGCGTGGTCGACACCGGCGCAAACCGGTTCGGCAGCCGCGCCTTGTCCAGCACAAGCTCCATGGAGCAGGCACCGTAGAGTCGCAACTCCTTGACCAGAGCCTCCGCCACCGCGTGAATCGACAGCAACCCGCTGAAGCCGTCCGTGTAGTCCTGCAGCCGGTTGAACCGTGCAAGCAGCTCCTGAAGCGAAGCCGTCGCCTCCGGGTTCGCCGTTCCGTCAAGGTTCCGCGCCACTGCGCAGAAATCCCGCGTCACCACCATCCGGATGTACGCCCAGACCGACGCGCTCAAGTCGGGGCTCACCGCCGCCAGGTCGTGAATCGTGGCCTTGGTCGTCGTCCCGTTGCGTAGGCTGAGGATGTCCAGGCTGGCTGTGCGCCGGTCGGTCGCCGACAGCCGCAGCTCGCCATTGGTCGTGGCCGTCCGCTTGCTGTACGACGGCTGGGTCTGCTCCCCCGGCTTGACCTTCGGCTGCACGATGGGCGGCAGCGTACTGCCCGCCGACTTGGTCGTGAACAGGCTCAAAAAGGCCGAGATGGGGTTCTTCATCGCACCAGACTCGACGAGCCCGGCGCCCGAAGTCAATCCCGGTCCTTGACCTTGAAAGTGCTCAGCTGCTGCAGGCCCGTGAGATGGGCGCCTGTAGCGATGCCCCGCATCTGGTTGGCGATGTTCAGGTAGTTCAGGGCGTGGTGGTAGTGGTCCGCCCCCCGGCTGGACTTCTGCCACATCGACGTGAACTCCCCGTTGCGCAGGGTTGCGCTTGCGCGCTTCATGTCCTGCAGGTGGGCCTTGAACAACTCCCAGTCTGGTCCTCGAGCAAACCAGAGCTTACCGCCGCGAATGTCCGCAAGCAGTTGGTCGAACGCCGCGTTCCGGTTCACACTGACCTGGCGAACACCTGCGAGGGCGTTGCTGGGGTCCGCCTCCCTCTGCCTCACCTCAAATGATCCCAAGCCCGCCTTGGTCACGTAGCTGGCTCCGTACAGGTTGGGGTCGCTCTCGCTGATCGACATCACCAGGTCCGTGTACGGTTGGATGTCGCTGACCTTGATGCTGATCCGGTACTGAAGAGTCAAGGCTGCATACCGCTCCCTGAACCGTGCCAGCGGCACCCTCTCGTAGTGAACCACCCCCATCCGACCATCCGAGCCCATACCACCTATGGTGAAGTGGCACGTCAAACCCAAGTCAATACCCATGACGTGGGTTGTGAACGGCGTGCCGGAGATGTTGACGCCAGCCGCTTCGATCTCCTCCTCCGTCAGGCCCGCCTCGGCGTCCACAGCCGGCTTTCCTAAGGAAAACTGCCTGAACTTGGCCTTCGTGGCGTACCTTGTGGAAGCGACCACGAGGTCTGACAGGGTCACCACCGTTGGGGCATCGAATGGTTGCACCTGAAAACCCGTGGCAATGTGCTTGTCATCTGGGTTCTCGCAGATCCACAGCCGGTGATCTGGCAGCAGGCTCGGGTTTCGATCGCAGGCTGGGCAAAACAGCCGCGCCTCCTGGTAGCGAACCGTGTGCAGGTTGTCCTTTGTGATCTCGTCCAGGTGCTTGTCGAACCCAGGGATCCGGACGTGGTCGTAGTAATCCGGGATGAACGTGTGCCCGCAGTAGCCGCACTTGCAGGCGTTCCAGTGCCGGCGGCTCGCCAAGAACGCTTGGTCGATCGGATCGCCCGGAAAGGTCGGGGTACTGAGGGTGATGCCCCACTTGTACTTCGAGTGGATCAAGCGTGAGTGATAGTCCCCCAGAACCGTCTGGTCACAGAAGCTGGCCTCGTCCCTGATCAGCATGTCAAGGGTTGTGGAAATGGCGGCGTTGCCCACCGCCGCGCCCTTGAAGTAGATTTCCTTGCCCACCCCAAAGGTCTTCACCTCGGCCGAGTCGATGTCGTTGCTCGATACCGCCTGCCGCAGGGTCGGGCTCGTCTGGATGATCGGGTTAAACCGGGTCTGGGAGTAGCTGGACGCGAAGTGCGCCGTCGGCAAGATGTAGCCGATCCTGAACGAACCCGGCATCAACATCACCAAGGCCAGCGCGTTCCGCAGCGCCATCTCCGAGATACCTGTCTGGGCGGACTTCCGGATCACAATCTCCTGGGCGTCCTCCTCAAGGATCCGCTTCTGGTACTCGTGCCCAACGAACGAGAACTTGGCCCCGTTGAGGTACGTGTTCCGCTCAATCCACGCCGCGGCATCCTTGCGCCCAAGGCGCTCGAATACGGCTGCCCGTACCCTGTCAAGGTGTGCTCTGTAGACGCTATCCATAGAACACCTTCAGCGGATCCGACTCCCACAGCTCGTGCGCCCACTCGCCCGGCAGCTTGTTGCCTTTGGCGTGGTTCACTGCGGCTGGCAGCACCTGCAGGTTGGCGACTGTGTGCAGGCCACAGACGTACTTGCTCTTGACTGGGTAGATGTGGTCTACGTGCATACCCTTTGGTACGCCCTCGTAGACTTTGGAGACGTTCTCCATGGAGTCCCACGGAGGCACCGACCTTGTGGCAACCCTCCTCGCAGCGCACCGTGCAAAGACCTTGTCCTTGAACCCGTTCTTGTTGTCGTGGTAGGCCGCTCGGTGGCGTTCCCGCTCCCTAGCCCTGTAACCCTCAACGTCCGCGAGCCTTCGCAGCTTCGCGGCCGCCGCCCGTTTCCTCGACGCGCAGTACCTGCAGTCGCTCCGGATCCCCAGAAGTCCCCTGGGTTCCTTGTGGTACTCGGAATACAGCCGAAGCTCCCCACAGTCGCCGCACTTCTTCTTGGAGCCCACGCCAATCCGAATGTTGAGCAGGTGCTGCTTTATGAAGGCCCGGTCAGACTCAATTGAGGTCATTGAGCGCCTCCTCGTACTTGGCAAAGAGCGCCGCCCGCATCTCTACAGGCACCTCCTGCAGCATTCCGATCACGGCCGCGTCAAGGCGCTTGACACGCTCGCTCTTGAACACCTCCTCCTGCAGCTTGGTCAAGGTCTGCAGGATCGCCGCGCAGGCATTCACCACCTGGGCGCGTTGGTTGGCCGGCGTCTCTTCCTCGGCAAGCACTGTGTTCTGCAGCTGCTGGGTGACAAGGAACTGCAGGACGAGCTCTCGCTCGAGGTTGACGTCCTTGAGTTCCCTCGCCGGCAGCATCTCGTCGATCCGCCCCCGAAGTGCCAGCAGATCGGGCACACTCATGCCGACCAGGACTACATTTGGAGTCGTTGGGGCTTGGGTGTCGCGGGGCGCCAGCGCGCGTCGGGGCAGTTCGTTGGGTATGGTGGCCATGCGGGCACCGACACTCGGTGCGGCATGGCGTCAAAGTCAATCTGGCAGGGTGTAGAACGGGTATCCGCTGTCCCAGAACAAGTCCTTGAGCTCGGCCGGCAGGCGGTTGGACTTCGCCTGGTTGTGGGTCGACTTGATGATCCTCAGGTTCTCAAGGCAGTGCAGTCCGCAGACCGCCGGGTGCCGCCTTGGGATGATGTGATCGACCTCATGCGGCACACCAGTGGCCCTTGAGATAGCCCTTGCTTCCCGGTACACCTTCCAGAGCTCCGGCCAGGTGGTCCAAGGTGCCTTTTTGAGGCCCTTTTTGCGGGAGGTGGAGACGGCGGCGACGTTGTCGGGGTCTTTTGCAAGCTGTCGGAGCTTGCTTTTGAGGTCGTTGTCTCTGGCCTTGTCGGGGTTGTTGGTTACCCAGCGGGCCCGACGGAGCCTCCAGGCGAGCTTTACGGCGTCCGGATCCGTGAGATACCGGACCTTTTGACGTACTGCGGAGGCTTCAGAGTCGCATTTTTTGCACTGATAGCGCAAAAATTTGCCTCTTTCCGGGTGAAATTGGGCAAATTCAAGCTCTTTTTTGCACGAATTGCATACTTTTGTGCCCGAAGGCATAGCCAGACCAGCCGCTTTTGCGCGGCTCTTGTTGTTCTGGCTCCAGACTCAGTGGATTGACCCCTGCAAGTCAATCCGGCAGGTCATTTCACATTGTGAAATTTCACATAGTGAAATTTTTCGGCGGCTTTGGTGGCGGTCGGCGCTTCTGCCTGGTGCGGCGAGACGTCATTGCTGGGCTTTCAAGGCGGCGAGTTGGGCTCTCACTTTCCTTCCAAGGACTGCGTGAGACAGTTTGTACCTCTTGGCTACGTCCGCGAGAGTCGCCCGAATGCCTCCCGCCCTACAGGTGATCATCTCGGCCACGGCAGGTGCGTATTTGTCCGGTACTAGACGATCTTTCCTCTGGTGATACCGGCTGTAGTTTTGCACCGCCACAATCTCGGGATCCACCATCCATCTGTGGGGTGGACTCGCTCCGGACTGATGTCAAAGAACAGCCCAGCGATGTCCGAAGGGATCCTCGACGCCTTCCTAATGTTGTCACAGGCTAGTACCACCCTCAAGTTGTCCTCGGTATGTAGGCCGCATACCTCTGGAGCCCCTGAAAGAGGGACAACGTGGTCCACTACATGCAACTGTCCGGTACTCTCTGTAAGCTCAGATGCCAGTGTGTAGGTAGCAAGTACTCTTACGTCATCTGCCCAGGCCACCGCGGCCTTGCCTGCACGGGCCTTGTTTTGCGCTGCATTGTGCTGGGCTCGGTCCCGAACCCTGTTGCTGTGTCCGATACGCTTCATTCCTGTTCACCCTCAGTCGGCTTCAACTTTCTGCCGAGTACCACCGGGTTCACGCCAAAGTCCTTGGCTGCCTTTGTGATGGCGCCTCTGCGGAGGCTGGCGGGAGTGTTTCGTACTTGCTCTATCGCAGCTTGGTAGGCGGCGCTCTTGACCGGATCCGGCTTGAACAGGTGGTCTCCATCGTACTTACGCAGCGGCTTCAACTTCTCACTGAGCTTTGCTCGCGTGAGCCTTGAGTTGAAGGTTGCGACACTGATGCCAAGGGACTCTGCGGCCGCTGCCCTTGTCAGTGTGCCCTCTGCGATTTTGTCGACTATCCCGCTGAGGACGGGGTCATTAAGGTATTTACTGGGTTTCATACCCGAATTGTAGCACTCGCCATGTGTCGGGTATAGAAAAGTTTTGAAAAATTCTGGCGGCGGAGACGCGACCAGGAAACCCTTCCAGGCCGCCTGGGCATAAAAACACTGTACGTCTATACATTAGGGTTTATCCCTATAAAATAGTTGACACATGGCGCCTTTTATCGGGTATAGTTGACCCCATGTTGACTTTTAACCCTTCCCTCCCCGTGCTCGTCGCCCAAGGTGCGCGCATGGAGTGCACCATTCTGGTGCACGCGGTCAACAGCGTGCGGACCTTGTCCCCACGTGGGGAAACTTCCCAAGGAAACACCATGAGCGCTAAACAAACCACTATCGCAGCCGCTATCGCAGCCGCGCCCTCTATTGTTAAGGCTATCGCAGCCGCTGATGTCAACAGTGCAGCCGCTAGCAATGCAAAGAAAGCCGCTGCCGGCTCGCTCTGGTCCGCACTGCTCGCAATCGCGCAAAACAGTGAAGACAGTATCGAGATTTTCGGCGCCCACGTCGCAAAGTTCCACGCTGCCGGCTTTCCCGCCTACGTCACCGCCTGCGCTGAGCAGGGCAAGCCTGAGCCGCGCAGTTGGAAAACTTGCTTGAATCGCTCCTATACCCTGCGAGACGTCATCACGCTGGGTTTCGATATGTCTCAGCCCCTGCCCACGTTGGCCCTGTTTGATAGCATGGACGACAAGGGGGCGGACGACTACGCAGCCACCCTCCCCGACCGTATCGCAATCGGTGACGGGATGACCCAGCGCGAAGCCCAGACCGCGTTGGAGCGTATCGCAGAGCAGAAAGAGAAAGCCGCGCGGGATGCAATGAATGCACTGTATCCCGTGAGCATCCACAATGCCAGTGACTGGAGCGCCGATAATCTCCAGTCTTTGCAGGGTCAATTTTTTGCTGAAAAAGTGACAATCAAAACCCTCGGGGAACAGCTCGAACAAACCCGGGCGGCACTGTTGTCCGCCACGTCGCAGGACCCAGAGCACGCCCTGACAGTGCAACGCGCCCACTACATGGCCCTACTGGCCGAGCGTGACGAATCCGCCCGTCGCGATGCGGAAATAATCACCCAGCTCCGGGCTGAGCTGGCCGCCAAGCCCGAGGCAAAATCCAAGGCCTAACCCCCACGACGACGACGGCGCCCCCACCGGGGGCGCTTACCCTCGCCCAGGTGCGCGGGCGCGCAGCCGTGCCCGCGCACTTTCCACCCTGACCCTGTCCCCACGTGGGGACACCGCCGGAGACCTTTTTTATGGCCAATACCCGATACGCTGGGCAGATCACCATTCCAGCTTCCAAAGATCGGCCTGAACGTGTTGTACCTTGGGGTGAGCTTGGGACTTCGCCCGAGAACTGCATTCAGGGCCGCCCGCCGGTGGTGTTGGAGGTTTTTGTCCTCGGCGAGTGGGTCGAGCGCCAATTACCACGTCGTCGTCTGGGGCAACAGCGCCCGTACGCCTACGACCCCAAGGCCAAGTATCGCGAGCGTCCGCGCCAGATTACGCCTCCGGTTGACGCCATCACCCAAGCCGAAGCCGTTGTCCGGGGTGGGCTCAAGTGTGGGTCAATGGTGGTCAAGGGTCGGACCTTCAAGGTGGTCGAGACCCCGACCAAAGGTGTGCGCGTTTACGCCCACCCCTACGGCAACCAGACCTGGGCGTCGTTTGACGATTTGGTCCGGGCCATTGCCGCCGGCATTCCGCCGGTTTAACCCTTCCTTGTCCCCACGTGGGGACGACGCCGCGCTTTGCGGCACCTTTGGAGTTCATCATGTCCTTCCGCGTCATGCGGCCGGCGAGCATCGTCACCGGCCAATTCGTTTCCGCAACACAGCGCTCTAAGGAGCCTGTCACCATGGTCCGCTACGGCCGCGAGCACCGTTCGCTACTGGGGGCCATGCGCTCGGCCGAGCGCGTTGACGGGGTCATCACCGACCACCAGACCGGCCGCGTCGTCTACGACCCTGAGTGGCCAGGCTGCGGCCCTGTCGCGCGGGCTAAGACCCGATCCAAGTCTGAATCTGATTTCGGTTCCAACCTGGCACTGGAGCTGGCATGAGTACCGGGTTCATGCAGTTGCAGGTGCAGCTCTCTAACGGGCAGTTTGCCGTCCTTGAGGGCAGCCAGGTCCGGTACTGGGCCACCTGCTCCGGAGCCCCCGTCTACGTCGGTGACATTGACGGGCTTCCTCAACCCGTGATCGATGAGCTGGTCCAACTCAAGGCTATCCGGAGGTGCGAATGAAACTCGACCCGACCATCGTCATCTACGGCCCAAGCTGGCGCGAGCTGGATCGGGCGCCCTTGTCGCAGATCGGAGGCATGGCCTACGGTGTGCGCGAGGACTTTGAGCGAGGCGTACAGCGCCTGACAGGCAACCAGTGCCCCAACGATACCGTTGTCAGGGGCGTTGCGCTGCCGACCCAGGCCATCGCCTGGGATGTTGTCCCCACGTAGGGACAACAAGGACTGCACGCCCGTCAAGGTCGGTGTGCAGGGTCATCACGTACTGGGTGTCTTGATCGTTCTAGCGGCCCACCTCCAAACTTGAGAACGACTTTCCTTGTGCCCCGACAACGTCAACGAATAAGGACGTTGTCGGGGCTATTCGTTAGCTGTTAGCGCACGTGTACTGGGAGCTGTTATGGCTTATAGCTGGGACTTGGGCAGGGTTGCCCGTGGGGTTCACAACGGGCGGCACACAGTGTCTCGTCTCACCGTGGCAGACAGTGAGCTGCTGCAGCTGGTGTTGGAGTCGGTACACCCGGCGAATCTGGGCCCATTGCCGCCGAGCCCAGCGACGTTGGCCTACAAGGGTGTCCAGATCGGCCTAGCCAAGAACTCACACGAGTTCTTCAAGTCGGTTGTCATCTGGCGGGCACATTGACGTTGACGGGGAGTCCCTACGTGGGGATGGTGGCGGAAACATTGACGTTGACGGGGAATGGCTGACAAAGACGTTGACGGGGGCCCCTGGGCGAGCGCCAAATGTATGTGAGCACTCACTAACATAAGCGTCAAAAAGCCTGAAAAGTGAAAAATTTCAGGGTCTTCATACCCGTGCCTAATTTTTAGGCAGTTTTCAGGCCGGATGTACCACTTGAGTACTACAAAAACGGCGGATTTTCGCCAAAAGCCGATAGTTAAAAGCTATTATGACCTTTTCCGCGCAAGCAGGCCGTATTAGGGTAAACCCTAGGTTTTTAGTGTTTTTGGTCGAAAACTGCTATCAATTCTGTAGCAAGACAGCCAAAGCAAGGTTTAAGCGAGTCTGTTGATCCGTAACAACTTTTATACCTTCCTTTTGTTGTTTTTTGTAAGTCTGAAATTTCCCTTGCAGGACCCTAGAAATTTTTTGTTTTCAAACTGTTTCATATTGTGAAATTTTGAGAGCTGAACTTTATAGCCTGCTTCGGGAACCCCCCTATTTTTTCGATTCAGATTTGCAAAAGTTGAGGGTTCCGAGCTGGAATTTCTCAATCAAATCAACGAACTTGACCAAATCTTGCGTTGGCTTGACCAAGTGCCCCGTCAACGTCTGCGGCAACCCCGCCAGGACCCACAAAATGCACGAAAAGTCCGACTCTCCCCCACCAACCACTCGCTTCGGTGACAAATTCGTCCGGTATCGAGACCACGGCGGTCTGCGCCAATACCACGGGATCGACATCTGCAAGGCACTGGCGCATCCGTACCCCGACCGCGCCCTCGGCATCCTGCTCGACAAAGAGATCCCAGACAACCCTTGGATCACCGATGTGGCGGTGCACCGACTCACTTTTGGGACCCGGACACGGCGGGCGGAGGGCTACCAGAAATTCCTTGCCCAAGGCGGCCTGTTGCCGCCACCACCAAAGCCCTTCAACACGGTGTCGTCTGCAGACAACCTGGCGCTGGCACAGCGCATCTTCGCAGCCCTCACCAAGCTCCCCGACAACGTCGTTGTCAGGGGAATCCTCCACACCTTGGACGACCTCGAAGCCAATTCGAACTTCGAGTTCCACCGCCTTCGCCAGTACCTCAACGACCTTCTCAGGAGCTCAAAATGACCCCCGTCTCCCTCACCTTCCCCACATCCGACCCCCGCACCCAAACCGTCATCACGCTGGGCCGCTCACCCCAGACCCAAGCCCTGCTGGTCACCATGGAAACCTGGGTGCCAGTGCTCGAGGAGTTCTCCCCTCTCGTCGCCCAGTTCGGTCGCTTCGACCTCCTCATCCCGACCTTGGCCCGCCACGGCCTCACAGCCAAAGTCCTCGTCAAGGCCCTGCTCAAGGCTCAACAGTACCAGCTCGCCTCCGAAGTGCTGAGCCACTACCACACGGCGTACGAGGGCGCCTCCGCCCAAGTCGCAGCCGAGCTGGGCCTTGACTGTGAAGAGTTTGATTTCACATCGTGAAATGACCTTGTCCCCACGTGGGGATTGATTCCCGACGTACATTGCCACCCGTACCGCTTTGGTACACATTTTTGGAGTCCATCTTGAAACATCCCGACCTCGTCATCGGGCAGCGCTATGTGCTGCCGGGCCGCAACCAGTACACCCTTGACCACTTGGCGCCCACCTACGCCGTGTGGATTGGCGACGACGGCCACCAGCTGCTCACACCCCCAGACGTCGAAGTCAGCCCCGCCTCTCTGACCCTTGAGTTGGGCAAGACGTACGAGGACTGTAAAGGTCGGCGCTACTACGTCTACGAGATCGACGGCCACCACACCCACCCCGTCAACGTCGTTGGCGAGGACCGCACAGGCTATTCGACGACGTTGACGGGGAAGTCCCATTACGGCTCCCTTCTCGATCTCATTCGCGAATCGCAAAACCCGTACGACCCAGGGCCTCAGCTCCAGGTCGGCAAGTCCTACCGAGGTGTGCGGATCACCCGCAAGACTGAGTCCAACCACACCTTCCGCAAGTACCACGGCGACAACGGGAACAGCTACACCGCCTACGGCGAGAGCCCCGCCGGGGACAACCTCGACCCGAGCGAGCCGGACGACTTGATTCAGGTGGGCAAGCACTATGTAACCCGGGGCGGGCGTGTCGTCAAGGCGATACGTGTGATGGACACTCCTTGGATCATGTTCGATGACGGCATGTCACGTAACAGGGACACAGGGCGCTACCTGCCTCACACCCAGACCTCGACCTACGACATCGTCAAGGAAGTCGTGACCCTTGAAACACGGGACCTGACCTGATTTCGTCCCCACGTGGGGACACAACCTGGGGCGCTTTGCCCCGCATTTTTGGAGTTCAACATGGAAAAGTACGACATCGCTGTCGGAGACAAGTGCGCCTGCAGAGGCGGCAGCCCAGTGCAGCTTGAGGCCAACACACCCATCGCTTGGGTGTGGTCGTTCCTGGACAGTGGGACGCTGCACGTGACGCAGCCGCCGAACGAGAACGGAATCTGCTTTGCGCGGCCTGCGGGCGGCGGCAGATCGGATGACGACGTGTTTTTGACGCTGGTCGCCAAGGGTGATGTGCGTTATGTGTCACACCTCCAGCGGGGTGCGCCCTACCTCGTCGTCGCCATTGACGGCGACTGCGCGATCGTCGCGGACTACAGCGGATTCGTCATGGGGGTGAACCTGTCCACGGTTGGTGACAAGGTTCCTCCCCTGAACGTCCCCACGTGGGGAATGGGAACGCGCCTCAAGGTTGGGGACCTCTGTGAGGACGTCCAAGGCCACCTCTACAAGGTCACGGAGGTCGGCGACGACACGGACATTTACCCCGTCACTGCCCAGTGTCTGCTGGACGGAACCAGGGACACCTACACCCTGTGGGGGCGAATCGCAGGTTCACCGCGCAACGGGGACTTGCACAAGGTGGACAAGCCCACGGTGAGACCGGATCGGTGGTACTTGACGCGGGGCGGAGTCATCGCCAAGGGGTGTGACGCTGGTGACGTGCTGGGTCAGCTGAAGGGCGAACCTGAGTTCATTTTGTGGGAGGACCTGTGATGTTCAAAGTTGGAAACACTTACAAGAACGGTTACGGGGCTGACACCCTGATCCTGATAACGGACGGCACTTCGCCGAAGTACCCCGTCATCGGTATGGACGTGAAGACGGGTAACCCTCGCACCTACACCCAGGACGGGGTGTTCTACGTGGGGGACACGGACACCCGCAACAACCTCATCCCTCCCCTCGTTCCCCACGTGGGGAAGGTCTACGAGATCGGCGACGGACGGATCGTGAAGGTCTTCTGTATCGATGAGGACCCTGACCACCCCGTCAACGTCTTCAGCAAGGACCGCGAAATCATCTGCCTCGCACCGGACGTCTTCGTCAAAGAGGTGACCGACCAGGACATCGACCTGGGTTTCGAGCTCAAGGACGGTGAGACCTACTGGCATCCAGCGGGTGGCGTCGAAGTCACGATGAGCCTCGTGTTTCCTGGGGACCTGTTTTGCTTCGTGGGAAGCGACGACGACACCTACCCCGCCTACAGCTTGGGCCGATTTGTGCGCGGATTTGAGCTTGACGAGAAGGTGTGGGTCAGGGATGGGTCTGATGACCAGTGGGTCAAGCGCCACTTTGCAAGGCGCGAGGAGGGTCGTCTCTACGCTTGGTGTGGGGGCAGTACGAGTCACACCGAGGACGGGGTGACCTACTGGAGCGAAATGACCAACAAGGAGCCAACATGCTGACAGCGCAAGAAATTCTGAACAAGGCCTACAAAGGTGTTATGGATCAAGGCGGGCCCTCCCTGAGCGGCAACGGGCTCGGGTGCAAGTACAGAAGCGAATCGGGGCGGGCCTGCGGGGTCGGCCACTTGGTCAAGGACGAGGACTACAGCGAGGAGTTCGACTCGTCCAGGTTTGGTACGTCTATTCGGGCCCTCGTTCGTGATGACGTCATCACTGGGGCCCTACTTGCGAACGGGATCGACGCACGGGCTCACATTGAACTGCTTGAGCAGATCCAGATCGCCCACGACAACGCCGCGCGCCTCTCGTGGACGGACAAGGAGTTCCTCGGGGACTTCACCGCACGGATGGAGCAGGTGGCTCAGGCGTTTGGGTTGGAGGCACCGACACCATGAGGCGCGCGGCCTCCGTCGCATCCTTGTTACAGATCAAGGATGTGACCCGCGACGGCGCCGTCGAGATTCGCAGGTTGTGGCATGGGCTGCGGCCTGACTACTGGTATCCGACAGGCAGTGAGCAGGTGCTCTACGTCAAGCGCCGTATTGACCAGATCCTGGAGACCCACGGCGTCGAGTACCTCGGCAAGCACAAGCGCACCGGGCTGCACGTCTATTACTGCAACGCGGGTGACACCTACGCTACGACGGTCATCTTCCACGGCGACAACCTCACCGCGGGTTGCTGGGGTGACCTCGTTGAACGCAATCTCATTTCCCCACGTGGGGACGGAGGGTTTTGACTATGAAACGGATTCGAGTCTCAGCACGAATTGACGGCTCCATTGTTGGCAAGTCGTGGGGCGGGTTCAGAGCGCGCCTCACGGTCAGCATCGACTTGAACCGCATCAGGTCGCTGCGCTACTACAAGGGCAACCCGGTGGGCCTCGCCTTGACAGAGCACTCTGGCGACTTTGAGACGGCGAAATTCTCGTCGGACACCCTGCTTGTGCTCACAACGGAGACACACGAAGGGCGCGTCTTCACGGTGCGAGAGAAGTGCTACGGGTTGGCGGAGTTTCCGTCGCTGCACAAACACCTGGAGTTGGAGGAGGCCTATGCCTAACGAAAAGTACGCACACATCAGGACTTGGGGTTGCCTTCTGGGCAGCTACGAGTACTACATCAAGGGTGAGCAGTCGCGGGCCGAGCGCGAAGGCGCACCAGTCGACGCTCTGTACAAGAGTCACGAGGGCCACTGGGTGACGGCACGCGACCTGGCGCCGGGCCATCGCTTTCATGCACTGCACGGGAGGGTCAAGGAATGACTGAAGCCTACGCCATCGTCTTCGTCGTCACCGTGGTTCTGTGCCTCGTTGCGCAGGCATTGGAGCAGGGGCACGTGTCGCTGCGAGACCTGTTCCTGATGATCTTCTGCGGAGCGCTCCCGGTGATCAACGTCCTCGTGTCTCTGTTCGCAATCTGGACGATTTTCGATGAGTCGGAAAACGTCACGCTTTGGGAGAAGAAGTAATGGAAGAAATTGGACTAATCGTCATCGTTTCGCTGCTCATCCTGGGTCCAGTAGCCTGTGTGGAGTCCCACCACCTTTCGAGCTGCGCTACCAAGGGTGAAACCAAATTTGGTGTGGTTTCGCAAGACAAGGTCACCTGTGAGGTCGTACGCAAATGACCCTGTACGACCTCCTCCACCAACACTGGGACGAAGTCCTGATGGTGGTCATCCTGGCGATCATTTTCTTTTCGAGGCCGGCATGAGAACCAAAGTAAGGGGCTACCAACGCATCTGCAGTCTTATCGCAGCCCGGCGCTGCTTCAGCAGTGGGCAGTCCGTTGTGCAGATTGCTGCGTCGGCCAAAGTCAGCAAATCCACGGTCTACCGGTGGCTGAAAGTAACGTCATGAGAACCCACCTCTCATGGGACGGCTACCTGCAGCGCCACCACGGCGTCTACCAGGCCGACGGCACCTACGTGGGACGTGGGCGCCTCGTCAACCCCAAAGGCCACTACGACGGATGTCCCTACGTGGGGATCTACTTCGTGGCGGGTGTTGGGTATCAATACAAGGAGTGACCATGAGCCATCACAGAGTTCTGAAGTACGAGTGCACCGTGCACTACGCCAGTACAGGCAGCAGCCACACAGGGCTGTATCCGTTCAACCAGACCCAAGCGGACACGGTGGGTGCGGTGCTTGAGCCTGACGGCATCAGCATCGAGGCGGCAAAGCGCCTGGTTGAGAAGTGGAACCGAGGCGGCAACCGCGAGGACATTCGTTACGTGTACAGCATCCCGTTTGGAGGTAATCAATGCTCGTCAAAGTAAGTGAAGCTGAAGGCACCGTGCTG
>Ga0228701_1001642_pt1 | contig 14830 bp, 13 predicted proteins | sample McNCre117_Aug_MG_2_FD_178017 | JGI IMG/M metagenome (GOLD analysis project Ga0228701, IMG submission 178017) | Freshwater microbial communities from McNutts Creek, Athens, Georgia, United States - 11-17_Aug_MG | ecosystem: Environmental > Aquatic > Freshwater > Creek | place: USA: Georgia...
TGGATGGTTTTTATCGCGTTCATACGCCTCTAAATTACAAGGACTTCGATACTTTGTTGCGTTCTTGTAAAAAGGTCGTGGATATTCGCCGTTTCGTCATTTGTTCAGCAAATTAACAGGTAACTTTTTTCTATGACAACAACAAACACCAACCCTGCTTCGGCAGGTGCAATCGAAACCAACGACGTTGCCCCGATTCCTTCGGGCGAACGTCACGGCAAACCGTGGCACCTTTTCACTGTTTGGTCGTCCCCGAACCTCGAGTTCGCAACTGTATTCGTCGGCGCTCTAGCCATCGGCTTCGGCCTAAACGTTTGGCAGGGAATCCTAGCCATCGTTGTAGGTAACGGTCTAGCCGGCCTAACTCACGGAATTCTTTCCACCTGGGGTCCAGAAGCTGGTCTTCCTCAGATGGTTCTAGGCCGTAACGCTTTCGGCAAGTGGGGAAACCTGATTCCATCGGGTCTTTCAACTCTTGTTGCCGGCATCGGTTGGTTCGCAGTTAACACTGTTTCTGGAACCTTCGCGCTTCAGGCACTAGTTGGCGGAATCAACATCTTTGCCGCTTTAGCAATCATCATCATCGCTCAGGTTGGTGTGGCTTTCGTTGGCCACAACCTAATCCAGAAGTGGGAACGCTACGCAACTTACGTATTCGCTGCTGTTTGGCTAATCGTTGTAGTTACCGTGTTCACCCACGCTGGTGCATTCGACGTAGCTCCTGCTACTTCGACTGAGTTCCCATGGGCTGCATTCACGCTTACCGCTGGTGCCGCTTACGGTTACACCGCCGGTTGGACTGCATTCGCATCTGACTACACCCGCTACCTACCTGCAAACACCAACAAGCGTGCGCTAGGTTTGGCAGCTGGTCTAGGTAACTTCACCAGCACCACGCTGATCATGGTTACCGGTGCCGTTGCATTCAACTTCATTGCTAAGGGCCAGAACTTCTGGGCTCTCACCTCTGAGAAGAACCCAACCGGTTTGTTCACCAACCTATTCACCCCAGCCTTCGCTTCGATTGTTCTTTTGGCAATCGTTGTTGGTTCGGTTTCGGCAAACATCCTGAACGTTTACTCGGGTGCAATGTCGTTCCTAGCAATGGGTTTCAAGTTCGGCTTCAAGGCTCGTCGTGCAATCATGGTTGCACTTGCTGGTCTTGTTGGTGGATTCATCTCGTACCTAGGCGTTGCCAATGGCGACGTAGCTCACCAGCTTGACTCGTTCTTGCTAGTGGTTTCTTACTGGGTTGCTCCTTGGATCGCAGTTGTACTAACCGAGCGCATCTTGTCGAAGGGTAAGGACGCAGGTTCACGTGCACTAGCTCCAAAGAACTCATGGGCTGGCGCTGCTGCATTCGTTATCGCGACCACGTTCTCGATCTGGGGCTTCTGCAGCCAGGTTATGTACACCGGCCCTATCGCTATCGCAATTCACCACATCACCCTCGACGGCGGAATCATCGTTGACGTTCCTGACCTAACCGCTTTGGTTGGTTTCATCGTTGCTGCTGGATTGTTCGCAATCTTCCGCAACATCGACAAGAACGCCAAGTAACAACTAACTAATACGAGAGGCCTCGGCAATGGATTTCAAGGTTGGACAGATCTTCGCAACAGATGAAGAGAAGCTCAGCGTTGCCATTGCCGAGGCTCACCTCGGTCTCTCAGAGGGTGGCATCCCAATTGGGGCAGCCCTCTTCGACGAGAACGGCGCACTGCTAGGCAGTGGCCACAACCTGCGTGTGCAGGAAGGCGATGCTTCTATGCATGGCGAAACCAGTGCGTTCCGTAACGCCGGTCGCCAGAAAAGCTACCGCAAGGTAACCCTCGCCACCAGCCTCTCTCCTTGCTGGTATTGCTCCGGCTTGATTCGCCAGTTTGGCATCGGCCGTGTGCTCGTAGGCGACGACAAAAACTTTATGGGCGGACAAGACTGGGTTGCCGAACACGGCGCCGAAGTTCACGTCATGAACGACCCAGGCCTCATCAAACTTATGGGCGACTTTATTGAGAACAATGACGCCCTCTGGAACGAAGACATCGGCGAAGAGTAAACCTCGCCTAATATTCTTTTATGACCAAAAGAAACCGCCCTTGGGGCTATCAAGCGCCCGTTGACGCCAAACCTGCTGAATGGGCACTACACCCAGACACGGTAGCGGTTCGCGGCGGTTTGGCTCGTAGCGGTTTCGGTGAAACTGGCGAAGCCCTCTACCTTTCTTCTGGCTTCACCTACGACTCAGCCGATCAGGCTGCTTCAGCTTTTGCCGATGAAACCGAGCACTTCCTTTACTCTCGCTTTGACAACCCAACCGTTGCCATGTTCGAACGCCGTTTGGCTGAAATCGAAGGCGCCGAAGCTTGCAAGGCAACTGCTTCCGGTATGGCTGCGATGTTCGCGTCGGTGGCCTGTTTGGTTTCCGCTGGCGACCGCGTGGTGGCGTCGATGGCAATGTTCTCTTCTTGCTACGTGGTGCTCACCGAAATCTTGCCAAAGTGGGGCGTTGAAACCATCCTGGTTGAAGGAAACGACGAAGCCGCTTGGGTCGAAGCTCTTTCCAAACCAACTAAAGCTGTCTTCATCGAAACTCCAAGCAACCCACTCATGGAGATCGTGGACATTCGTATGGTTTCCGACCTCGCTCACAAAGCTGGCGCGACCGTCATCGTCGACAACGTCATGGCTTCGCCAGTTCTACAAAGCCCGCTGAAGCTCGGTGCCGACGTCATTATGTATTCGGCAACCAAGCACATCGATGGTCAAGGACGAGTGCTTGGTGGCGCCGTGCTGGGCTCTGCTCAGTACATCAACGAGCAGCTCAAGCCATTCATTCGTCACACCGGCCCATCGATGAGCGCTTTCAACGCTTGGGTTCTACTGAAGTCTCTTGAAACCATGACCATGCGTGTTGAGCGTATGACCTCGAATGCACTGACCATCGCCGAGTCGCTTGAGAACCACCCAAAGGTTGCTTCGATCAAGTACCCATTCTTGAAGAGCCACAAAGACTACGCGCTAGCTAAAAAGCAGATGACGGGAGGCGGCTCAATGGTTGCCATCACCTTCGACGCAACCGCGGAACAGACTTTCAAGTTCATGAACGCGCTTCAGGTAATCGACATTTCGAACAACCTTGGCGACTCAAAGTCTCTAGCCACTCACCCGGCCACCACAACTCACAAACGTCTGGCTCCAGAGGTTCGTGAAAAGGCTGGAATCACCGATGGAACAGTTCGACTTTCGGTTGGGCTTGAGAACGTTGAAGACCTACTGAAAGACCTTCACCAGGCTCTAGACGCTGCTTTCTAACTCTTGGTCTCGCTGATAAACTCTCGATGGGGGCTGTAACTTTCCCCGTATCTGGAGGAAGAATGAAGTCTCGAATTGTTTCAACAATTGCAATTTCTTTGACAGTTATTGCATTTTTATCCGGCTGCTCTAAGCCTGCGGCACCAAAAATTACGCAAGCGCAAAAGACCCAAATTTCAACCGCGGCGACAGACTTCATCAATCACGAGGCGGATTTGCTTTATGCCAAAAAACCTAAATTTGCCTCCGAATTGGCATCATTCAATTCGGCATTTACAGCAAATGAACCCATTTTCGAAGATGTGAACGGGGAACCCGCATACCTTAACGTTTCATGGCTACCGAAGACTAAACCGTCCGCCATCGACTGCAAGTTTGGAAACGTTGAGGGCGACAGCTCAAGCTGGCAGATCTATTGCAGCATCGAGTATGCCGATACAGGAACATGTGGCTTATGGACTGATTTCCCAAAGGACAAAGGTATAACGGGACTTCCACAAAAGCTTGAAGATTTTTACGACGCAGACGCTAAGCCTAAATATTCGATCATCTGCACTAACTATGAAGACGAATACAGGCCGAGCAAAAAGAACCTTCTTTTTATTGAGCAGCCTGTAAAAATTAAGACCAATCCTTTAGACGTGACAACCGCTCTTCTTCAATACGGGGGTTGCACATATCCAAGTTTCTCAGTCAAGAAACTAATCAAGCAGGGTAGTTGGGGTTACCACATCGTTACTGACCACGTGTCAGACGATTATTCGGCACAGGGTCAGGCTTACGACGCTCTCACAGTGACAATTGAACCGAGGTTCGATAACTATCAGCTAGAGCAGGATGGGTATGGTTGGGAAGCGTTCTTCGGCTGTCCGATGTTCGATGACAGCCACGGAAAAGTTATTTCAGCCACAGGAGCCCAACTCAGCGGATACTTGCAGTAAGCCCTAGGCTCTCAGATGACCGAGCAGTAACTTGCGCTCAGTTGCCGTGGCGCCAATCACAATGCCACCCTGCAACGATTCCATGGCGCGTACGAAGCGCTCTTCGTTGTCAGTGTAAAGAGTCATGAGCGGTTCACCAGCGGTAACGCTTTCGCCCTGCACCTTGTTCAAAACGATTCCGGCACCGAACTGAACTGGGTCTTCCTTGCGTGCACGGCCAGCACCCAAACGCCAGCTGGCAACACCAACGGCAAGCGCATCTAGTTTTGAGAGAACTCCGGTTGATTCGGCGGTGACGGTGTGCGAGAACTTAGCCTTAGGTAACTCAGCCTTAGGGTCTCCCCCTTGAGCCGAAATCATGTCGTTCCATTTGTCCATGGCGCGGCCATCGTTTAGTGCAGCGCGCACGTCGACGTTGTCTTTTCCAGCAAGACGCAACATCTCTTCGGCAAGCATGACGGTTAGGTCAACTACGTCTTTTGGTCCGCCGCCGGCTAGAACTTCAACCGACTCCTCAACTTCGAGAGAGTTACCAATCTTTCGACCGAGTGGGGTGGACATATCGGTAAGCAGCGCCGAGATCTTGACGCCGGCGTCTTGGCCAATCTGAACCATAACCTTGGCGAGCTCTTCCGCTTTCGCAAAGTCTTTCATGAACGCACCAGAACCAACCTTGACGTCGAGGACCAATGCTCCAGTTCCCTCAGCAATCTTCTTCGACATGATCGACGACGCAATCAGCGGAATCGCCTCAACGGTTCCGGTCACATCGCGTAGCGCATAAAGTTTTTTGTCGGCAGGAGCCAGCCCTGAACCAGCAGCGCAGATAACCGCGCCAACCTTTTGGAGTTGGTCGAACATCTCCTGGTTTGAGAGAGCAGCTTTCCAACCAGGAATGGCTTCAAGTTTGTCTAGCGTGCCACCGGTGTGGCCAAGACCTCGCCCCGATAACTGGGGAACGGCAACTCCGAATACCGCCACGAGAGGAGCCAGCGGCAAAGTAATCTTGTCGCCAACACCACCGGTCGAGTGCTTGTCGGCTGTTGGAATGCCAAGCTTCGAGTAATCCAAACGCTCGCCAGAAGCAATCATTGCCATGGTCAAATCGGTGATCTCTCGACGGTTCATGCCATTCAGCAGAATTGCCATGGTCATGGCACTCATCTGCTCATCGGCAACTGCGCCTTTTGTGTAATTCTCAATCAACCAGTTGATACCCTCGGTTGATAGTTCACCCTTTTCACGTTTTTGCAAAATTAGCTGCACGGCATCGAATGACATTACTTGCGCTCCTCAAGATCGCGAGGGCCAAAAGCGTCTGGCAACACTTCATCAATGGTTTTGAAACCTGAAACGGTTTCCAAGACCATGCCTGGAGCTGAGTGTTCAAACAAGAGTTGACGGCAACGACCGCAAGGCATCAAAACATTTCCGTGACCATCAACGCAGGTGAAAGCAACCAGTTTGCCACCACCGGTCATCATCAAATTTGAAACCAAAGAGCACTCAGCACATAGCCCAAGACCATAGGAGGCGTTCTCCACGTTGCAGCCAGCCACAATGCGTCCGTCATCGGTGAATGCCGCAGCACCAACTGGAAACTTGGAGTAAGGCGCATAAGCCTGATTCATGGATTCTGTCGCAACTCTGCGTAATTCATCCCAATTGATGTTCATAAATCTCAGCCTAGGTCACAACAAGAAATCCCCCTGCCAAAAGACAGAGGGATTTTCTTTTTGAAAACTAAGCCAGTGGAAGGCCTTCGTTGTCGGTAACTTTACGCATTGCGATAAGAATTACGTCGATGATGGACCAAACGCCACAACCACCTGCGGTGAGCAACTTAGCGATACCAAGACCGGTCTGACCTAGGTAGAAACGGTCAACACCGAGACCACCGATAAGGATCGAAAGTAGCAGCGCGGTTACGTAGTCGCGACCCGAGAAGATTCCCGGAACAGACTTGGCCATGTAAATGTTGCCGCTCGAAGCTTCCTTTAGCGGGGTGGCTGCATTGATGGTGCCGGCAACAGCCATCTGGCGAAGCTGAAGCACGTTTAGCGGCTGCTGAGGGTAACCAGGGATTGCAATGATCCAGCTGCTGTCAAAGCCCTGCTGCTGGTATCCGCCGTAAGCGTTGGTCATGGTTGGTACTCCTTGTGGGATCGGGGCGTAAGCCTGTGGTGTTTCAGCCGCGAATGCTGACTGCTGAGGTTTCTTGTTCTTCAGAAGGGTCACTACAAACAGAATCGTGGTGGCAAATGCAGCGATTTGCGCCAAGCTACGAAGGATGTTGGCAAAGAACCAAATTTGGAATGGGGTCGACGCGGTAGCAAAATCAAATCCGTTGTACTGCTGCGACAAGTTGTAAAAGGATGAAAATGGCAAGACATCGGTAAAGAAGTTGACGCTGAAAACATTTGAAATTAGGTCCATGCCATAAACAAGGTACGAAACCAATTTGGCTAAAACTGTCTCAACAAGGATTGCACCAAGAAGGAGGTAGAACCCAAGAGCCAGCGACTTCTTTAGTGAGAATACACCGAAGGCGATTGCTCCTGAAGCGGCCAGGTCAAAACCCACCCAAATGAAGAGTTGCCAAGGTTGCTCGTTGCCATCAGACATGTAGATGATGTTGCCCAGCCATGCCAAAACTATGAAGGCTACAAAAAGTCCGCCGGTGATTAGGATCGCCAGCTTGAGAAGCTTGTCGAACTGAGATGGTGCTGGCGCTGGCGCCGCGATGTCGGCCATAGATTTCCCCTGTGTTAGATGAAGTTGTTTCTTATCAAGAAGAAGCCTAGTGTGGCTACTCCCCCGATGATGACAAGCAAGAGTGTGAGTGTTTTTGCGTACTTAGACTTTTTGGCGAAGTAGAGAGCGGCTAGGAAAACCGGCAGGAAGAAGACCAATTGGTTGAAGTTAAAAGCTGCGGGGATGTCGCCGCGGAGAACTGCAAGGGCTGCTCTGGTTAGGCCACAGCCTGGGCAAAGGTAGCCGGTTGTGGCATGGAAAAAGCAAGGGATTTTGTACTGGTTTGGAACTGCGAGTAGATAGGTCACTCCAGCGGCTGCTAGGCCGCTATACAAGACCGGTTTACTCAGTTGCATTACTTGCCCAGCGCCTTAGCGATTCTGGTTAGACCATCGGTGATGAGCTCTTTGCTGGTGCCGAAGTTCAGGCGAACATGATTGGTGTACTGAGGTCCGTGATCGTTACCTGGTACTAGCGAGACCTTGGCGTCTTGGATTAGTTTGGCAACGGTTTTATCGCCAAGTTCCCATGCCGAAACATCTAGCCAGGCAAGGTAGCCGGCTTCGGGGATTTCGTAGGTTACTTCGGGTAGCAAACGCTGTACTTCGCTTTTTAAGAAGTGGCGATTTTCGTCCAGGGTTTGAACGGTTGAATCAAGCCAGGCGATGCCATTCTCATAGGCTTCCGCCATCGCGAAAGCTCCAATGATCGATGAACGCCAGTGTGTGGCCTGAGGCATGCGATTGACCTTGGATTGCATGACTACGCTTTGGGTAAGCAGGAAAGCCGCCTTGAGGCCGGCTAGGTTCCAACTCTTACTTGATGAGGTGATGCAGACACCGGTTGCTTCAGCATCTGGTCCGCAGTCTAGATAAGGGGTGAAAACCGCATCGCTATAGGTGAGTGGCGCGTGGATTTCGTCGCTGATGATCACCGCATCGTATTTCTTCGCGATAGCGGCTAGCTTGGTGAGGTCGTCTCGAGAGAAAGCCTTGCCAACCGGGTTCTGCGGATTGCAGAGCAGCAAGTACTTGATTCCGCTGGCGAACTGTTCTTCGATGCCAGCGATGTCGAGTGAATAGTCGGCATTCAGCGGAACATCAACAGGGGTAATGTTCAACTCCCCCAACCACTCCCAGAAGCCGTGGTAGACCGGCGAGTTGATGATTACCTTTTGGTTCGACACATCGTTGGCGCGCAAGAACTCAACCACAGCAACACCAACGTCAGTTGCCAACTTGAGCTGGCTCTTGTCGATTTGCCAATTCCAACGCTTCTTCGCAAACTTCTCGAATGCGTCGGCGACCTCAGGAATTGGACCAAGGTAACCCAAATCGGATTCGGTTACCATGGTGACAATGCGCTGGGCTATTGGTTCAGCAATCTGGAAATCCATTTCAGCAACGTGCATTGGCAAAACATCACTCGGGAAACGACGCCACTTCGACGAATGGCGTTTACCAAGAGTTGCGAGATCAGGTGCCTGAATGTTTGAGTCAGACATCTTTAACCTTTGAGTAGAACGATGGCGACCAAGCCACCGATGGCGACTGCGCCTATAACGGCTGCAGCAATGGCAATCTTGCCCTGGCTCTTCGCTGGCTTCTTCTCCATTGCCTTTAGGCGCTGAGCTGCTTCATGCATGCGGTTATTGCTAGGGGTCGGTGCGTCGCGTCGGACACCCAAACGCTCAACCAGCTCGTCGGATTCTGGCTTGACCTTGGTGACCTTGAGAGCTGCGTTAACTTCGTCTGGGTCTTGGTAAGTCTCGATCTGGAGAACGGCGTCCTCTTCTTCAACAATCGGGGTGACTGCGGTGATCGGCCTGGTTGAAGGAGGAAGCGTTTCAAATGAGTTGGTGCTAATTGGCATACCAGCGTTAGCCGAATGGCCGGTTGGCGCGGTGGTCGTGCTCTCATCGAGGTGACCCGAGGTGGTGATGGTTGCTTCTTCAAGCGAACTCAAACCGCCAACCACGATGGTGCGCTCGTCGAGGTCTTCGGCAGGTGCTGAGAGCTCTTCCTCAATAAGTTTCTTGCTAACAATCACGGTGGCATCATCAACCACATTCTTGTTCACAATGATGGTGGCGTCGTCGACAACATTCTTACTAACAATCACTGTCGCGTCGTCGATGGCGTTCTTCGAAACAATAACGGTCGCGTCATCGATTGAATTACCCGAAACGATGATCGTGGCTTCGTCGATGTTATCTGGGTTCTTGTCGTTCATTTTCCACCTCTAAGAGAATGTTACTTCTTCGGGAAAAGCCCGAGTACTTGCTTCTTCAGCGCCTGATAAACAGCTGCTGCGCCTGAGCCCTCGGAAACCTTGTTGCCCTTGTTGAACTTGATCGAAGAAGTGAGTTTCTGCAACTCTTCTTTCGGCTTCAAAACACGGATGAACGAGCGCAACGAAACCACAGCCATCAACTGCTTGAAGCCCTTGGTCTCACTGGTAATGATTTCGCGCTGAGCATCGAAGATTTCCCAACTGCGTTCAGCCGCGGCTTCGATTTCGGCATCGGTGATGTCAACGCTGATGACCTCCGACGAACCGTAAGCCATCAGGTTAGCCATCTCGGCCAATTCCATAATCTCTGGCGAACCGTTCTCGCGCGCCAGCTCGATACGCGTCTTGTTCTTCAGAATCGGAGCACCATAATCAACCGCGAGGTCTAAGAACTCTTCCCAAGCTCCCACCACCTGAGCAAATTGCGACTCATTCTCACGACGAGTCTTACGACGACGACGCTTCATCAGGATGATCACTAGGAATGGGCCGAGGACGATGGTTGCCACCAGTGCAATTTGACCAACGAGTACGACGATTTCCCAGATGACGCCACAAACATCACACTCCACTGGAGGTTTTGGACACTTGGTTGGGTCTTTTAGACACTCTGAGTCGGACGATGGGATTGCCTTGCCGGGAGGTAGAACACCCGCTGCATCTTCGCCAGATTCGGTAGGGTTCTTTGGAGTTCCGGTTGGCTTGGATACTGCCTTTAGCGGCTTTTCGAACTGTGGGGTTACGTCGATGGCTAGCCAGTCGCCGTTGGAACCTTTAACTTCGGTCCAGGCGGCAAGGTTTTTACCAGCACAGACACCGGAGCCTCCGGTTTCGGTACAGGCTGGAATACCCGCAACTTCAGAGGCTTTCGAAGTTCTGAAACCAACGACCACTCGTGCAGGGAAACCCTTCGCTGCGGCAATTAGTGCCATTGCGGTGGCGAACTGCTCGTCGTCGCCGGCGGTTGAGACGATGTTGTCTTTAACCGAGTGTCCCTCTTGCTGATCTAGGAGGTCTTTGAAAAGGCTGTCGATGCGGGCTTTGTTGTGACCAGCAGTTGCAACTGCGAACTGGTAGTTGTCTGCCTGAAGCAGTGAAACCCAAGCTGCAGTCTTGCTGTCTTTGTCGCTTCCTTCTAGACCGTGCGATAGGAATCCGCGGTCGTGAAGGCGCTTGGCGATTCGAAGCAGGTCGTCGCCGTTATTGATTTGAATGTCGGTCTGGGAATCAAGCCAAAGCTTAAGGTTGTCTGGAATCAAAGTTTCGTTGATCGATGGAGCACTGGACTTGATGTCGGCAGGCAGAACTTCGGTGCCGCTCAGGTAGTCGATACGGTATTTGGCACCATTGCTCTGGCCAGGGATGATTGCGGCGGTCTCAGTGGCGCGGTTGAGGAACAGGGCGTCACTCAGCACCGAAGCGTTATCGCCGGTGAATGAGATTTTCTTGACCCCGGCAACGGTTGGTAGCCAAATAGTGTTCAGGTTTCCGATTTCAAGGTCAAACGCTGCAGGTTTTCCGGAAGCTTTAGTGGTGATCTCCGATGGAACGCGAGCGAACATCGAGTTTTCGTCGACCTGGTTTGGATCGGTTGGTGCCACGGTGAAAGAGTCGCCGTTGTAGTAAGGCATGGTCGCAAGGCGAATGCGTTCTGGAGCGCCATCGGTTGAGTAGGTAAGCAGGCTGCGCTCGAGCAGTTCGGCATTGGTGAAGTAAACGCGGTAGGCGCTCAGCGGGCTGGTCTGCTCGCGGAGTTCGCGAACCTTTTCAACTCCGGTACGGAGTACAGTTCGGCTGGTTGAAACACCAACGAACTGCATGGTTGTGGCGGTTACGGCCACTGCGAGCACAACCACACCGGCAGCGCTGGCAAAGCGTCGAAGTTTTCTAACTAGAAGATTCGCAGTGAAACCAATCGATTCCTGACGAAACAAAAGGGTTTCGCGTCTGGTGGCGCGAGCTCCCCAGTTTAGGTAGATCACCAGCAGAATAAACAGTGCACCACCGGTAGCGATCGGAGTGTCGATTGGGAAGGTGAAACCTAGGAACTCGAAATCTCCAGGAACCGAGCTCACGCCGAAACTAATGGCAAAGATGACGATGGCCAAAACTGGAATTGAAGCGGCCCAGTAGCGAGACATCTTCGCGAACAACATTGAGCCGAATAGAACACCGGTGAGCAAGAACAGCACAAATACCGGTGAGAGCAGCGCGTGATAAGTTCCAACCGGCAACTCGATGGTGATGATCTGTTTCCAGGCTTGAACCGGGCCAACAATTGCTTCGGCGAAACCACTTAGCAGTTCCTTCGGGTTGCTGAGTGCTCGAGGGTTAGAAAGTGGCAGCGAAAGCACTACGAAGGCAATAAGCGTAAGCAAAGTGGTGGTAACTAAAGACGACTTGCGCGTTTCACGGTAGGCGCCGATACCGATACCAACGGCAAGCGCACCAAGTGCAGTTACAAAGAGGTAGGTGTCTTGGTAAATAGGCCAGATGAACCAAAGCAAAGTTGCGGTAATTGCGGCGAGGAACAGGCCATAACGAAGTCTCAGCGTCATTTAATGAACCTTCCCATCAAACCAGGTAGGTCTTGAATCTCCTGAATGGTGAAAATCTTCATGCCGTTGATTTCGGTGAATCGAGGTTCAGCCTTGTCGGTTGAATCAACCACGACGAACAAAATGCCAACGTTAGCTGGAAGATACATCTTAATTCGCTGCATCTGCTCGGTGGTGATGGTCGAACCAACCACGATGATCGCCAGCGAAACGTCTGGGTGTTTGGCGGCAGCGAACTGGCAAACGTCCTTGAGTTCCATGGCGTTTTCGCTTGCCTCAACCAAGCAGAGGTCTTCGAGCAGGTGTTTACGAGACTGAACGCGGAAGTCTTTCAGTGCATACATCTGGCCGCGGGCTAGTTTCGAGATGTCGTCACCAGCCAAAACCTTGACCTTGCGCTGGTCGCGAATTGCGCTCACGCCGAGTGATGCCGCGGCGCTAACCGCTGTTTCGAATTCGTCTGAGTTCTCTCGGTACTCTTTTAGGTTCTTTCCGAAGATGACCAACATCTTGGAGCGGCGGCTCTCTTCATACTGTCGCAGCATGAACTTGCCGGGAGTACCAATCTTGGCGGTTAGTTTCCAGTGAATGTGCTTCGGGTTGTCGCCTACGACGTATTCGCGAACCGAGTGGAACGACATATCGGAGTCGACGATGCTGGTGGTTGGGTCGCCCTCGAGGTCGCGCAAAATACCTTCGCGAGTGCGAGGAAGTTGGCGGGTTTGTGGGTAAACGAAAATCTCACGCTGCTCAACCAAACGATTTTCGCGGCGAAGGGTGGCCACTGGGTCAGTGCGAACAGTCGTGATCGGACCGAGCTTCAGAACACCGCGCTTCTGGGAAGGCACCTGGTAGTCGATGTTCTTGGTGTCGCCGGCACGAAGTAGCGGAATCGAGAACTCTTCAACTCCTTCACCAATTTGAACTTCAAGAATCCCAGGAAGTTGCAAGTGGTTGTTGGTGTTGGTTACCGCGATTGGTGCACTGGTTTGCTCACCTGCAACAAGGTGATCATCCGGAAGATCGAACGATACTTCGTAGTCGTTTCCGCCAATCAGGAAAGGAATGGCGATGACCAGGATGATTGCCGAAACGGTACCAAGGAAAGCAAACTCAGGCCAGTTCAGTTGAACACCTAGCGGCACCCAGAGAATTACAAAGACCAGAGCAACTAAGCCAACCTTGGTGATGCTCTCCGCGGCCCACTGGTACGCAACTTTCACGTACTTGAACCCGAAGTCGGTGAACTCTTTCGCCTTACCGAGGGTAAGCGAAACGCGACCAGTAACAGTATCGGCGCCATGACTTACGGTAGTCGTGGCCTCCCTTACCTGAGAAGGGCTAGCGGTCGAGGAAGCCGCCTTAGCCTTTCTCGTACTTGATCGAGTTTCGCCGTTACTCATACTTCGAAGTTGCCCGTCGGAGGGGTAATCGAGTCAAGAACCTGCGCGATGACCTGCTCGGTCTTCACACCGTCGAACTCTGCTTCTGGCTTCAAGATAATTCGGTGAGCTAGAACGTGGGTTGCCAGTTCCTTCACGTCGTCGGGAATGATGTAGTTGCGACCCTTGGTAAGTGCCCAAGTTTTAGCCAACTTGGTTAGGTTACGAGCGCCACGAACCGACGAACCAACGCGGATCTGCTTAGCCTGACGTGTTGCCTCGACGATATCTACGATGTAGCGAAGCACCGACTCATTGGCAATAACCTCACGAGCCAGAGCAGAAAGGGTAAGCACGTCTGAACCCTTGGCAACAGCCGAAAGGTTCTTGGTGATCTGTGCGGTGCCCTTCAAGATCTCAACAGTTGAGTTCGGGTCGGTGTAGCCAACGCTGGTCTTGATCATGAAACGGTCAAGCTGCGCTTCCGGTAGCGGGTAAGTTCCGCCCTGCTCGATTGGGTTCTGAGTAGCTATAACTAGGAACGGCAAACCAGCGGTGCGGCGAACCTTACCAACGGTGACGTGACGTTCTTCCATGGCTTCCAGTAGAGCCGACTGAGTCTTAGGAGATGCACGGTTAATTTCATCTGCAAGTACTAGGTTTGCGAAGATCGGCCCTTCCTGGAACTCGAAGGTTTCTTTCTTCTGGTTGTAAACATCGATACCGGTAATGTCAGTTGGTAGAAGGTCTGGAGTGAACTGAATACGTGAGTACTTCATCTCCATCGACTCAGCGATGGCGCGAGCCATTGCGGTCTTACCGGTACCAGGTACGTCTTCCAGAAGCACGTGACCTTCAGCGATCATGGTGGCCAAAACTAGCTCAACCACGTGACGCTTTCCGAACAGTGTTTGCTCGACGTTATTGACGATAACGTCGAAGAGTTTTTTGAACTCTTCCTGCTGCTTCTTACTAATTGCCATTTTTTCTCTTTCCTCGATAAATGGTTACTGCTACTGACAAGTGAAACTTAGTGTTAGAGCCCCGTCTAGCCCCTTCACGTGTGAATTTTGACTTCCGCGAACCTTTATCGAAATACTCTTGAGCGGCACGCCAGAAGGCACACGCCAGCCGGTTCCAAGGCTTTCGAATTGGCTCGTAGTGTTGTTGGTTCTTACATACGATGGGTTCTCGTCGAGCACCCAAAGATTCTTTCCGTTGGAAACAATTCCGCTACCCGAGAGCTTGAAATCGATGTTGTGATTTCTAGTACAGCTCAAGGTTTCACCGTTAGACGTCGGGTCGTTCTCAATGGTCGTGAGGTCAATCAATTTGTCGATGCCAGTTATTTTCATCTGCCATGAACGTGAGTTCACGACTGGCTGAACCAAGCGCTTACCAGGGCTACAGGTGTTCGCGTCGTTGAGCATGCAGTAGCGAACCTTGATGGTTGGCGTGGCTCCAAAAGTCTCAGAGTAGATGGTGTCTTTCCAGCCACCATTTCCATCGTTGAACTGAGGTTTCACGCCATCCTTGGTTTCACTGCTGCCAAGCTTTACCAACCAAGCGCCCTTGGAATCAGGTGTGC
>Ga0228701_1001643_pt1 | contig 14808 bp, 12 predicted proteins | sample McNCre117_Aug_MG_2_FD_178017 | JGI IMG/M metagenome (GOLD analysis project Ga0228701, IMG submission 178017) | Freshwater microbial communities from McNutts Creek, Athens, Georgia, United States - 11-17_Aug_MG | ecosystem: Environmental > Aquatic > Freshwater > Creek | place: USA: Georgia...
CGCATTATCATCATGACCGATGCGGACGTTGACGGTGCCCACATCCGAACACTATTGCTCACTTTCTTCTATCGTCAAATGTCAGAATTGGTTGAGCAAGGCCATATCTATATTGCGCAACCACCACTTTATAAAGTGAAACAAGGCCGCGATGAGCGTTATCTAAAAGACCAACACGAGTTGGATGAATACTTGTTGCAATCAGCGCTTAGAGACGCCTCATTGCTCACCAAATCAAGCGGTACAACGCTTAAAGATGAAGCGTTAGCTGAAATTGCTAAACAAATGGTGCTGACAGAAGCAGTGATTCGCCGTATTTCATCTCTCTACGATGAAAGCGTACTACGCGCCTTGCAAGACCTTGGTGAAATCAGCCTGAGTGATGAAGCCAGCGCTAATAAAGCAGCAGAAAAATTGCGTCCAATCTTGGGTGCAACGGGCTCAGAAGTCATTGTGGCCTTTAACCAAGAGGCGGGTACTTATCGCTTAGAAGTAAACAAATACGTACACGGCAACTTGCAATCATGCGTCGTGGACACTGACTTCTTGGCAAGCGGCGACTATCGTCAAATCATCAAAGCCTCAGAAATGTTACAAGGCTTGCTAGGGGACGGCGCGATGGTACAGCGTGGCGAAAAAGCACAAACGGTTGGTACCTTCAAAGAAGCTCTTGATTGGTTGTTGGGTGAAGCCAAACATGGCCTCAATATCCAGCGCTACAAAGGCTTGGGCGAAATGAACCCAGAACAACTTTGGGAAACCACCATGGACCCACAAGTGCGTCGCTTACTCAAAGTGCAAATTGACGACGCGATTGCCGCCGACGAAATCTTCACCACACTCATGGGTGACCAAGTTGAACCACGCCGTGCGTTTATTGAAGATAACGCGCTAGGTGCGCATAACATCGACGTTTAATCATGTAGGTTCTCACAAAACCCTATATTTTTCTCAAAACTCTATATATTCTCAAAAAGTCTATATTTTTTGAGAAGTCTTAAAGGCCCGCTTTTCAGCGGGCTTTTTTATTTGAGCGTACCTTGAGTTTGAGAAAGTGTTTTTGAATTTTAGAAATTATTGCCGATGGGGACATGCCAAAATTAGGGAAAAGATCTCGTTTTGCGGCATTGTGCTGACTTACCCAAACATCAAGGACTTTTTGTAGGTCAGAAAGTGTAGAAATATCATTTTCGAGAGCTTTAGGAATAAAGTTAGTTTTTATTTCTGAGGATACAACCTTAAATCCCCCTGGAATTTTTTTGTAGATTGAAGGAACGTCATAATTCTTGAGATAACTTGTGGAGCTCAAGGGTAGAGCTCTTAAAACGACTTCATCGGTACGTAAAATATTCACCCGCCCCGATGGGTGAATTGTTGAGAAAAATTCAGCCGCCTCCTCGTAAAAAGAAAGTAGTAGCTTAGAGTCATTGCCAGGATACAGAAACGCCTTAATGAATAAGCTATTTAACTCAACAAACACAACGATGTGACTAGAAAATTCTGAGAAGTGCCTGTTGATGGGAATAACTCCCACAAAGACAGGAAGTCCTTGAGCAACTTTGCATAAAGGTAGATCTTGCAAGCAAGGATTATTTTTCACCAACTGGGCAATTTGAGAGGCGGTGAAATCGCGGTTTCCCCCGTCAAAACTTTTCTCTGCTCGAATATACCGGTTTTTAATATCTACCAATTTTTCACTATCTAATATTTTTCTAACTGTGACAGAACTAATAGACACATTGTCTTTTTTGGCATTCGCCGCTAATGCCGCGGGTGAAAAATGGGGATTTTTTAATGACAAACTAAGGATGTAAGTTCTGATTTCTTCCTGGTGAGTTTTGGTCAACCTTTTAATTTTTGGTTGGATTGCTAGGGCGTCAATACCCCCCTTTTCATATTTCTTTTTCCAATCATAAAAGGTCTTGGGTGTTATGCCTGTCTTTTTACAAATAGATCTAATGCTTTCACCAAGTAAGTTGGGCGTATTCAGGATGGTTTCTTTTTGAGCGGGAGTGTATTTTCTTTTCATAAAAAGGGTGTTTATTTTTGCGTGTTCAATTAATAGATTTTTTTATGTGAAATCAAAATTTCCTGTTCGAATACAAATAAGCTAAACCTTAGCAAGCAGTGAGTCTTTGCGATTTGGCAGTATGAGTAGTTTACTTTCATTCTATCTGAAAATAATAAATTTCTTTACTAAGAATCATAAAAAAACATGCTTATTAACCCTTATAAGTAAACGAATTTATTGAGTAATAAATATATAAATCAATAGGTTAGGTTGTGCACATCGTTTTTATGAATTACAATTCTCGATAATTGATAGGAATTGTAGATGAGTCCATTTGGAAACTATTTGCGTGAGTTGAGAGTTCAGCGTGGTTTGCGTCAAATTGATGCAGCAGATTTGCTAGGTTACGAGCAGAGTTATCTGTCCGCTTTGGAGAGTGGAGCGAAGGGTCCCGCTAACCCTATTTTTGTAGAGAAAGTTGTCAGTAAATATCAGCTGAACCAATTAGAGTGCGCGAAGCTAAAAGAGGCATGTGATTGCTCTAAACGTCGTAGAGTTTTGCCTAAACTAACCTCTCTTGAAGAGTACGAGGTGGCGAACTTGTTTTTAAGTAAATTGGGGAATTTAACGGGATCACAGATACAAATGATCTCATTAATTTTGAATTCATAAATCGAAAAAGGGATCGCACAAATGTAAAAAGGCAAACCATGCGGCTTGCCCTTTACGATGTTTTTTTTTAGATACTGCACCCTGAACAGCTGCAGTATCTTTCAATCACATTCGTGAGTCAAGCCAATTCCAAAAATCATGTTGGGTAGGTCGAGGAGATATAACCTCGCCATAGGCAACTTTTTGTCTAAAAAAACCTAATTTACAGATATTTTAAAAGTATACGGTAAAACGTAGGGCCCAGTATTGCCCGGTGTTTTGGCCAGGAGGTAGATATGGCAGTCAGAAAAGTTGTGACCAGAAGGGGTCGTGGATTTAGGGGTTACTTTCCTTCAAAAAAGTTAAATCGAATGGTGGAGTATGAATCGCTACTAGAGCGTGATGCGATTTATTTATTCGAATTCTCTCCTGGGGTTATTTCTTATCAGGAGCAACCAGCACTTATTCATTACGAACAGGGCGGAAACCTCAGAAAATATTTCCCGGATTTTGAGGTGACGCTACGCACAGGAGAAATCATTCATATCGAAATTAAGCCATCTCAAAAGTTAATGAGCAAAGAATTGGATCAAAAGCTGACGGCGATTTCCCAGTTTTACTGGGAGCAAGGGAGGCTATTTAGATTGCTGACAGATGCTGATATTCGCCAAGAACCACGATTGAGCAATCTCAAAGTTCTCCAAGAAGTGCATCGAAGCGAACTGGATTTGACGATGTCATCGGAATATCTCAAGCATATTTTCACATTTCACGAAAAAGTCTTATTGGCAGACCTTTACAGTCAAATTGGTCGAGCAAGAGTTCTTAAGCATATTGCTAAAGGTGAGCTCCGCTGTGATTTTTTTCAGTCCTTTAATTCATCAACTAATTTTGCATGGCTGAGTTTGGAGTCTGATTATGATGCGGTTCAATTTTAAGAAAGGCCTAGTCTTCATTGAATTAAATGAACGCTGGGAGCTTATTAGAAGGGTGCCCACTGGGACACTTCAATTCGAGAATGAAGCGGGCGTGATTAAAAACATGACCTCTGCAGAGGTCATGGGGCTGTGGTTAAAAGGTGCATGGGTGATTGATGTTGAAACGCTGGGAACGCAAGCGGAGATAATTTATTTGGCTACACCACGGGATTTGGATACCTTCCCGGAGCGTTGGCAAAAGTATGCCAGGTTAAGACTTTTCTACCTTGAAAAGGTTGATCCAGCGAATAACAAATACAACGACAAAGGTTGGCAAATCATCATTAATCAGGCAGCAAAAGAGGTGGGCGATACCAATCCGCCATGCTCATCATCCGTCCACTTCTGGTGGCGAAAGTATCGAGTTAATCGCAGCATGATTTCTCTTATTCCTGAGAATGTTCGTGGTTATACGGCAAAAAGAGACCCACGGTATGCAATATTTGCAGAGGTAATTTCAAAGATTTATTTGAAGCAACCTAAGGTAGCTAAGTTAGAGGTGTTTTATGCCGTGAGAAAGCATATCGCTGATTTGAATCAAAATCGGTCAAGTGAAGAGAAAATCAATCAAATTAGTCGGGCCAGTGTTTACAGATGGACTGACAGACTGGATCAGGATTTAGTTGATGCTTCAAGACTGGGTCAAGAAACGAGTCGTAAAAAATATCGGTCAGCGATGGGTGGGCTTAAAACAGATGGAATTTTGAGTCGTGTGGAAATCGATCATACCCCGCTAGATTTGATCGTCTACGATCCAATTAAAAAATTACCGTTAGGAAGACCTTGGCTGACACTCGCATTAGATAGATATAGTCGAATGGTAGTGGGTTTTTATATCTCATTTAGCGCTCCCTCAAGCTATTCCGTTTTGCAATGTCTTAAAAGGGCTATTTTGCCCAAAGATGAATGGTTAGCGCGATTCCCAAAAATTACAGGGCAATGGCCTGTAAACGGTATTCCAATGCAGATAGCAGTTGATAATGGGATGGACCTTCATTCCGATGCGCTCAAGAAATCCTGTGAAGAACTGGGGATTGAGATTCTATTTACACCACCAGGCACTCCTGAGACAAAGGGTGCTGTTGAGCGATTCTTTAGGACGCTTAATCAAGGGCTCATTCATAAGCTTCCTGGGACAGTCTTCTCTAATATAAAAGAACGTGATGCTTATCCTGCAGAAGAGGATGCCTGCGTCGACATGGACACCCTTCTTTATCTAGTTACTAAATGGATTGTGGATGTATACAACATTGAATTCCACCGAGGGATTAATGATGCGCCATTAGCCGTTTGGCTTGAGGCTTATGAAAAATCAATAATCGATTTACCAGTTTACCCACAGCAGCTAGAAGTAATCACTGGGATACCAGAGAAGCGCACAGGATTTCATTATGGAATCGAACTAGAAAAACTACATTACAACAATACGACCCTTCAGGAGATTAGAAAGAGAGCTGGCGAGAATCTGCAGTTGACGATTAAGTACTACATGGAAACGATTGCTTATATCCATGTCTTCGATCCATTCAAAAAAGAGTATTTCCAAGTTGAGTGTACGCAGGATGAGTATACAAAAGACATTACACGTGAAATGCATCGGATTATTCAGAGTGAAACTCGTAAGAAGTTTGGTGAAAGGTACAACCTTAGCCAAATTATGGAAGCGAGAGACGAGATTGCTAGAACAGTTGGCGAAGCAATTTCGGCCAAGAAAATGGCTGATCGTAAAAAAAGTGCCATGGCGCTTAAACACGATAGTGAAAGTGTCTTGGAAAGTAAGAATCCAATTCAAGCAGCCCAGAAACCAATTAAGCCCAAGCCAAAAAGATTCGAAGAGTTGCCACCAGGCTTAGATGATGTCTTACCGACATTTCATTTTCCTGAATTACGTAATAGTGGGGAGAAGAGCTCATGAATCCTCTCCAAATCTATCTAAGTTATCAGTCAGCTGAGGCTAGCAAGCGCTCTGAAATGGCTGGCTTTAGTTTAAGAAACTCACTGATTCCACATCAGCAATTTAAAAGAGCGGTTAGCACGATGGCTGAGCTTCATCATTACAGCCTACAAAATGAAGTTGGAGGCGGCATCGTTATTACGGGCCCTTCAGGGGTGGGTAAAACGACCATTCTTAAGCATTACCTGGGTTTGAATCCTAGAGTTGAAGAGAGGGAAAAAAGTCGTATTCCTGTTCTCCATGTTGTCACGCCCTCATCGCCTACGGTACGCAGTATGACGGATGCGATTCTGATTGCATTGGGAGCGTCTTCAGCGGGGAAAAGAAGTGCAGAAGAGAAGACGTTGAGAATTTACAAGTTGCTTAAGCTTTGTGAAATCGAACTTCTACTTATTGATGAGTTTCAGCATTTTTATTACGCCAATACGATAGTTGAATTCAGAAAGATCAGTGACTGGCTGAAGAATCTCATCAGTCATACAGGGCTGGCAGTGGTGCTCACTGGACTGCCAGAAGCTGAGTTGGTTGTGAGAAGTAACGAACAGTTGGAAAGGCGGTTTTCAACAAAGTTAGCGCTTACACCATTTAGCTTAGAGTCACCTGATGATTTCCAAGAATTCAGGGGGATTTTGAAGCAGTTTCAGGAAAAATTACCCCTGCGCCCAGAAATAGATCTATATGAGAACAATTTGGCGAGGCGGTTTTTGGTCGCCAGTAATGGCCTCCTTGATTACGTTCGCAAGATACTCGAAGGCGCCGTTTCTATCGCTTTGAGTGCAGGGCATCAAAGCTTAGATCTACAGACGTATGCAGCAGGCTTCAGAAAAGAGGTTTGGTCTGATGTGCCTGATCGACTTAATCCATTTCACCCTAACTCTCCATTAAGAAAACTTAATCATTCAGGAGAGCCCTTCTATGCCGAAGATAAGCGGCAGGCGATTGGATCACCTTTGGCCCGCCGCATAGCTAATTTGCCCGCTTCGAGGTAACTATGAATCAAGTTCAGCACAATTATTTGGCACGTCCGCAGCCATTTCGTACCGAGGGTCCGCAGGGCTATAAGTTACGGTTAGCCGAAGAAAATGGCGTTAAGCCCAATGACCTCCAGGGGTTTGTTTTTGAGAAAGACTTTCTCGTGTCCGAAGGCTTGCTTCCAAAGTTTGAAGTTTATCCAGAGCTCCATCATCACGTTGATAGGGTTAGGCAAAGTCATCATAAGGGAGGCAGTATTTGGAATAGACGTTATCCCAGATTTTGTCCGCATTGTTTAAAAGAGGACACCTATTGGAGATTAGGGTGGGAGCTGATTTTTTTTGATGCCTGTCCAGAACACGGGAATTGGCTTATTGACCAGTGCAGCTCTTGTCATGGGCATCTCTCATGGGATAGATATCATCTTTCGGAGTGTCAATGTGGATCGGATTTGCGACAGGAGGAAACCCGTTCCGCACCAGATGCCGTCATCGGTTTAGCTACAATTATCTTAGAGAAGTTTCAGGGCAAAACAGAGTGTATCGCTCCTTTGACTAGCCTCTGCTCATTCGACACCTATCGATTAGTCAGGTATTTGGGAGCATGTTTGAACATCTCTGCAGACCTAAAGCCACTCAAAATTTATCAGGCAGCTGATATGAAGGTTTCTTGGGACATTACTTCTCTGGCTTCAGAAATTATTATGAATTGGCCAAATGCCTTTCATCACTCCCTTAAAAAAATTCAGCAGAATTTTCCTCAAGGGGTAACCAAGACCTTGCCCGCGGTTTTTGGTAGGGCTTATGCATATCTCTATCATGATCTCAATATAGAAGCCTTTAATCCGATTCGGCTAGAGTTTGAAAAGTTTATCCAAGGATCCTGGCGGGGCCGTATAAGCAGAACCAATACTCGACTTTCTGAAGAGATTCTTAAAAACGCTGAATGGATCAGTGCGGAAGCTGCTCGAAATGCGCTAGGAGTCTCTCAGCAGCGACTTAAAAGACTCATTAAAGAAGGTTTGCTTGTTGGTGAGACGCAAATCAGTACGAGCGGTGATGAATTTATCAGGGTCAGGAAAGATCATCTCGAATTCGCTAGGGCGAACATAGAGAGCAACATCACGATGAAGGATGCATCAGAACTTCTGGGGCTCACTAAAAGACGGATGAGAAAGGTATTGTCTATTCTATTTCCCGACATTAGGAAATCAGGAGGACCTACTACCGTTTGGGCTATCCCAAGAGTAGAGCTTGAAAGGCTTCTGAGTTTGTCAGATGGGCTACCAGCTGTTGACTTGATAGATGAGGATCTGATTCTACTCAAGGATATTTTAAAGTTCTGGGCTTGGAATAATAACGAAGTTGCCACGATGATTAATGCAGTGGCTGATGGGAAAATTCGTATTCAGAAAATTCATCAATACTCGAAAGGAATCAGTGCTTGGATTTTAAATAAAAGGGAATTAAAGCTATGGCATGAGAGGACTAAACAGGGCGCTGAGACCATGTTGAACATTCAACAATTCGCTAAAGTTTTGGGGGTCAGAAATGAGCTTGCCTATGAAATTATTCAGGCCAACTTGGTAGAGTTTTTGAAATTTCCAGGTGCGCAGAAAAGAGGTGTTCATATTCACCGAGATCAGATCGCAAAATTCAGAGAAAAATACATTTTGGGGACTGAGATTGCCGAACAACTAAGAACCTCTCCAAGGAGTGTGAAGGGGCTGTTGGCAGAATTTGGCGTTTATCCTGTCACCCACAAAGAGGTTGGTAAATTCCGACAAGCCTTCTTTTTACGGGACAAGTTTCTCAGATTTGCTTTAGAAGAATTGCTAAACGATGGGGTACAATTCACAACGTATTAAGAAGTTTACATAATTTATAAAGGCTTATTTGGTGAAGATAAATTTTTTATTTCAAATACTAAACAACTTCAGAAACCTGTTCAAAAAAGAAAAACGTACCCCATATAAATGCTTAACTTGTATGCTTCCTGACGAGTTTGGTAACCCCGGACTAAAACGAAGAGACAATCGGTAGCAGCATATTTAGAGAGGGTTACATGAGTTCAGAGCGCGCCATAAAAATCACAGCAGAGGCATGCCAGCCGAGCAGGTAAGGGTAAACTAGCATCGATGGAAATGTGTAAACATGCATCATAACTTTATAGAAAAATTACCCAATTGGCTGAGATGGGTCTTTGTGCCTATTACCGCTGTAGTAACTCTTTTGGTAGTTTGGGTTTTAGCCAATCTTGCAAATAAGATTTTCTCGTTTCTCAGTAGCCCAGAATACAACAGTGAGAAGTTTATCTCTTATTTAATAATTCCTGGATTTGGATCTTATTGCTCGATAATTGCTTCTGCTTACATGGCTCCTAGATTCAAGTACATAATCGCGATCATCATCGGTTTTATATGGGTGCTTATTGCGGGTGCTTTTACTTTCTTCACTTTTTTGAATCAGCAATGGTCTTATTTGTTGGTCATTGCTTCATTTGTGGTTGGAGTTGCATTCTCAGTGAATGAAACAGAAGCTTTTTATGAATAAAAAACCGTTGATAGCAATAATGGTATTTGCCTACCTTCTTGGAATAGGGGCTTCTGCAACTTTTTATCTCAAAACTAGGCCTTCAGAAGAGACTCTTCGGTTATTAAAGATGGATTCAGCAATCAGATCTGATTTGTGTGACCGTATTTCTGAAGATATCGACAATTTTAAAGAGTCGCCTCACACTTTTAAGAGGAGCTCACTAAAAGCGTTATTAAGTGAGTCCACCGTAACCTCAAAAGCTTTGACGCTCGATGCTAACGATGGTGAGCCAGTGAAATTTCGGGGTTTAGACGGGAAATCTGTTGTCGCTTCTTGTGAAAAAGAAGCGCAAAAATGGGTAAAAATTCCAACCACTTTTCCTGAGTATTATGAGTCAGAGCTTGCATTAGTTAATGGTGAAGCCGGACTTCAAAATGCAGACCAAGTGCCCCTACCCCAAAGTGCTGTAGTATCTCAGAGCACTAAAAGACTGGCTCTCGTCATAGGGAACGCATCTTATGAAAATCACCCACTGAAAAACCCAATCAACGACGCAAAAGATCTCAGTAGGGCGCTAAAAAATTCCAATTTTAGAGTTATTGAGCTTTACGATGCTGATCGTAGCAATATGGAGCGTTCAATTAATTACTTCTCTCAGGAGGTATCGCATTATGACGTAGGTTTAATCTACTATTCAGGCCATGGAATTGAATTTGCGGGTAGAAACTACTTTATTCCAATTAATGCGGACATTAAGAGCGAAGAGGAAATCCCACGACAAGGATTTGATGCCACACAAATTGTAGAAAAGATGGGGCGAAGTAATGTTAAAACTTCCATCTTTATCATTGACGCCTGTCGCAATGCTCCAATTTTTAGTAAGTTCAAAGGTGCCGACTCGGGTCTGGCTATCATGCAAGGATCTGCAGGTACCGTATTGGCCTACTCAGCCGCACCAGGCCACGTTGCTTTAGATGGGAATGGTCGAAATAGCCCTTACACCTCGGCTTTACTAAAACAACTTCAAATTCCCAACAAGAAAATTGAGGATGTCATGAAAGACACTGCGAAAGCAGTGAGTGATGAGACAGCTGGTAGGCAAATTCCTTGGTACAACAGTAGTTTGATTGGTGATTTCTATTTTCTAAAAAAATAACTTCGCTAACTTATTTTTTCTGAATATCAAAAACTACATTTCCTGAACTGGCGCTTCCTATCCCAAGCACCTTTTTAATCCCCTCTTGCTCTGGTGAGTAGGGTGTTAGACCTTCTACTGTTAGTTCGAAGCCTTTTTTCGATTTCTTCATCGAATAGGGTATCTTGGATTGATCAATTTCAGTTAATGCTTCTTTTAGTTTTAATTTTGGATCAACAACAATTACGGGTACGACTTCAAATTGCTCTGAAGAGGCCCGGTCTTTTGTTGGCTGATTTGGCAACATGTACCGACTAATGGCTAATCCAAGGATAAAGGCTATTATTGGTAACGTAAATTTTCTGACATGTTGTTTGTTCATTTATACCAGAGTATTGCAGTTTTTTCGCCCATATTAGAAAACATTTAGATTTATTTCAAAATAATTCCTGACAGTTTAAAACTTCCTACGTCTTTGTCTATGAGAGCCCTAAATAAAGGGATTTTTATATAGAAGATAGGAAGACAGAAATGAACTTAAAACGATTATTTAACTGGAATAAAGGCACTGAAGACCAAGTAGAGAATGTGGCTGGTCAGGAAAAACCTAATGCACAGCTTGAAAAAGATGTGAATCAGGCTTCGAATGTAATTTCTTTGATGACTCCACCTACCGAACTTAATGATCAAGACCAGATTGGTCAGGAAGTTACTGAGAAACCAACGCCAACTAAAGGCTTAATGAACTCACCTGAGATTGTTAGCTTTTTTAAGAGTAATTATTACGGCCTTGGGCAACATAATGGTTCAAATTTTAGAACCCAAGATGCGCTAGATTTAGGTAAAAAATCAGTAGTTTCTAAGTTTCAAAATACGATTGCCGATTTATTAGAAACCAAACAAACCAAGATCAATAAACTAAAAAACCAACTAGTTGCGATTGAGGGATTAAGTACAGCAATGACTCTACAGCTTAAACAGGCTTGTGATCATCTGGATCGAGAAATTCGCATTCTGAATGAACAGATTGATAAGGCTGAAACTCAGAAAGGCTGGGTTTTAAAGGCGCTTAATGAGTATCAAATCGGTTTTATGAAGGGCGTCAGCGACGCTATCGAATTTGAATTGTTAGCAAACTAATGGAGATAATCATGAACTCTACAAAATATCTATTTCAAGTTGTTGGTGAAGATCCAAACAAAATCACAAAATGGCATAAAGAAACAATTGATAGAACTAAAGCTTTTGGTATTGCCATTCATATACCAGTCCTACTTTGGGCTATTACAGGGTATGTGATCTCAACAACTATCTTTAATTTAAGCCCTACGTTATCAGCAGTGGTTGCGTCATTTTGTTCGGGTTTAATTTATTTAATTGAGCGAATCGTTCTGGCAACGCCTAAAAAATGGTACGTCAATTTTGTACGTGTTTTGATTGGCGTCATTATCGCGATTCTTGGCGCCTCTACAGTTGATTTAGTCATTTTTGATAAAGAGGTCACTCAAGAGCTGAGAAAAACAGAAGAAGCAAAAATCTCAGGCAATTATGAAGTGCAGTTAACTAAGCAATTTCAATTAGTACAACAGAAGAAAAATGAGTGGTTTGCCGCCCAGGAGGCTGCTAACTGTGAGGCAAATGGCAAATGTGGAAGCGGATCCAAAAATTTGGGCCCGATTTATCGTGCCCTTAAGGAGCAGGCCGATGGCTTACACAATGATTATGCTAAGGCACAAGCAGATTATGAAACGCTTCAGAGAGAGAGAAGTGGTAAGTTAGATACGGCACATAACAATATTGTCGGTGAGTCAGGTCTTTTAGCTCGGATTCAATCTTTACACCAGTATATTGAAGAGAACAATGCTGCTCTTGTTGCTTATTTCTTGTTCTTCGCGTTAATTCTTTTCTTCGAATTAATGGTTGTGATTGCTAAGTTGGTATTCGGTGAAACGGCTGATGATGAGATCGAGAGAAGAAAAGCAGAAATTGCACGTCACAAGGCTATGACTTATCAGGAATTGGTTACCTCACCTTTACTGCCAGTGATGCGATCAGTTGATGAGGCATATGTTAATTGAGACTGTTTGCACTAGTTACGCTTTCCAATATACTGAACTGATATTCAAAAGGATAACAGTATGGCTGAAGAGAACATTGATCTAGTGGGTATCAACCTTATTAAACGCGGTGGATCTGAACGAGAGGAAGGCGTGAATATTCTCTACAAAAAGTACGCGAGAATTTTGAGAGCCTTTTTTTTCCGAAAAACCGCTATTCAAGCTGATGCAGATGACTTAGTTCAGGAGACATTTATAAAAATTGTTAAGGGTTGTGAAACGTATAAAGGTGATGCCCCACTATCGGCATGGATTAGAAAAGTGGCTCAGAACTGCCTTATTGATCACTTAAGAGATAAAAAAATTCATCCTACAGATCATTTTAGTGATGAAGGATGGGAGTTTCTCGAAAACGAACTTGATAAGATAGGAGAAAAAGACGATAGAGCCTCATGGTTATTGACTAACAGCAACCAAGATCCTTCAGCTGGGGGAGACACAATTGAAAAATGTGTAAAACGTGCATTTGCAAAATTTGCCAGTGATGATCAAGAAAGGGCTGAAGCTTTATCTCTTGTTGTTGAGGGGTATGACATGAAAAGTATTGCAAGTTTTATAAATCGGACAGAAGGTGCGACTAGAGAGTATTTATCTCAATGTAGAAAGAAAATAGAGAAGTACATGCTTCCATGTAAAGACTTGCTCTTAGCCTAACTTAATAGGAGTTTTATGGAAACGAATGAAGATCAGATTTGGCTAGATGCCCTTGCTGGAAAGCAAGTTAAGTCATCTGATAAAAAGTTAGTGCTGACTGCAAAGCTTCTTAGACGAGCGATTCAGGATCAGCAAGCTGAAGAAATTTTTGAGGCAGAACAATTGGTTAGACTTCAGAATAGAATTCATGGTGAGGGATTGCTGGAGCGCCCTACCCTTGTAGGTGTGTTAAAGAAAAAAATTTCAAAATTTAAGTTATTTATAATATTTATTGTTGGATTAATATCTGGGGTCTTTATACCTATGCAGGTTGCGACTAGGGGGGGGGCCAATAATTTCTGGCATTCTTTTGATGCAGAAAAAGCTACAACTACCCTAACAATTCATAGTCCGCAGCCACAAAATTTCGTGCGGGAAATTATAACAACGGCCTTGGATGATAATTTGACTGTGACAATATCGGGTAATGATTCATCTACTCTGGTGATTAAGAATTTTGAGGAATCTAAACAAATTACAACGCGGATGAAGATTGGCTTACCAATTCAGATAACTGGGGAAGTGAAAATTAATATCACTAATTGAAATGTTTAGGGCGTTATTAATATCTCTATTCTTAGGTTGTATTTGCGAAAATGCTATTGCTGACGGAGTTCCCTCCAGCGAGGAGATGCTAAAAATTTGTAATTCGACAATTGCAAAGGCAGTAAATCGTCTTCCGATATCAATTGAAGATGAGGCTGTGGATATAGTCGGCTTAGAATGTGTTAATGCTGGGACAGTAACAGTTAAATACACATTAAAGACTAAAAATTTAGTTACGCCATTGTTAATAAAATCTTATCAGGCAGACTCAGTTAATTATTCGATCAATATTTGTGAAAGAGAAGTTACTAAGAGTGTTTTGGAGTCTTTTAATTTACAGAATAACTATGTCGATAAAGACGGGGCGGCTATTTTTTCATATTTTTTTACAAAGCAAGATTGCTCAAACTTAGAAGATAAAAAGAAACAAATTGCATTATTCAAAAACTATCTCGACTCTATACGGTTAGCTGGCTACATAGAAGCCTCGCCAGAAATCCCAAATATCAAAAAAGATAAAGAGTTAATAATCCTGCTAGATCAAGCGAAAACTAATTTAACCGATATTGAATTTAAGCTACTAAGTAAGGATTTAGAAGGGGTTCTATTTAAAGATATTGAAGACTCACTTGCCAGCCGGTTTCAATTTGAATCTTTGAATAATTTAATTGCCAGAGGCGATTTTTGGCCGCTAGAGCATAGCCGTGAGCAAGTTTTAGCAAGAATAAATCAACTAGAGTCACGAGATTTAGGCAACGCAAATATCACCAAAGAAACATCTCATGGAATAAGGGCTGTTAGCAAGCTTCTTGAACAGGGTGCCTACGGAGAGGCGCAGGATATTGTCATTACCCTGAGGGCTCAAAATGAAAAGCTTTACTCTGATAAAAAAGAGGGCTATTCGATGTACGTGATGGGGACTTTTCTTACCGATACTATGGATTTCCGAATTGCCTATCAAAAAGGCGATTTGCAGAATGCTCGAGCAATTAGCGACAAAATTGACAGACAGTTAGAAGCGGCAATATCAGCATTACATTCGTTAGAGGGTAAAACCTCAGCGGATGCTAATGTAAGCATTCTCTACTTGGGAACTTATTTAAATTACGATCTTGAGATTGGGAGTTATGACCGTGTTATTGCTAGACTTAATCAACTTTTGAAAGAAGTACCTGAGCAAGACAGTGAAAGTTTTGAAATTTCTAGAGCAAGAAGCGA
>Ga0228701_1001646_pt1 | contig 14795 bp, 14 predicted proteins | sample McNCre117_Aug_MG_2_FD_178017 | JGI IMG/M metagenome (GOLD analysis project Ga0228701, IMG submission 178017) | Freshwater microbial communities from McNutts Creek, Athens, Georgia, United States - 11-17_Aug_MG | ecosystem: Environmental > Aquatic > Freshwater > Creek | place: USA: Georgia...
GTTGACGCGCTTGTAGCTCATGTCGGTGACATGGAGCAGGCCGTCGATGCCGCCGAGGTCGACGAACGCACCGTAGTCGGTGATGTTCTTGACGACGCCGTCGATGATCTGGCCTTCGGTCAGGTTCTGGATCAGGCCCGAGCGCTGTTCGGCGCGGGTTTCTTCCAGCACCGCACGGCGCGAGACGACGATGTTACCGCGGCGACGGTCCATCTTGAGGATCTGGAAGGGCTGCGGCACATCCATCAGCGGAGCGACATCGCGCACCGGACGGATATCGACCTGCGAGCCGGGGAGGAAGGCCACGGCGCCGTCGAGGTCGACGGTGAAGCCGCCCTTGACGCGGCCGAAGATCACGCCTTCGACGCGCTTGCCTTCACCGAATTCGCTTTCGAGCTTGTCCCAGGCGGCTTCGCGGCGGGCGCGGTCGCGCGACAGCATCGCTTCGCCGTCGGCGTTTTCGACGCGATCGACATAGACTTCGACTTCATCGCCGACCTTGAGGCCATGCGGCTGGCCAGCCATGGCGAATTCCTTGAGCGCAACGCGCCCTTCGCTCTTGAGGCCAACGTCGATCACGGCCTTGTCGTTTTCGATGGCGGTAATGGTGCCCTTGACGACGCGGCCTTCAAAGCCACCATCGGCGGCCGAACCAAGCGTTTCGTCAAGCAGCGCGGCAAATTCGTCGCGCGTGGGATTGCTGGACATGTAGGTTTCCTTCAACAATTTTCCCGGCCAGGCGGTTGGGTCCGCCGGTCTTTTCTCCGCTGGTGCACCATTGCGCCAGGCGGGCCAAAAGGGCCGAACTGCCACGGCGGCCTCATGCCGTTCGTGGCGCCCTGGGGAGCCAAGGCTCCTTCGGACCGGCGGCCCTTATGCGGGAGGGGCGCGAAAAGCAAGGAAAATGGGGCGAAACCCCTAGAATTTCGGGCTAGATTTCAGCCTAGATCTCGGGGTGATAATCCGCTCGCTTGAGCGTGACCATGTAGGCGGCCAGATCGTCGATCTTCGCGCGGTCGATCGCGAAGGCCATCGCGCCGGGGAAATTGTGCGAATCGCGCAGGAACTGGGCGAGGGTATCGGCGGTCAGGCCGGTGGTGTTGACCACGGCTTCGAAGGGCGGGGATTCAGGATTGGGCGAGGTGCCGTTGGGCGTGATCGCGTGGCAGGCGGCGCAGTGCGCCTCGGCAAAAGCCTTGCCGCGCTGCTGGCTGGCCGCAAGCTTTCCGCCATGGTCCGCGCCGGTTGACGCGCAGGCGCTGATGGTGAGGCCAGCAAGGGCAAGGGCGGCGATGAGCGTGACTGGCTTGAGCATGGGCGAACCCTAGCACTCCCGCGCGGCCCGGCTCAACGCTGCGGTGCGACTTTCCCGGCAACAATCGCGATCGCGGCGGCAATTGCGGCATCGCGGCCCAGGTCCGAGGTGTCGAGCACGACGGCATCGGGGGCGGCCACCAGGGGCGCCTCGGCGCGGGTGGAATCGCGCAGGTCGCGCGCTTCGAGATCGGCGGCGATTTCGCCGAGCGGGATGTCGCGCCCGCTGGCCTGCATTTCCTTGAAGCGCCGCTCGGCCCGCGCGGCAACGCTGGCGATGACGAACAGCTTGGCCTCGGCTTCGGGGGCGATCACGGTGCCGATGTCGCGCCCGTCGAGCACGGCGCCGCCGCGCTGCGTGGCAAAGGCGCGCTGGCGTTCATAGAGCGACTGGCGCACCGCCGGATGGACCGAAACGCGGCTGGCCAGCCCGCCCGAGGTTTCCGAGCGCAGTTCGGGATCGTCGAGCAGGCTGTCGGGAAAGGCGCAGGCGGCGAGCGCGTCGGCCGGATTATCCGGGTTGCCGCCGCTGAGCGCGACCTGACGGCCAACCGCGCGGTAGAGCAGCCCGGTATCGAGATGCGGCAGGCCGAAATGCGCGGCCAGCGCCTTGGCGATCGTGCCCTTGCCCGAGGCGGTCGGGCCATCGACCGCGATGATCATGCCGAAAGGCCGCCGAGCAGGGCTTCGAACTGCGGGAAGCTGGTGGCGATCGGGCGGGTATCGTCGACCTCGACGCCGTTGCGGCTGGCGAGCCCCGCAACCGCCATGCTCATCGCGATGCGGTGATCGAGATGCGTGGCAATGGCGTGGGCGGTGCCGGGCAGCGCTTCGCCGCCGGTGCCATGAATGGTCATCCCGTCTTCGGTTTCGCTGACGCGGGCGCCGGCAGCCTCAAGGGCTGCGGCCATCACCGCGATGCGATCGGATTCCTTGACCCGGAGTTCATCAAGCCCGGTGGTCACGGTGGTCCCTTCGGCCAGCGCGGCGGCGACGAACAGTGCGGGGAATTCGTCGATCATGCTCGGCGCGATCGCGGGATCGACGGTGATCCCCTTGAGCGCTGAGTGGCGCACCAACAGATCGGCCACTGGTTCGCCGCCAACTTCGCGCGGGTTCACTTCGGTAATGTCGCCGCCCATCTGGCGCAGCACTTCGACGATCCCGGCGCGGGTCGGGTTGAGGCCGACGTTCTCGATCGTCAGCTCGCTGCCCGGCACGACCAGCGCCGCAACGATGAAGAACGCGGCGGAGGACGGATCGCCCGGAACCTCGATCACCTGCGGCTTCAGTTCGGCCTCGCCGTGGATGCGGATCACGCGGGCGCCATCGCTGGCGATGTCCACGGTGAGGTTCGCGCCAAAGCCGCGCAGCATCCGCTCGCTATGGTCGCGGGTGGGGGCGGGCTCGATCACGGTGGTGATCCCGGGGGTGTTAAGCCCGGCGAGCAGGATCGCGCTTTTGACCTGCGCCGAGGCCACCGGCAGGCGGTATTCGATCGGCACGGCAGGCGCGGCGCCGCGCAGCATCAGCGGCAGGGTGCCGCCGGGGCTCGCGGTGAAATCGGCGCCCATCTGGCTGAGCGGCTCGATCACCCGGCCCATCGGGCGCTTCGACAGGCTGGCATCGCCGACGAAGCTGGCGGTGATCGGGTGGCTGGCAACCAGGCCCATCAGCAGGCGGGTGGAAGTGCCCGAATTGCCCATGTCGAGCGCGGCTTCGGGCTGGAGCAGGGCGCCAACGCCCACGCCGCTGACCCGCCATTCGCCATCTTCCATGCGCTCCACGCTGGCGCCCATCGCGCGCATCGCGGCGGCGGTCGAGAGCACGTCCTCGCCTTCGAGCAGACCGGTCACGCGGGTCTCGCCGACCGCGAGCGCGCCGAGCATGATCGAGCGGTGGCTGATCGATTTATCGCCCGGGACACGGATCGTGCCTTTGAGCGGACCCGTGGGCGGGAACCGGCGGGGACGCATCTGAGTGGGATCGGCGCTGGACAAGAGGCGGGCTTTCGGCTGGATGCTTGCTAAGAAATGCGCGCGGCTTTTGACAGCGGGCGCGCGCTATGGCAAGGCGCGCGCCGCGCTGGAGCAGACGCAAGCGCTCTCCAATACGTATTGAAGGTTTTAGCCTGCGGCCAAGGCGGCGGGCAGCATCGAGGAATTGACATGGTCAAGGCTGAATGGGGCACCAAGCATGGCTGCCCGAAGTGCGGCACGCGTTTCTACGATCTGGGCAAGGACGCTCCGGTCACCTGCATCGAATGCGGCTATGCCTGGCATCCCGAACCGGTGCTCAAGTCGAAGCAGCCGATTCCCTATGAAGAAATTCAGAAGGACAAGGTCGAAGGCACCGAGGACGCCGATCTGGCGGCTGAAGATCTCGACATCGACGAGGACGGCGATTCGCCGGACAACGACGTGGATCTGGGCGGTGACGACGATCTGGGCGTCGGGATCGACGACGACGGCGACGCCGACGACGTTTGATGTAAAATACCCTCTTGCCAAGCCGGAAGACCGCCACTAGAGGGGCGGCCTCCCGGCCAGATGGCTGGGGGATGACGGACCTTTCGGGGCACGTCACGATGAATGGAATTGGGGCCTTAGCTCAGCTGGGAGAGCGCCTGCATGGCATGCAGGAGGTCAGCGGTTCGATCCCGCTAGGCTCCACCATTCCTCGGAAAGACAGTTTCTAGCGGTAAGCTGGTCGGCGAGGTTTCGCCCACCGGCTTTTTTCGCGTTTCGGCCGATTTTGGCCGTGTACGGAGTGAGCGAACGAATGTTCGATGCCCTTTCAGATCGCCTCGGCAGCGTCTTTGACAAGCTGCGCGGCCGTGGTGCGCTGAAGGAAGAGGACGTTCGTGATGCGATGCGCGAAGTGCGAATCGCTCTGCTCGAAGCCGACGTTGCGCTCCCCGTGGTGCGCCGCTTCATCGATGAAGTAACCGAACAGGCCATCGGCCATGCCGTGCTGAAGTCGGTGACCCCCGGCCAGCAGGTGGTTAAGGTCGTCAACGACGCGCTGGTCGAAATGCTCGGCGGCACCGATGTGCCCGGGCTCGATCTGGCGGCCAGTCCGCCGGTCGTGATCATGATGGTCGGTCTGCAAGGCTCGGGTAAGACCACGACCACGGCCAAGCTCGGCAAGATGCTGCGCGAAAAGCACGGCAAGAAGGTGCTGATGGCGTCGCTCGACGTCAATCGCCCGGCCGCGCAGGAGCAGCTCAAGGTGCTGGGCGAACAGGTCCAGGTCGCCACTTTGCCGATCATCGCCGGCCAGCAGCCGGTCGAAATCGCCACCCGCGCGCTGCAGTCGGCCAAGCTTCAGGCGATCGACGTGCTGCTGCTCGACACGGCGGGCCGTCTCCACGTTGACCAGCAGCTGATGGACGAGATGAAGGCGGTTGCCGCGATCTCGACCCCCAAGGAAACGTTGCTCGTCGTCGATTCGCTCACCGGTCAGGACGCGGTGAACGTGGCGCAGAGCTTTGCCGGTCAGGTCGATCTGACCGGTGTCGTGCTGACCCGGATGGACGGCGATGCGCGCGGCGGTGCGGCGCTGTCGATGCGTGCGGTCACCGGCAAGCCGATCAAGTTCGCCGGTGTCGGTGAAAAGCTCGATGCGCTCGAAGTGTTCCAGCCCAGCCGCGTTGCCGGCCGGATCCTGGGCATGGGCGATATCGTCTCGATCGTCGAAAAGGCGGCTCAGGCGATCGAGGCCGAAGATGCCGAGCGCATGGCCGAACGCATGGCCAAGGGTCAGTTCGACATGAACGACCTGCGCATGCAGCTCAAGCAGATGCAGAACATGGGCGGGCTGGGCGCGCTGGCCGGCATGATGCCGGGCATGAAGAAGGCCAAGGCGGCGATGCAGTCGTCGGGCATGGATGACCGGGTGCTGCTGCGCATGGATGCGATCATCGGTTCGATGACCCCCAAGGAACGCACGCGCCCCGATCTGCTCAACGCCAAGCGCAAGATCCGCATCGCCAATGGTTCGGGCGTGCAGGTTCAGGACGTCAACAAGCTGCTCAAGATGCACCAGGAAATGGAGCGCGCGATGAAGCAGATCAAGAAGATGGGCGGACTTGGCGGCCTCGCGAAGCTGTTCGGTAAGGGCGGGCTTGGCGCGGCGATGCCGGGACTGGGCGGCGGAGCCGGAGCGGGCGGCATGCCCGGTCTGGGCGGTGCTCCCGATCTCACGAATTTTCTCAAGAAGTAAGTTTCAAGTTTCTGATTTTATTGAAAGGTAATCCAAATGTCTGTTTCCATGCGTCTGTCGCGCGGCGGTTCCAAGAAGCGCCCCTATTACAAGATCGTCGTGTCCAACAGCCGCGCTCCGCGCGACGGCAAGTACCTGGAGCAGGTTGGCACCTACAACCCGCTGCTGGCCAAGGACGATGAAAACCGCGTCCGTCTGGTCGAAGACCGCGTGCGTTACTGGATCGGCGTTGGCGCCCAGCCGACCGACCGCGTCGCCCGTATGCTCGACAAGGCCGGGATCAAGGAACGCGCTGCGACCGTGAACCCGAAGAAGGCTGAACCGGGCCAGAAGGCCAAGGACCGCGCTGAAGAAAAGGCCGAAAAGGCTGCTGCCGCGATCGAAGCCGCCAAGGAAGCTGAAGAAGCCGCCAAGGCTGCTGCTGCCGCTCCGGTTGAAGCTCCGGCTGCCGAAGAAGCTGCTGCTGAAGAAGCTCTGGCCGCTGAAGAAGCCGCTGCCGAAGCTCCGGCTGAAGAAGCTGCCGGCGAAGAACAGGCCGAAGGCTGAGCTTGACCGTGAACCGCCCCGTTACGCTGGCCGCTGTCACCGGCGCGCATGGTGTGACGGGTGAGGTTCGCCTCAAGCTGTTTGGTGAAGGCGTGGTGGCGCTTGGTCGCTACCGCGCCTTCAACGATTCCGCGCTGACGCTGACCAAGCTGCGCGATGATGGCAAGGGCGGGGCGATTGCCCGCTTTGCCGAGGTCACCGACCGCACGGCGGCGGAAAAGCTGCGGGGCACGGCGCTGACCGTCCCGCGCAGCGCGCTCGCGCCGTTGGCCGAGGGCGAATATTATCATGCCGACCTGATTGGCCTTCCGGCGATTTCGACCGAGGGTGAAGCGCTCGGCCAGTGCATCGCGGTCGACAATTTCGGCGCGGGCGACGTGCTCGAGATCGAACGCCCGGTGGGTGAGGATGGCAAGCGCCACCGCTTCATGGTGCCGATGCGGCTTGAGGCCGTGCCCGAATGGAATGCCGAGCGGCTGGTCATCACCGCCGCCTATGCGGCCGATTGAACCATGACTTTCGCGGCGACCGTCCTCACGCTCTATCCCGAGATGTTTCCCGGGCCGCTCGGCGTCAGCCTTGCCGGCCGGGCGCGCGATGAGGGCAAGTGGACGCTCGATACCGTGCAGATCCGCGATTTCGCGATCGACAAGCACAAGACCGTCGACGACACGCCGGCTGGCGGCGGGGCGGGGATGGTGCTGCGGGTCGACGTGCTGGCCAGCGCGATCGACCATGCTTGCGCCGCGCATCCGGGCTGCCCGGTGATCGCCATGACCCCGCGCGGCAAGCCGCTGAGCCAGGCCCGCGTGCGTGAACTTGCAGCCGGGCCCGGGGTGACGGTGCTGTGCGGCCGGTTCGAGGGTTTTGACGAACGGATTTTCGAAGGCCGCGAGGTCGAGGAAGTCTCGGTCGGCGATATCGTGCTGTCGGGCGGAGAACCGGCGGCGCTGATGCTTTTGGATGCTTGCATTCGGCTGCTTCCCGGCGTAATGGGCGCGGCTTCAAGTGGGACCGAGGAATCCTTTGAACAGGGATTGCTCGAATATCCGCACTATACCCGACCCCAGGAATGGGAAGGGCGCACGATCCCTGAAGTGCTGCGATCGGGGGATCATGCGAAGATCAAGGACTGGCGCAAAACCATGTCCGAGGTCGACACTCGGTTACGCAGGCCGGACCTTTGGGAGCGTCACGAGGGCGCTCGGGTTCAGTCTGCCTCTGGCGCGCGGCAGGAAACGAAGGACCAGGGCAAATGAACCTGATTCAGCAGATCGAAGCCGAGGAAATTGCCAAGGCTGCGAAGGATATTCCCGATTTTCGTCCCGGTGACACCGTGCGCGTTGGCGTGCGCGTTGTTGAAGGTGAACGCACCCGCGTCCAGGCCTATGAAGGCGTCTGCATCGCGCGTTCGAACAAGGGCATCGGCTCGAACTTCACCGTTCGCAAGATGAGCTTTGGCGAAGGCGTGGAACGCGTGTTCCCGATCTACTCGCCGAACATCGAATCGATCACCGTGGTTCGCCGCGGCGTCGTGCGTCGTGCGAAGCTCTATTACCTGCGCGGCCGCACCGGCAAGCGCGCTCGCATCGCCGAGCGCCGCGACGTGCGCAACGAGGGCTAAGCCCTCTGGCGCCTGGCGCCGCAACCAGCTTAGAAGGGCGTCCCGGCACGGTCGGGGCGCCCTTTTTGCCATTCAGGACCGATTCCCTTGTTATGCGAAAACCCGCCATGCGAAATTCTGCCCTTCTGCTTGCTGCAACCATGCTTGGCGCTGCCGTGCCGGCCTATGCTGGCGCTGCGCCGATGAGCGCGCCCGCCGCCGCTGAAGCCGCTGCTACTCAGCCGCTCGGGTTCGAGCGCGTGTTCGCCAGCCCCAGCCTCAACGGGGCGGTGCCGCGCGGGGTGAAGCTTTCGCCTGACGGGCGCTATCTCACCGTGCTGCGGGCGCGCCCCGACGATCGCGAACGCTATGACCTGTGGGGCTTCGATCGCACCACCCAGCGCTGGACCATGCTGGTCGACAGTCTCAAGCTGGGCTCGGGCAAGGACTTGTCGGAAGCGGAGAAGATGCAGCGTGAACGCCAGCGGATCGGCGATCTCAAGGGCATCGTCACCTATGAATGGACGGCTGACGGCAAGGCGATCCTCGTGCCGCTCGATGGCGACCTGTTCCTCGCCCGGCTCGACGGGACGGTAACCCGGCTTACCGATACCAGCGCCGATGAACTCAACCCCGCGCTCAGCCCGAAGGGGGCCTATGTCTCGTTCGTGCGCGACCAGCGGCTGTGGGTAGGCAAGGTCGGCGGCGATGCCAAGGCGATCACCCCGCCCGAAACCAGCGACAGCGTACACTGGGGCGAGGCTGAATTCGTGGCCCAGGAAGAAATGGCGCGCTTCACCGGGTACTGGTGGTCGCCCGACGACCATCTGGTGGCGGTTCAGCGGTTTGACGAGGCACCGGTGGGCGTGGTCACCCGCGCCGCGATCGGGGCCGAGGGGACCAAGACCTTCGAGCAGCGCTATCCCGTGGCAGGTTCCCCCAACGCGCTGGTTTCGCTCCATGTGATGAAGCCCGATGGGACCGGGCAGGTGACGGTCGATCTCGGGCCGGACAAGGACATCTACCTCGCCCGGGTCAATTGGGCGAGCGACGGCAAGACGCTCTATGTCCAGCGCGAAGATCGCGCCCAGACCCGGCTCGATATGCTGGCGGTCGATCCCGCCACCGGCAAGGCGACCGTGCTGTTCAGCGAACAGGCTGCGGCGAAGAGCTGGATCAACCTGTCGGACAATTACCGCTTCCTCAAGGACGGCAGCCTGATCTGGTGGTCGGAGCGCGATGGTCACGGCCACCTTTATCACTTCCGCCCGAACAGCCATCCCGATGGGCGCTGGGTGCAACTGACCAAGGGCGATTGGGTGGTGTCCAAGCTGGTTGGGGTCGATGAAGCGCACGGCAAGGTCTATTTCCTTGCCAACCGCGACGATCCACTGGCGATGCAGGTCCATGTGCTCGACCTCAAGCACCCCGCGCAGATTGCGGCGCTGGGCGAGCCGGGCTGGGATCACAGCGCGAGCATGGACAAGAGCGGCAAGACGCTGCTCATCACCCGCTCATCGCCCACGCAGCCGCCGCAGGTCTATCTGGCGGATACCAGCGGCAAGCGGCTCGCCTGGGTCGAGGAAAACCGGCTGGATGCGAGCCATCCCTATGCGGCTTATCTCAACAGCCACCGCGCGCCGACTTTCGGCACGGTGACGGCGGCCGATGGCACGGTGCTGCACTGGAAGATGATCGTCCCTGCGATGCAGCCGGGCAAGCGCTATCCGGTGTTCTTCCAGCACTATGGCGGCCCGCACGTCCAGACCGTGACGCGCGGCTGGGCCGGGGCGCTCGAACAGGCGGTCGTCGCCAAGGGCTATGTCTTCTTCGAGATCGACAACCGGGGCAGCGCCAATCGCGGCGTGGCCTTTGAAAGCGCGATCTGGCGCGCGATGGGCAGTGTCGAAGTGGCCGACCAGAAAGCTGGCGCGGAATACCTGCGCTCGCTGCCCTTCGTCGATCCGGCGAAGATCGCGACCTATGGCTGGTCCTATGGCGGCTATATGACGCTCAAGATGCTGGAGGCCGATCAGGGGCTCTATGCGGCCGGGATCGCGGGCGCGCCGGTGACCAAGTGGGAGCTTTACGACACCCATTACACCGAACGCTATCTGGGCGATCCGGGGCGCGAGCCGCAGGTCTACGCCAAGTCGGACGCGATGGCCGACGCCGCCAAGATCAAGGATCCGCTGCTGCTGATCCACGGCATGGCCGATGACAACGTGGTGTTCGAGAATTCCTCGGCGCTGATCGCCCGCCTTCAGGGCGAGGCGGTGCCGTTCGAAATGATGCTCTATCCCGGCTACACCCACCGCGTTGGCGGGCCGAAGATCGGCACCCACCTGTGGGACACGATCTTTGCCTTCCTGTCCCGCCACGGGGTGACGCCGCCGCAGTGACAGGCTAGGGCGCTCACGAGAATTTACGGAGAATTGCGATGGGTTACCGGGTGGTGGTTGTCGGCGCGACGGGCAATGTCGGGCGCGAGATGCTCAACGTGCTGGCCGAGCGCGAATTTCCCGTAGACGAAGTGGCGGCTGTCGCGAGCTCGCGCTCGACCGGCGACGAGATCGAGTTTGGCGAAACCGGCAAGATGCTCAAGGTCAAGAACATCGAGCATTTCGATTTCACCGGCTGGGATATTGCGCTGTTTTCCGCCGGTTCCGGCCCGGCCAAGGAATATGCCCCCAAGGCGGCGGCGGCGGGCTGCGTGGTGATCGACAATTCGAGCCACTACCGCATGGACCCCGACGTGCCGCTGATCGTGCCTGAAGTGAACCCCGAGGCGATCGACGGCTACAAGAAGAAGAACATCATCGCCAATCCCAACTGCTCGACTGCGCAGATGGTGGTGGCTTTGAAGCCGCTGCACGATGCCGCGAAGATCAAGCGCGTGGTGGTGTCGACCTACCAGTCAGTCTCGGGCGCGGGCAAGCAGGGCATGGACGAGCTGTTCGAACAGAGCCGCGCGATCTTCGTCGGTGATCCGATCGAACCGCGCAAGTTCACCCGCCAGATCGCCTTCAACGTGATCCCCCACATCGACAGCTTCCTCGACGATGGTTCGACCAAGGAAGAATGGAAGATGGTGGTCGAAACCAAGAAGATCCTCGATCCCAAGGTCCGCGTGAACGCCACCTGCGTGCGCGTGCCGGTGTTCGTCGGCCATTCGGAATCGATCAACCTCGAATTCGAGGACGAAATTTCGGCCGATCAGGCGATGGACCTGCTGCGCGAAGCTCCCGGCGTGATGCTGATCGATAAGCGCGAGGACGGCGGATACGTCACCCCGATCGAATGCGTCGGCGATGGCGCGACGTTTGTGTCGCGCGTGCGTGAGGATCCGACCGTCGACAATGGCCTGTCGCTGTGGTGCGTTTCGGACAACCTGCGCAAGGGCGCGGCGCTCAACGCGGTGCAGATCGCCGAACTGCTCGGCCGCCGGCACCTGCAGAAGGGCTGAGCCCTTCCTTCAGGGTCAGTGCGGCAGATCGGCCGGGGAATCGTCCGCGGCGCCCGGTGCGCCGCGGCGAAGGTCGGGCTTGCGCATCATCGCCACCAGCGGGATCGCCGCAAAGCTCAGCCACATCATCAGGTAGAAGTTGTCGACATAGGCGACCATCGCCGCCTGCCGGTTGACCTCGGCATCGACGATCCGCAGCGCGGCCTCGCCAATGGTCTGGAAGCGGTCGATCGTGGTGAAATCGACCAGATCGGTGATCGAGCCGTTGATGTGCGCGCCAAGGTCTGAGTGGCCTACCTGGAGGTTGCGGGCCATCAGCGCGGTAACCACCGAAATCCCGATCGACGAACCGATCGAGCGCGACAGGTTGAGCAGGCTTGAGCCATCGGTGCGCAGCGCCGGGCCGAGCGTGGCAAAGGCGCTGGCGTTGAGCGGGATGAACACCAGCCCCATGCCGATCCCCTGAATAAAGCCCGACATCGCGACATGCGCATAGTCGACCTGCAACGACCAACTCGACATTTCCCATAGCGACAGCCCGGCAATGGCAAAGCCTGCCGCGACCAAAATGCGCGGGTCGAACCCGCGGCGAATGACAAAGCCTGACAGCTGCATGGTGAGCAGCGTGCCGACCCCGCGCGGCATCAGCGTTTCGCCGGTGTCGATCACGCCAAAGCCGAACAGTTGCTGCAACATCGGCGGGAGCAAGGCCATCGTCGCGAACATCACCACGCCGATCACCACCATGAAGACTAGCGCGACGACATAGTTGGGGTCGGCAAACAGGTGGCGGTTGAACAGCGGATCCTTGGCCGTGACCAGATGGATTACCGCCATCCACGCGGTCGAGATGCCGACGATCGTATAGACCCATGCTTCGAGCGAATCGTACCAGTCGATGTGGTTGCCGCGGTCGAGCAGCAGCTGGATCGAAGTCAGCGCCAGTGCGACCAGCGTGAAGCCGGTAAGATCGAACCGCCGCGCAACCAGCGGGCGCGAGGGCAGTTCGGCCAGCATGATGACCAGCGAGAGCACCCCCAGCGGCACGTTGACGTAGAACACCGAGCGCCAGTTCCAGTTCTCGGTCAGCCAGCCGCCGAGGATTGGCCCCATGATCGGTCCGATCATGATCCCCATGCCCCACAGCGCCATCATCTGTGGCTGGCGCGAGGGCTTGTTGGTATCGATCATCGCCGCTTGGCTGAGCGGTGAAATGAACGCGCCGGTCGCGCCTTGCAGCGCGCGGAACAGCACCATTTCTGTGATATTCTGGGCCATGCCGCAGAGCATCGAGGAGATCACGAAGCCCGCGACCGAGAAGATGAATAGCCGGCGCGAGCCAAACCGGTCGGCCAGCCAGCCGGTGATCGGCATGGCCACCGCCATCGCGACGATATAGCTGGTCAGCACCCAGCTGATTTCATCGGCGGTGGCGCCCAGCTGTGAGCGCATGTGCGGGATCGCGACATTGGCGATCGTGGTGTCGAGCACCTGCAGCAGCGACGCGGTCATGATCCCGACCGTCAGCATCATCGGGCTTTCGACCGGCAGCAGCGCAACGTCGGGCGGCGGCGCCAAGGGCGCGGGGCTCGCGCGGCGGCGGCGGCGCGGCTGGGCAGGGGTGGCGGTGCTCGCCATGATCCGCAGCCCTAGTGCTTGCGGCCGTCGGTAAAGACTTTGACCTTGCTCGACAGGCCGGCGATCAGCGGGCGCGGGCAGGGTTCGTCGAGCACGATCCGCACCGGCACGCGCTGGGTCACCTTGACCCAGTTGCCGGTGGCGTTCTGCGCGGGCAGGACCGAAAATTCGCTGCCGGTGCCCGCCCCGATCGAGGCGACATGGGCGCGCAGGGCCAGGCCCGGATAGGCGTCGAAGCGGATTTCCGCCCGCTGGCCGACCTTCATATCGGCCAGTTCGGTTTCCTTGAAATTGGCCTCGATATAGGCGCTCTGGTCGGCAACGATGGTCACCACCGGCAGGCCGGTGACCATTTCCTGACCGATCGTCAGGCGGTTGGCCTGGCTGATCGTGCCTGAAGTAGGAGCGCGCACTTCGGTGCGGCGCAGGTTCATTTCCACCGTGGCGCGCTGGGCGCGGGCGGCGGCAACCTGCGGGTAGATCCCGGGAACCTGCGCACCGGTGGCCAGCTTGGCTGCGGCTTCGCGGCTCTTCGACTGGGCGATGGCAAGCTGGTCTTGAGCCTGCGACACCTGATGACGGGCCGCGTCATAGGCGGCCTTGGTGGTAAAGCCGCGCTTCCACAGCGCTTCCTGACGCACCAGATTGGTCTGGGCATAGGCGATGTTTTCCTGTGCTGCGGCGACATCGGCGCCCGACATGGCGCTGGAATTGGCCAGCGCGGTCTCGCTCGCCTGGGCCGTGGCAATCGCGGCATCCGCCTGGGCAAGCTGCAGGTGATAGGGTTCGGGATCGATCTGGAACAGCAGGTCACCGGCGTTTACGTGCTGGTTTTCCTTCACGAACACCTTGGTGATCTTGCCGCTCACTTCGGCGCTGACCGAAACCTTGTCGAGGTGGACATAGGCATTGTCGGTCGCGACCTTGCCTTGCAGGCTCTGCCAATAGACCACCGCGCCGATCAGCAGCGCCAGCGGCAGCGAGAGCATCAGCGCAAGGCGGCCCCAGTTGCGGGCCGGGCGGATATCCGCTTCGCCGGCTGCGGCGCTGGAATCGGCGAACTTGGGATCGGCATCAGCCATCGATCAATACCTTGTTGTCACGGTTTTCGCGGCGGGCACCAAGATTGGTGCCGATCGTCGTCAGGACCTGGGCAAATGTTTCGCGCTCGTCCGGGCCGATCCCGGCGAGCATGTCTTCGAGCAATTGGTCAACGCATTCGCGCAGCGCGGGAATGGCCGTGCGGCTACGTTCGGTCAGGAACAGCTGGCGGGCGCGGCGATCTGCCGGGGCCGGGCGGCGCTCGACCATGCCGGCTTCCTCCATGCGGTCGACCATACGGCACAGGGTGATCGGCTCGACGTCGAGTTCCTCGGCGTAGAAGCCCTGATTTTCGCCCTCGCTGCGGGTGAGGTGGAACAGCAAGCGCGCCTGCGGGCCGGTCACGCCCAAGGCGCGCACGCGCTCGTCAAAAGCGCGGCGCAGCAAGCGCGAACGGTCGCCCAGCAGGTAGCCGATGTTCTCCATGTGTAAGGAGGCATATAATAAGCCTGCTTATGAGGTCAATGTTGCAGTGCAATATATTGTGCGGCGGCATGACTTGTCGGCCCCGTGACGCTAGGAGGGCAGGGACTGTGATCGAGGGCGGGAATGGCAATGGACGTGCGAGACGAATTCTATGCGGGCCATGATGGGGCGCGGCTCGCGCTGCACCGGATCGGCGCAGGCCGGCCGCTGGTGCTGCTCCACGGGCTGTTTTCCTCGGCCGAGATGAACTGGATCAAGTTCGGTCATGCCGCCTGCCTGGCCGCGACCGGCTTTGAAGTGCTGATGCCCGATCTGCGCGCCCACGGCCACAGCGCCGCGCCGCACGATCCGTCGGCCTATCCGGCCGATGTGCTGGCGCAGGATGCGATCGCGCTGATCGAGGCGCTGGGGCTTGATGACTATGACCTTGGCGGGTTTTCGCTTGGCGCGCGCACCTCGGTGCGGGCGGTGATCGGC
>Ga0228701_1001647_pt1 | contig 14794 bp, 10 predicted proteins | sample McNCre117_Aug_MG_2_FD_178017 | JGI IMG/M metagenome (GOLD analysis project Ga0228701, IMG submission 178017) | Freshwater microbial communities from McNutts Creek, Athens, Georgia, United States - 11-17_Aug_MG | ecosystem: Environmental > Aquatic > Freshwater > Creek | place: USA: Georgia...
GCTGCTCACCCAGCTGCGCGGCTCCACGCAGGCGGGCGATGGCGCTTGGCGTCTGCCGAAGGGTGAGGACATCTACGCCGCGGCGCTGCGCCAGGCGACCACCACCGACATGACGCCCGAGCAGGTCCATCAGGCCGGGCTCGATCAGGTGGCTGATATTTCCGCCAAGCTCGACGTGATCCTCAAGGATGCCGGGCTGACCCAGGGCAGCGTGGGCGAACGGCTGACCGCGCTCAACCACCGCCCCGAACAGCTCTATCCCGACACCGATGAGGGCCGCAAAGCCCTGATCGATGGGCTCAACGCCGGGATTGCCGAGATGTGGCAGCGCCTGCCGCGCGCCTTTGCCGATCTGCCGCGCCAGCCGCTGGAAATCCGCCGCGTGCCGGTGGACATCCAGGACGGCGCGTCGAACGGCTATTACAACCGCGCTTCGCTCGATGGCAGCCGCCCGGCGATCTACTGGATCAACCTCAAGGACGTGGGCGACTGGCCGAAGTATTCGCTGCCCGCGCTGACCTTCCACGAAGGCGTTCCGGGGCACCACTTGCAGGGCAGCTATTCGCAGCTGTCGGGCGATCTGCCGATGCTGCTGCGCAACAACTTCATCTCCAGCTACGGCGAGGGCTGGGCGCTCTATGCCGAGCAGCTGGCCGATGAACTGGGCGCCTATACCGGGATCGAGCGCGCGGGCTATCTCCAGTCGTTCCTGTTCCGCGCCGCGCGGCTGGTGATCGACACCGGGATCCACCACAAGCGCTGGAGTCGCGAGCAGGCGACCGATTACATGGTTGCCACCACCGGCTTTGCCCGTCCGCGCTGCCAGCGCGAGGTTGAGCGCTATTGCACCCAGATCGGGCAGGCCTGTTCGTACAAGATCGGGCACATGTCGTGGGTCAAGAACCGCGACAAGGCGCAGGCGGCGCTGGGCGACAAGTTCAGCCTGCCGTGGTTCCACGAAGTGCTCAAGGAAGGCGTGATGCCGCTGTCGATGCTGGAAGCGCGTATCGACGAGCGCATCAAGGAACGGCTGGCCGCGGGCTGATCCGCCCGCCGGTGAGGGCAGGGCGGGAAGGCTGGGTTCAGCCTTCCACCTGCTCCGCCAGTTCGAGCCAGCGTTCTTCGGCCGCGTCCTTTTCGGCGCGGGCGGCATCGATCGCGCCGGTCAGCGCGGCAAATTTGGCGGGATCACGGGTGTAGAGCGCCGGATCGGCCAGTGCTGCCTCGTTTGCTGCGATCTGGGCGAGCAAATCCTCGATCCGGCCGGGCAGCAGATCGTAGTCGCGCTGATCCTTGTAGGACAGCTTGGCCTTCTTTGGCGGCGGGGGAGGCGGCGGCGCGGCAGCAGCAGGCGCGGCCTTGGGCTTGGCCGAAACCGTGCGCTGGGTGCGCTGTTTTTCCCAGTCGGCATAGCCGCCCGCGACAATGTCGACCTTGCCCGAGCCGTCCAGCCCCAGCGTGACCGTGACCGTCCGGTCCAGGAAGTCGCGGTCGTGGCTGACGATCAGCACGGTGCCGTCATAGTCCGCGATCACTTCCTGCAGCAGGTCGAGCGTTTCGAGGTCGAGGTCGTTGGTCGGTTCGTCCAGCACCAGCAGGTTCGAAAATCGCGCAAATTCGCGCGCCAGAAGCAGGCGCGAACGTTCCCCGCCCGAGAGCGTGCCGACCCGCGCCTCGACCAGGCCGGGATCGAACAGGAAGTCCTTGAGATAGCCCTGGATGTGCTTGCGCACCCCGCGCACGTCGATCCAGTCGCCCCCTTCGGCCAGCACGTCGCGCACGCGCTTTTCGGGTGACATCAGGCTGCGCTGCTGGTCGATCAACACGCCTTGCAAGGTCTTGGCGCGGGTTACCGTGCCGCTGTCCGGCTCGAGTTCGCCGGTCAGCAGTTTGAGGAGCGTGGTCTTGCCCGCACCGTTCGAGCCGACGATGCCGATCCGGTCGCCGCGCGTGATGCGCAAGGTGAAGTCCTTGATGATCGGACGATCGCCGAAGTTCTTGCTGACCTTGTCGGCCACGATGACCGCCTTCGACTTGGCATCGTCCACCGCCAGCCCCAGCTTGGCCGTGCCTTGCGGACTGAGCATCGCGGCGCGCTGGGCGCGCATTTCCCACAGCTTCTCAAGCCGCCCCTGGTTGCGCTTGCGCCTTGCCGTGACGCCGCGTTCCAGCCAGTGCGCCTCGATCTTGAGTTTGGCGTCGAGCTTGTTGGCGGCGCGCGCCTCTTCGGCGTAGACCTGCTCCATCCACGCTTCGTAACCGCCAAAGCCGATTTCCCGGCGGCGGATTGAACCGCGATCGAGCCACAGCGTCGCCTTGGTCAGCCGGGTCAGGAAGGTACGGTCGTGGCTGATCACCACGAAGGCACCATTGTAGCGCGACAGCCAGGATTCCAGCCAGTCGATCGCGGCCAGATCAAGGTGGTTGGTCGGCTCGTCGAGCAGCAGCAGGTCGGGCTCTGAGGCCAGCGCGCGGGCCAAGGCGGCGCGGCGGCGCTCCCCGCCCGAGGCGCTCTCGGCCTTGCGGCTCATGTCGATGCCAAGCTGGCCGGCGATCGCTTCGACTTCGTGGCGCGGCGGGGCATCCTTGCCTGCCAGCGCGAAATCCATCAGCGTATCGTAGCCGGTGAAGAACGGATCCTGTTCCAGCACCACGATTTTGGTGCCCGGCTGGATCGAGCGCTTGCCCTTGTCGGCTTCGATCTCGCCGCCGATCAGGCGCAGCAGGGTGGTCTTGCCCGCGCCGTTGCGGCCGATCAGCGCCAGCCGGTCACGCGGGGCGATGTGGATGTCGAGATCGTGAAACAGCCAGCCTGAGCCCTGTTGCAGACCCAGTTCTTCCCAGCTCAAGATTGGTGCGGCGGCCATGGTGGGGCGCACTAGGCGGCGGCGGCCAAGTTGACAAGTTCGGGCGCGGCGGGAATGACGCTGCGATGCGCACAGTCTGGATGAATGGCGAGTTCCTCCCCGAAACCGAAGCGAAAGTCTCGATCTTCGATCGCGCCTTGCTGTTCGGGCAGGGGGTCTATGAAGTGACCCCGGTGATCGATGGGCGGTTCTGCAACTGGCCGCACCACGCCGCGCGGTTGGCGCGCTCCAAGGCGCTGACCCGGATTGCCGACGATACCGATTGGCCGGCGGTGATCGCGGAATTGATCGCGCGCAATGAACTGGGAGAAGGGCGGGTCTACCTCCAGATCACCGGCGGCGCGCCGGCTGACCGTGACTTTCTCTCCCCACTTCCGCCCGCGCCGCCGACACGCTTTGCCTTTACCCAGGCGGCCGCGCTGATCGATGCGCCCAAGGCTGCGACCGGCCTTAAGGTTACGCTCCAGAACGACGGACGCTGGGCGCTGCGCTCGGCCAAGACCACCCAGCTGCTCTATGCCGTGCTGGCCAAGGAAGCTGCGCGCGATGCCGGGTTCGATGACGCTTGGTTCGTGGAAGACGGGGTGATTACCGAACAGACCAGCGCCAATGCCCACATCATCGATGCACGCGGCGTGCTGGTGTCGCATCCGGTCGATACCGGGGTGCTGCCGGGGGTGACCCGCATCTGCACGCTCGAAATCGCGCGCGAGATGGGCCTGACGGTGGAAGAACGGGCCTTCACCCCGGCCGAGCTGCTGGCGGCGCGCGAAGCCTTCGTTTCGGCGGCGGGCTCGCTGGTGCTGCCGGTGGTCGAGGTGGACGGGCAGGCGATCGGCGGCGGCGCGCCCGGCGCGAAAACCGCCGAAATCCGCCAGCGCTATATCGCCCGGCTGAAGGCGGCCTGACGGGATGCCCGCGTTCACCAAGCGTTCAATCCTGCCGCCCTATCCCGTCCAGCAAGCCATGAAGAACCTTCCTTCCCTCTTGATCCTTGGTGCGATCGCTTTGGCATCGCCCGTGCTGGCCGGCCCGGGCGGCGAACAGGGCCAGGCGCGCAAGGAATTTCGCGCCGGGAACGTGCGTTCGCTGCGCGAGATCGAAGGGCGCGTGCTGCCGATGATGGCAGAGGCGCAGTACCTTGGCCCCGAATACGATCCGGTGGCGCTGGCCTACCGGCTCAAGTTCATTCGCAACGGACGCGTGATCTTCGTCGATGTCGATGCCCGCTCTGGCGAGATCATCCGCCAGACCCGCTGAGGCCGCCGCGCAAATGCCTGCCGCCTTGCTTGACGCACCCGTCCTTTCATCCCATTTGACCAGCAGCTTAACGGGGAACCTGCCATGCGCATCCTGATCGTCGAGGACGAACCCACTCTTGGCAAGCAGCTCAAGTCGACGCTTGAGGCAACGGGCTATGCCGTGGACCTGTCAACCGATGGCGAGGATGGCCACTTCCTCGGCTCGACCGAAGACTATGACGCGGTGGTGCTTGACCTCGGCCTGCCCGAGATCGACGGGCTGACCGTGCTTGGCATGTGGCGCAAGGAAGGCCGCAAGTTCCCGGTGCTGGTGCTGACCGCGCGCGATAGCTGGTCCGACAAGGTCGCCGGGCTCGATGCCGGGGCCGACGATTACCTTGCGAAGCCGTTCCAGACCGAGGAACTGATCGCCCGCCTGCGCGCGCTGATCCGCCGCGCTTCGGGCAATACCTCCAGCGAACTGACCGCGGGCGACGTGCGGCTTGATACCCGCTCGGGCCGGGTCACGCTCAATGGCGAGCCGGTCAAGCTGACTGCGCAGGAATACAAGCTCTTGTCCTACCTGCTCCACCACAAGGGCAAGGTGGTGAGCCGCACCGAACTGATCGAGCATATCTACGATCAGGACTTTGACCGCGATTCGAACACGATCGAGGTGTTCGTCACCCGTATCCGCAAGAAGCTGGGCGCTGATGTGATCACCACGATCCGCGGCCTTGGCTACAGCCTCGACGATCCGGCACTGCCGGCGCGCAATTGATCCGCGTGTGACCGGGGAGGCATCGAGCCCGCCGGTTCCGACCGTGAGCGCGCCGCACACCGGCTCGCTTTCGCGGCGCATGATGCTGATCGCGGCCGGCTGGATCGGCGTGCTGCTGCTCGGCGGCGGGGTGGCGCTTGATCGCACGCTGGTCGGGCTGGTTACCCGCAATTTCGATGACCAACTGGGCTACATGCTCACCGCGATGATCGGTTCGGCCGAGGTCGGCCCCGATGGCGAGGTGTTCTTCAACCGCCCGCTGGGCGATCAGCGCTTTCTGGAACCCAATTCGGGGCTCTATTGGCAGATCAGCGGCCCGGGACACGAGGATTTCCCCTCGCGCTCGCTCTGGGATCGCAGCCTAGTGGTCCACGCCGATCACTTCGATGCCGCCCCCCACGTCTATGACAGCACCCAGTTCGAGGGCGAGCCGCTGCGCGTGCTTGAACGCTCGATCATCCTGCCGGGCAGCGACACCAAGTGGTGGTTCACGGTCGCGGAAAGCCGGGTCGAACTCGACAAGCAGATCAGCAAGATCCGCTCGATCCTGGTCTGGAGCTTCGTGGTTCTGGGGCTCGGCCTGTTCCTGATGGCGTGGTTGCAGACCTGGTATGGCCTCAGCCCGCTGCGCGGTGTGCGCCGGGCGATCCAGCGGATGCGCGGGGCCGGGGCCAACCGGGTCGATGATCCGCTGCCGCTTGAAGTCCAGCCCTTGGTCGAGGAACTCAACGCCCTGCTGGCCCATTCCGAAAAGCAGGCCGAAGAAGCCCGGACCCATGCCGGCAACCTCGCCCATGCGCTCAAGACCCCGCTGACCGTGGTGATGAACGCGGCCACCGCCCATGCGCCAGACCTGCCCGAAACCGTGATCCGCGAAGCGGCGGTGATGCGCCGGCAGGTCGATCACCATCTCGCCCGCGCCCGCGCGGTCGGGCGGCGCGGGGCGGGGCAGGCGCGCGCCAATGTCGCCGAAAGCGTCGAGGCGGTGCTGCGCGCGGTCACCCGGCTTTACGAACACGCGCGCTTCGATCTCGATGGCAGCCGCACCGCGCAGGTCGCGATCGAGCGGCAGGATCTCGACGAGATCCTTGGCAACCTGATCGAGAATGCGGCCAAATATGGCGGCGGCAGCGTGTTCGTGACGATCGACGCGCAGCCCCAGCCCGGCTGGTGCGAAATCTGGGTCGAGGATGATGGGGCGGGCATTCCCGCCGCCGAACGCTCGCGTATTTTCGATCGCGGCGCGCGGCTCGATACCGGCAAGCCCGGCACCGGGCTCGGCCTTGCGATCGTGCGCGATGTGGCCGAAATCTACGGCGGGTCGGTCACGCTTGATGAAAGCGAGGATCTTGGCGGACTGCTGGTCAAGCTCCGCCTGCCGCGCGCGGCGGGCTAGCGCTTACTGCGCTTCGGCCGCCTGTTCGTGGTGGCGGATCACTTCCTCGATGATGAAGCGGATGAACTTTTCCCCGAAATCGGGATCGAGCTGCGCGTCTTCGGCCAGCTTGCGCAGCCGGGCGATCTGGCGTTCCTCGCGCCCCGGATCGGAGGCGGGAAGCGCGGTGCGCGCCTTGTGCTCGCCCACCGCCTTGGTGATGCGAAAGCGTTCGGCCAGCATGTGGATCAGCGCGGCATCGATGTTGTCGATGGAGGCGCGGTAGCCGGCGAGGACGGGATCGGGTTGGTTCTGGCTCATCGTGATCGGCTCGCTAGCACGGGAACTACGGTATTTCCACGCTTGCCTTATCGCTTTTGCGGGAGCAATGCGCCGCTTGAGATGAGCGCCGATGTGATCCCCCTGCGCCCGCGTGGCCCCGAACCGGTTTCCGAACCGTCGCTTGGCCCGATCATGGCGCTGACCGCGCAGGGCATGAACGCGGTTAACGCGGTGATCCTTGACCGGATGCAGAGCGAAATTCCGCTGATCCCCGCGCTCGCCGGGCACCTGATCGCCGGTGGCGGCAAGCGGATGCGCCCGATGCTGACCCTCGCCGGGGCGGCGCTGTGCGATTATCACGGCACCCGCCATCACAAGCTCGCCGCCGCGGTGGAGTTCATCCACACCGCCACCCTGCTGCACGACGACGTGGTGGATGGCAGCGAAATGCGCCGGGGCAAGGCCGCGGCCAACCTGATCTTCGGCAATCCGGCGACCGTGCTGGTCGGCGATTTCCTGTTTACCCGCAGCTTCGAACTGATGGTCGAGGACGGCAGCCTGCGCGTCCTCAAGATCCTCTCGAACGCCAGCTCGGTGATTTCCGAAGGCGAGGTCGATCAGCTGACCGCCGCGCGGCAGGTCGAAACCAGCGAGGAACGCTATCTCGGGATCATCGGCGCGAAAACCGCCGCGCTGTTTGCCGCTGCCACCCGCATCGCCGCCGTGGTCGCCGAAAAGAGCGAGGCGGAAGAGCGCGCGCTTGACGATTATGGCCGCAACCTTGGCATCGCCTTCCAGCTGGTCGACGATGCGATGGACTATGATTCCGAAGCCTTTGAAATGGGTAAGGGCAAGGGCGACGATTTCCGCGAAGGCAAGATGACCCTGCCGGTGATTCTGGCCTATGCCCGTGGCAGCGAGGAAGAACGCGAGTTCTGGCGCGCGGCGATTGGCGGTCACCGCACCTCGGATGCCGATCTCGCCCATGCGGTTGACCTGATCAACAGCCACGGCGCGGTCGAGGCGACCCGCGAACGCGCGCGGATGTTTGCCCAGCGCGCGATCGATGCGATCGCCTGCTTCCCGCCGAGCGAAGCGCGCAGCGCCATGGCCGAAGCCGCTGAATTCGCGGTTGCGCGCCGCTTCTAGGGCGCCTGCCAAACCCACCTAAATACTCGTAAATCTACGTGTGCCGGTATCAAGCCGGCCCAAGGGCCTGTGCCGTTATGAGCCGCGATACAGCTGTCTGGGCGTCATGCCTTGTCAGCATCGGGTCCACGGCAAGGGTTGGGTATTTCATGGTTCTTCTCGGCAAATTTCGCGCCCAGACGGTTTCGATCGGGGCAGCGCTGCTGATCGCGGCGATTGCATTCGCCAGTTCGGCGATGTCGCTTAAGCTGACCGGCGAATTGGGTGACGATCTGACCTATGCGGCGGAGAACACCATTCCCAGCCTGTCGATCCTTGGGGCCATCGACGGCGCGCAGGGCGATGCGCGCCTCTTGGTCACCCAGCACGTGCTGGCCCCGGACGATGCGCAAAAGCGTGACATCGAACAGAAGCTGGGTGCCAAGATCACCGAAGTCGACGGGATGATCGCATCCTATGAACCGCTGGTTTCCGACCAGACCGACCGGGCGGACTTCAACCAGGTCAAGACCTTCTGGAGCGATTGGAAAGAACACGCGCAGCGCACCCGCGAGCTGTCGCTTTCGGGGCAGGGCGATGCCGCGGCCCGCTATTACAACGATAATCTCAAGCCGGTCGGCAAGGCGGTTGGCGATGCGATGGACGTGCAGGTCAGCTACAACAAGAAGCTGGGCAAGCAGGCCGGCGATCGCGGCGCGGCTGCCGCCGCCTCGGCGTGGCGGGTCACGCTGATGTTCGGCATTGCCGCGGTGATGGGGATGCTGCTCGCCATCGTGCTGCTGCGCACCCGGCTGGCCGCACCGCTCGCGCGGCTGACCGATGCCATGAGGGACATGGCCGGCGGGGCGCTTGATCGCGACATTCCGGGCCGCGAACTGGCCGACGAAATGGGCGAAATCGCCCGCGCGCTCGATGCCATCAAGCGCGGGGTCGAGGAACGCACCCGGATCGAGGCCGAACGCTCGGCCAAGGCGCAGGAACAGGTGGTCGAAGCTCTCGCAGCCTCGCTCGGCGCGCTCAAGGCGGGCAAGCTCGACTGCGCGATTACCGCCCGCTTCCCCGAGGAATACGAACGCCTGCGCGCCGATTTCAACGATACTGTCGCCAGCCTTGGCGAAGTGATGCAGGACATGGCCCAGGCCGCCGACAGCGTTCGCAGCGGTTCGTCCGAAATCGCCAGCGCCGCCAACGATCTGTCGCGCCGCACCGAAGGGCAGGCTGCCGCGCTGGAGGAATCGGCTGCGTCGGTTCGCCAGCTCACCACTTCGGTCACCGAAACCGCGCGGATTGCCGAAGAGGCCCGCACCAACGCCCGCGAAACCGAACTCGAAGCCCAGCAGAGCGGCGAAGTGATGGTCGCGGCGGTCAACGCGATGGAAGTGATCGCCCGGTCGAGCCAGCGGATGGAGGAAATCGTCTCGCTGATCGACGGGATCGCTTTCCAGACCAACCTGCTTGCGCTCAACGCCGGGGTCGAAGCCGCGCGCGCTGGCGATGCTGGCAAGGGCTTTGCCGTGGTTGCCACCGAAGTGCGCTCGCTCGCCGAACGCTCGGCCGAAGCCGCCAAGGAAATCACCGGGATCATCAAGGCCAGCGGGCACGAAGTCAGCAACGGCGTTGAACTGATGCACAAGACCCGCGCCGCGTTGGATGGGATCGTCACCCGCACTACCTCGATCGCGGGGATGATCGGCTCGATCGCGGATGCCGCCAGTGAACAGGCTGCCGCGATCCGTCAGGTCGATACCGTGGTTGCCGACATGGACAAGGTGACCCAGCAGAACGCCGCGCTGGTCGAGGAATCGACCGCCGCATCGCGCGGGCTGGCTGATGAATCCACCCGGCTTGGCGCGCTGGTGGGCCGCTTTGAATTCAGCGGCAAGGTGGGCGATGTCGTCGCGCTGCGGGCGGCTCCGCCCAAGGCGGCCGCACCGGCCCCCGCACCGCGCCGCGCCGCCAAGGTTGCGGTCAACGCGCCGGCTCCGGTTCCGGCGGGTGACAACGATTGGTCTGAGTTCTGATCGCCATTCGGCCGGGGCCTTGACCGCCCCGGCCGGACCCGGCACCTTGGGTTGCAGACCACAACCCAACCGGGAGAATTCGCCTCATGCAACGTCGCCGCCTCGGCAAGTCCGCCATCGTCGTCTCCGACATCTGCATGGGCACCATGACCTTCGGGAGCCAGACCGACGAGGCCGCATCGCTGCGCATCCTTGACCAGTGCTTCGAAGCCGGGATCGATTTCTACGATACCGCCGAAGGCTATCCCGTCCCGCCCGAGGCGAAGTGGGTTGGCCGGACCGAGGAAATCGTCGGCAAGTGGCTCAAGACCAAGCCGCGCGATGCGATTATCCTCGCGACCAAGGTTTCGGGCCCCAGCCACGTCTGGTTCCGCAGCCCCAAGCGCAGCGGGATGACCGCGCTTGATCGGCGCAACATCATGGTTGCGGTGGAAGAAAGCCTGACCCGGCTCGGCACCGACTATATCGACCTTTACCAGACCCATTGGCCCGACCACGAGCTGCCCTATGAGGAGACGATGGAAGTGCTCGACGAACTGGTGCGCGCCGGCAAGGTGCGGATCACCGGCTGTTCGAACGAGACGAGCTGGGGGCTGATGAAATCGCTCGCCGCGTCGGAAAAGCTTGGCGCGGTGCGCTATCAGACGATCCAGAACAATTTCAGCCTCAACAACCGCCGCTTTGAAGATGAACTGGCGCAGGTCTGCCGGATGGAAGGGATCAGCCTGATCCCCTATTCGCCGATCGCGGGCGGGGTGCTGTCGGGCAAGTATCAGGATGGCGCGCGGCCCGATGGCGCACGCTTTTCGCGCTATCTGGCGATGGAAGGGCGGCAGGCGGCGATGGGCCGCCGCTTCGTCAACGACCGCTCGCTCGCCTCGACCGCGCGCTTTGCTGAGCTGGCCGCGCAGGCCGGGATGAGCCCGGTGACCATGGCGGTTGCCTGGTCGAAGCAGCACGATTTTGTCGCTTCGACGATTGTCGGCGTGACCCGGGAAGAGCAGCTGCCCGAAATTCTGGCCGCTGCCGATCTGGTGCTTGATGCCGATCTGATGAAGGCGATCGACAAGGTCTCGCGGGAAATCATGTACCCGATGGGTTGATCCCCGCGGCCATTGCCCTAGTCACGCGGGCGTGACCGACCTGCCTATCCATGCCGTCCTGCCGGACCTGCTCGCCGCGCTGCGCGAGCGGGCGGGGGCGGTGCTGATCGCGCCGCCGGGCGCGGGCAAGACCACCTCGGTCGCGCCCGCACTGCTGGGCGAGGCCTGGTGCAGCGGCATGGTGATCCTGCTGTCGCCGCGCCGGGTTGCGGCCCGCGCGGCGGCGGAACGCATGGCCGAATTGCTGGGTGAGGCGCCGGGCGAAACGGTCGGCTATCTCACCCGGCTGGATAGCAAGCGCAGCGCCAAGACCCGCGTGCTGGTGATGACCGAGGCGATCTTCGTTTCGACCATTCTCAAGGATCCCGAACTCACCGGCGTGTCCGCCGTGCTGTTCGACGAAGCGCACGAGCGGCATCTCGATTCCGATCTCGGCCTCGCGCTGGCGATCGAAAGCCAACAGGTGCTGCGCGAAGACCTGCGGCTGGTGGTGATGTCGGCCACGATCGACGGCACCCGCTTTGCAGCCCTGCTCGGCGGCGCGCCGGTGGTGGAAAGCGCGGGCAAGGCACACCCGCTGACCATCCGCTGGCTGGGCGCGCGCCCGGAACTGCGGCTGGAAGAGGTGATGACCTCCGCTATCCTCACCGCCTGGCGCGAGGAGGCGGGCGATATCCTGGCGTTCCTGCCCGGCGTTGGCGAGATCGAGCGGCTGCGCGAGCGATTGGCCGAAAAGCTGCCCTCGGCGCTGGTCCTGCCGCTCCACGGGCAATGCGATCCGGCGGCACAGCGCGCGGCGATCAAGCGCGATCCCGGCGGGCGGCGGCGGATCGTGCTGGCCACCGCGATTGCCGAAACCTCGCTCACGCTCGACGGCGTGGCGGTGGTGGTCGATGCCGGGCTGTCGCGCCGGGCCGAATTTGACAAGGCTGCGGGCGTGACCCGGCTGGTCACTCACCGCGCCAGCCAGGCCGCCGCAGCGCAGCGCGCGGGCCGCGCCGCGCGGCAAGGTCCGGGCGCGGCCTACCGGTTGTGGGAAGAGGCGGCCCATGCCGGGCGCCCGGCGTTTGATCCGCCCGAAATGCTGACCTCCGACCTCGCGCCGCTGTTGCTCGCGCTGGCGCAGTGGGGCGCGGCCGATCCCGCGGCGCTGCCGTGGCTCGATCCGCCGCCCGCAGCAGCACTGGGCGCGGCGCGGGCCATGCTGCAATCGCTTGGCGCGCTGGACGAGGCCGGGCGGATTACCGCGCATGGGCGCAGGATGGCCGCCCTGCCGATGGCCCCGCGCGAGGCGCATATGCTGTTGTTCGGCGCGCAGCACGGCGCGGCGGCTGATGCGGCCAAGCTGGCGCTGCTGTTGCAAGAGCGCGGGCTTGGCGGACGGGGCGAGGATTTGACCGCGCGGCTCGATCGCTGGAATGTAGACCGCTCGCCTCGGGCAGAGGCCTCGCGCAAGCTGGCCGCGCGCTGGGAGCGGCAGGCGGGAGAACTGGCCGGGCGCGCGCCCGATGACGGGATCCCCGCCGCGATCCTGCTGGCCGAGGGTTTCCCCGACAATATCGCCCGCCGCCGCGACAGTGCGGGCGAAGACTGGTTGACCGCCGGGGGCAGGGGGCTGCGGCTCGATCCGGCCTCTCCGCTGGCACGGGCAACCTGGCTCGCCGTGGGCGAGGCCCAGGGCGATGCCAAGGGCGCGCGGATTACCGGGGCTTGCCCGCTGGAGGAAAGCGAAGTGCTGCGCTGGCTGGCGCACAGGATCGAGCGCCGCCCGGCCTTGCGCTGGATCGCGGACGAAAGCCGGGTTGAGGCACTGCTGGAAACGCGGCTGGGTGCGGTCACCGTATCGCGCGGACCCGATCCAGCGCCCGATCCCGAGGCGCTGCGCGCCTTTTTGATCGCGCGGATCCGGGCCGAGGGGCTGGGGCTGATCCCGCTGGGCAAGGCCAGCCTCGGCTTGCTGCGCCGGGCGCGGTTCGCCGGGGTGGAGAGCCTGTCCGATACCGCTTTGCTGGCCGATCTTGAGGATTGGCTGGCTCCGCTGCTTGGCCGCCGGCTCGAACAGCTCGATCCGGGCAAGCTGCACGATGCCCTGCGCGCGCGGCTGGACTATGCCGGGCAGCAGGCGCTGGAGCGGCTGGCCCCGGCCCAATTCACCAGCCCGGCGGGCACTGCTCACCCGATCGACTATGACGACCCCGGCGGGCCGAGCGTTGAAGTGCGGGTCCAGGCGCTGTTCGGGCTCGACCGGCATCCCACCTTCGGCCAGCCGCCTCAGCCGCTGCTGCTGAAGCTGACATCGCCCGGGCACAAGCCGGTCCAGACCACGCGAGATCTGCCCGCATTCTGGCGCGGATCGTGGCGTGATGTGGTGAAAGACATGAAGGGCCGCTACCCCAAGCACCGCTGGCCGGACGAGCCGTGGAGCGAAATTCCCAGCCTCAAGACCAAGAACGCGTTCAACCGCACTTGATTCCCGCGCGGAATCGACGCAGGGCAGCGCGCATGTCCGCACGTATCTATCAGCGCCCGAAGAACGCCATGCAGTCCGGCAAGGCCCTGCTTGGTCAGTGGATCCTCGAATTCGCGCCGGCCGAAGCCCGCCGCGCCGACCCGCTGATGGGCTGGACCGGTTCGGGCGACACCCAGGCGCAGGTCGTGCTCAAGTTCGACAGCCAGGCCGAGGCCCAGGCCTATGCCGACAAGTACGGCATTGCCGCGGCTGTCCACGCGACCCCGCCGCGCCGCCTCAAGATCCAGGCCTACGCCGACAATTTCCGCTGATTGGCCGGCCCGGCACGAGTCGGGCTTGCCTAAACGGCTGATCGCCGCCATATGCCCGCCCGGGAGTCGGTCGGACGCTTGCGTCCGCCAACCTGGTCAGGTCCGGAAGGAAGCAGCCACAACGGGTTGCGGCGGGTCGGCCGGCTCCTTTTTAACCCTCCATCGTCATCGCCTTGGCCCCGCTTCTGTGGATTGCTGGGGGTTTGCGCGCTTTGGCCCTGACATTTTTCGCGCCAGCGCCTACCTAGGCCGGGATGGACGATTCACCTGACATCTTCGGGCACGATCCCGAGACCGAACGGCCCGAAGCCGAACGGCCCGAGGACGAAGCTCCCAGCACGGCCGAGCTTGAAGCCGCCGGTCAGGGCTCGATGTTCGGCGATCCCGCTCCTGCAGCTCCCGTTGCGGCCCCTGTGCCAGTATCCGCGCCGGCCCCTTCGGCTGCACCCACTCCGGCAGCTCAGCCTTACCGGGTGCTTGCACGCAAGTATCGTCCGCAGACCTTTTCCGAGCTGATCGGACAGGACGCGATGGTCCAGACGCTGGGCAACGCGATCCGCCGCGACCGGCTGGCCCATGCCTTCCTGATGACCGGGGTGCGCGGGGTCGGCAAAACGTCAACCGCGCGGCTTATCGCCAAGGCGCTGAACTGCGTCGGCCCCGATGGGCAGGGCGGGCCGACGATCGATCCGTGCGGCGCGTGCGAGCCGTGCCTCGCGATTGCCGAGGGGCGCCACATCGATGTGATCGAGATGGACGCCGCGAGCCACACCGGCGTCGACGACGTGCGCGAAATCATCGAGGCCGTGCGCTATGCGGCGGTGTCGGCGCGCTACAAGATCTACATCATCGACGAAGTCCACATGCTGTCGCGCAATGCTTTCAATGCCTTGCTCAAGACACTTGAGGAACCGCCTGCGCATGTGAAATTCCTGTTTGCCACCACCGAGGTGGAGAAGCTGCCGATCACGGTGCTGTCGCGCTGCCAGCGCTTTGACCTGAAGCGTATTCCAGCCAGCCTGTTGGCGGAGCATTTTGCCGGCATCTGCGCCAAGGAAGGCGTGGAAGCCGAGGGCGAGGCTTTGGCGATGGTGGCCGAGGCGGCGGAAGGCTCGGTGCGTGATGGCCTGTCGATTCTCGATCAGGCGATTGCCCATGCCGATATGGCGTCGGACGGCGCCAGCACCACAGTTA
>Ga0228701_1001649_pt1 | contig 14782 bp, 17 predicted proteins | sample McNCre117_Aug_MG_2_FD_178017 | JGI IMG/M metagenome (GOLD analysis project Ga0228701, IMG submission 178017) | Freshwater microbial communities from McNutts Creek, Athens, Georgia, United States - 11-17_Aug_MG | ecosystem: Environmental > Aquatic > Freshwater > Creek | place: USA: Georgia...
GCTGTGCGGGCGTGGTGCTGTTGTGCAGCTTGGCAAAGCCCTCGCAGTTCTCTTGCCACAAGGCTTGGCCGTAGGCACGGTGGCGCTCAACGGGTGAATTGAAGCTGCGCTCTATCCAGCCACGCAATAGGGCTTGGGTGGTGGCAGAAGCTTCGCCCACTTGTGCCATGCGTTGCAAGGTTTGCAGGCTGTCGGCTTGGCGTCGCTCACGTTCCGCATAGCTAGTGGCTGCATCAAACACCGATTCGCTCAGCCATTGGTTCAGCACCTCGCGTTGCGGGGCATCGAGGCGGCCATAAAAATCTTCGAGTCGATTCAGCGCTTGTTTGGTCCTGTACTTCAGCCGCTTTTCAGCGCTGCCTTCCAACCAGTCTTCGCGCCAGTCTTTGTTGGTTTTGTCGTAACGCTTGCGCATGTTGCGCAACTGCTCAGGCGTGAGCTGCACGCCCAAACGCGTGGCCTCGGGTTCAATGAAACGCAGCACGCTGGTGAAACTGCTTTTCATGTCTTCCGTCACCGCACACACTTGCGCGGGTGTGATGTCATTCGGCGCCATGGTTTGTAGACGCTTGAGCAAAGCCACGTACTCGGGCAGTTGCTGTTGGCGATGCCAACGTTGCAAACCGCTCAAGGTGTCGCGGGTGAATTGCTTTTGGTTGTCTTGGAAATCCACATAGGCATCCATCCACCAATACAGCAAATCGTCACTTTGGTTGTAGACCAGCTGAATCGTGCTGCACCCGCCCAGCGCAGCCAGCACCAACACAGGCAGAGCGCGCATGGCTTGGCGGATAATTCTTCGCAATACAAGGATGAATGACATGACAGCGTTGGATGTGGTGATCATGGCTGCCGGCAAAGGCACCCGTATGAAGAGCAGTATGCCTAAGGTTTTGCACCGTTTGGCGGGTAAGGCTTTGGTGCAGCATGTGATCGATACCGCACGCACACTCCAGGCGCGCCACACCATCGTCATCACCGGCCATGGCGCTGAGCAAGTGGAGCCAGCGCTGCTGTTGGCCAACCCCAACGACAAATTGCAGTTCGCCCGCCAAATGCCCCAGCTCGGTACCGGCCACGCGGTGCAACAAGCCGTGCCTTTGCTGGACGATGACGCGGTGGTGGTGGTGCTCTCGGGCGATGTGCCGTTGACCCAAGCTGACACCTTGCAAGCGCTGATCGACTTGTGCGATGGCAAACAACTCGCTTTGTTGACCATTGAATTTGCCGATCCCACAGGCTACGGTCGCATTGTGCGCAGCCCCAGTGGGCAAGTGCATGCCATCGTCGAGCACAAAGACGCGAACGATGAACAGCGTGCCATCAACGAGGTGTACAGCGGCATCATGGCCGTGCCTGCCAAGTTGCTCAAACCTTGGCTGGCGCGCCTGGACAATAACAACGCCCAGCAAGAGTTTTATTTGACCGATGTGGTCAAGTTTGCCGAAGCCGATGGGGTGCCCGTGGTGGCCCACAAAATTACCGACGTGGCACAAGTGGCAGGCGTCAACAGCCCCACGCAGTTGGCCGAGCTGGAGCGCACCTACCAGCTGCGCCAGGCACACGCCTTCATGGCCGATGGCGTGCGCATCATCGACCCTGCACGCTTTGATGTACGTGGCACGTTGACGTGTGCGCAAGACGTGGAAATTGATGTGAACTGCATCTTCCAAGGCAATGTGTCACTCGGTCAAGGCGTGAAGATTGGCGCCAATTGCGTGATTGCCAACTGCACTATTCAAGCCGGCGCCGTGATTCACCCCTTCACCCACATCGACGGAGAAAAGCTGGGTGTGACAGTGGGCGAGGGCGCGTTAATTGGCCCCTTCGCCCGCTTGCGCCCTGGTGCGCAGCTGGCGGCTGAGGTGCACATTGGCAACTTTGTGGAAGTGAAAAACTCCACCATGGCCAAGGGTTCAAAAGCCAACCACCTAGCCTATTTGGGCGATGCCACCGTGGGCGAACGCGTCAACTACGGCGCAGGCAGCATCACGGCCAACTACGACGGCGCCAACAAGCACCGCACCGTGATTGAGGCCGATGTGCATGTGGGCAGCAACTGCGTGTTGGTGGCGCCTGTCACCCTTGGCGCAGGTGGCACGGTAGGTGGTGGCTCGACCATCACCAAGAGTACCGAGCCTGGGGCACTGAGCGTGGCGCGTGGCAAGCAAGTGAGCATTGCCAATTACAAGCGGCCTGAGAAAAAGCCAAAGATCTAAATTCGATCGAATCGTTCGATTCGAATGTTTCGTGCTATATTTTCGCCATGCAAACATTGTCTGCCAACGAAGCGAAAACCCAGTTTGGGCACTTCATTGATCTCGCGCAGCGCGAGCCCGTGCGCGTGGTGCGGCGTGACCGCGTGGTGGGGGTGATGGTTTCTGCACAAGATTACGAAGCCATGCGCGAGTTTTATGCCAACCGCTTACAGCACACGCTGGCAGAAACAGCGGTGCAGGCTGAACGTGCAGGGCTGACGCCTGAGTTGCTGGAAGACTTGCTGCGTGACGAGTCTTAAGCTGGTCATTGACACCAACATCTTGATCAGCGCCGCGCTTTCCTCGCAGGGAGCTCCTGCCAGGCTAGTGCGTTATGCGTTAGCGCAACATCGGCTGGTGTTCTCACAGCCTACGTTTGATGAGTTACGGACCCGAATGTACCGTCCTAAATTTGACCGTTACATCAGCTTGGAGAGCCGTGAGCGCTTGTTGCATGACTTCAATGCGTGTGCGCACTGGGTGGACATTGGCGAGCCAGCGTTGTATTGCCGTGATCGTGACGATGACAAGTTCATCGAGACTGCGTTGGTGGCACAAGCGCCTTACCTCATCAGTGGTGACAACGATTTGCTTCAAACCGGAGAGCTCACTGAGTTGAAAATTATTTCTGCCCAGCAGGCCTTGGATGTTCTGGGTTTTTAAGGTTGGCGCAACACCGGCCAAGTACTGGTGAACTTGGCCCGCTTGGTTGCAAAAAACGCTTTCACGTTGCGCACATTCGCATCCTGCGTGAGCAGGCGTTGCGTGATGGCCAAGTAATCGGGCATATCTGCCGCTTGCACCACCAACACAAAGTCGGGCCCGGGCGACACACGCCAACATTGCTGTACGGCGTCGTCTGCCACGGCACGTTGCTCAAAGGCGTCGAGGTGTTCGGCGCCTTGGGCGTCTAGGGTGACTTCCACCAAAGAAGTCAGACCGTGGCCGAGTGCTGTGCCCAATTTGTCGGCGTTGAGTACTGCGATTTGCCGCTCAATCCAGCCTTCATCTGCCAGGCGCTTGACGCGGCGCAGGCAGGTGGGTGGCGAGATTTTCAGACGCTCGGCCAAAGCCACATTACTGAGCGTTGCGTCGTGTTGCAAAGCATCAAGCAACTTCAAATCTATTTCGTCTAAAAATTCTTGTTTCATAAAGTTAAATTAATTGAAATTAAATTCCAAGTTAAGTAATTAATGGAATTTTCGTTCAAATAATAGAAAAAATAAACAAGAAATTTCTTTTTACGGCGCCTAATATTCGGGCAACCCAATTCAGGAGTGCTCTTTATGTGTGGCATCGTCGGCGCAGTTTCTACCCGCAACATCGTTCCCATCCTCGTGCAAGGCTTGCAGCGGCTGGAATACCGTGGCTATGACTCGTGCGGCGTGGCGGTGCACTCGGCCAGCTTGGGCGCCAAGCAGGGCGGCTTGCGGCGCGCGCGCAGCACGGCTCGGGTGTCTGAGCTGATGGACCAAGTCAAGGCCGACCACATTGAAGGCGGCATTGGCATTGCCCACACACGCTGGGCCACGCACGGCGCACCTGCGGTGCACAACGCGCATCCGCACTTCAGCCACGGCACGGGTGCTGGCGCTGGTGTTTACACAGGTGATGTGCCAAATAAGGTGGGCCGCGTTGCGTTGGTGCACAACGGCATCATTGAAAACCACGACGAGCTGCGCGCTGTATTGCAAGCCAAGGGCTATGAATTTTTGAGCCAAACCGACACCGAGGTCATTGCCCACTTGGTGGACAGTCTGTACAACGGCGATTTGTTTGAAGCGGTCAAAGCCGCCATCGTTCAGTTGCATGGCGCTTACGCGATTGCCGTGTTCCACAAAGACGAACCGCACCGCGTCATTGGCGCGCGCGCGGGCTCTCCGCTCATCTTGGGTGTGGGCAAAGAGCACAGCGAAACTTTTCTGGCCAGCGATGCCATGGCCTTGGCCGGTGTGACCGACCAAATCGTCTACCTCGAAGAGGGCGATGTGGTGGACATTCAAATCGGCAAATACTGGGTGCAAGACCGCCACCACAAAGCCGTCACACGCGAAGTCAAAACTGTGCAAGCGCACAGCGGCGCAGCCGAGTTGGGCCCTTACCGCCACTACATGCAAAAAGAAATCTTCGAGCAACCACGCGCCATTGCCGACACGCTCGAAGGCATTGAGGGCATCACGCCCGAGTTGTTTGGCAACGGCGCGTACTCGGTGTTTAAGGCCATCGACAAAGTGCTTATCCTCGCCTGCGGCACCAGCTACTACAGCGGCTGCGTGGCCAAGTATTGGATCGAAGCGATTGCCAAAGTGCCTTGCCAAGTGGAAATTGCCAGCGAGTACCGCTACCGCGAATCGGTGCCCAACCCCAATACCTTGGTGGTCACCATCAGCCAGTCGGGCGAAACCGCCGACACCTTGGCTGCGCTGCGCCATGCGCAAAGTTTGGGAATGGACAAAACGCTGACCATCTGCAACGTGTCTACCAGCGCCATGGTGCGCGAATGCAAATTGGCCTACGTCACGCGAGCCGGCGCCGAGATTGGTGTGGCGTCCACCAAAGCCTTCACCACGCAGCTGGCGGGTTTGTTCTTGCTCACCTTGGCCTTGGCGCAAACCAAAGGCCGTTTGAGCGACGCGCAAGAAGCCGCACACATCAAAGAAATGCGCCACTTGCCTGCTGCCTTGCAAGCCGTGCTGGCGCTGGAGCCGCAGCTCATCGCGTGGTCACAAGAGTTCGCCAGCAAAGAAAACGCCTTGTTCTTGGGTCGTGGCACGCATTACCCCATCGCCCTCGAAGGCGCCTTGAAGCTCAAAGAAATCACTTACATCCACGCCGAGGCCTATGCGGCGGGCGAATTGAAGCACGGCCCCTTGGCCTTGGTCACCAGCGCCATGCCTGTGGTGACCGTGGCGCCTAACGATGCGTTGCTGGAAAAACTCAAAAGCAATATGCAAGAGGTGCGCGCCCGTGGCGGCGTGCTGTATGTGCTGGCCGATGGCGACACCAAGATCGAGAGCAGCGAAGGCGTGAACGTCATCCGCATGCCCGAGCACTATGGCGTGCTCTCACCCATCTTGCATGTGGTGCCGTTGCAGTTGTTGAGCTATCACACGGCGTGTGCGCGTGGCACGGATGTGGACAAGCCGCGTAATCTTGCGAAGTCGGTCACGGTGGAGTAAGCTCGGTCTACGTTATGCCAGTAAATGGCAAAAATTGCCATTCAAGGGGTAGGCTGTGTCACTCAATGTTTCTCTTCCTGTTGAACTTGAAAATCGTGTGCGCGAGCATGTTGCCAGCGGCTTGTATGGCTCGGCGAGCGAGGTTATCCGTGAAGCGCTTCGCTTATTCGAGGCCTATCAAGCGACGCAAACCAGTCACCTGCAGGCCTTGCGAGCAGACATCCATCAAGGCTTGGCGGATGTCGATGCAAAGCGTGTTGGGGTCTTGGATGTCGAGGCCATCAAGCAACAGGGTCGTCAGCGGCTTAAACAAGCAACTAAATAAATAATGTCTCGCGTCTTGTTTTCCGAGTCTGCAAAAGCAGATTTGTTAGAAGCATGGCTCTTTATTGCGGAAACAAATATTGACGCAGCGGATGGTGTTGTTGATGCGGTTCATCAAGAGGCGCAAACACTTGAGGCGTCACAGTGTTGCGGGTGCTGCATCACGCACGAGACATTCCAAATGTGTCAATCAACTGAGGTCTCGGAAGAGTTGTTGCTTTGCAAGACAACCTGACGCGCTAAGTTGATAAAGCAAGCGCGGTCCGCATTACTCAAAGGCTGGAGGATGTCTTTTTGCAGATCTTGCACGATGGGTTCTAAGGCCAATCGAATTTTTTTGCCCTTGGCGGTCAAAGACAGCACCCGCGCACGGCGGTCTTGTTCGCTGACTTCACGGTTGATCCAGTCTTTTTTCTCCAGCCGCTCAATCACACCACCAATGGTGGCGCGGTCATAGCCAATCATTTCGGCCACACGCGCTTGGTCGATGCCTGGGTTTTCATAAATCGCTTCGATGGCCGCGTATTGCACGGGCGTCAGGTCAAAGCCTGCTGCCTGTGTGCGCTGCACAAAAACCTGGGTAGATTGCTGGTGAAGACGGCGAATCAGGTGTCCCGCCATGTCGAGTACGGACATGTCTGCACTCCTTTTGAGAAGTCAAAATAGTAATCATACATACCATGTTGACAGATAATGATAAGTACAGTTATTATTTGTCCATGCCGAAGTTTTGGCGCTTTCAACCTGATGGAGACAAGAGATGCAGTTTTACAAAGATGGCTTTCGTGGTGGCAATCCTGATGTCAAGGAAGCCGCACCCAATCGTCGCAACCGTGGCGTGAACGAGCCCCTGCCCGAGAAAGTCGATGTGTTGATTGCGGGCACCGGCCCAGCGGGTTTGTGCCTGGCGGCGCAGCTGTCGCAGTTTCCCGAAATCGAGACCCTGATCGTCGAGCGCATGCCCGCCAACATCATCAAGGGCAAGGCCGATGGCATCAACACCCGCACCATGGAAATGTTCCAGGCCTTCGGTTTTGCCGACAAGGTCAAGCGCGAAACCTATTGGGTCAACCAAACCGCTTTCTGGATGCCAGACCCCAAGAACCCCGATCACATCAAGCGCGTGGGCCGTGTGCAAGACGTGGCAGACGACAGTTCCGAGATGCCTCACATCCTGATCAACCAAGCGCGCTTGCACGAGCTGTTCATCGAAGTCATGAAAAACTCGCCCTCGCGTCTTGAACCTGACTATGGCTGGGAAATTGTGAGTGTGGTGGTGGACCCTACGACTGAAGACCATCCCGTCACCGTGACCTTGAAAGACGCGACCGGCATCAACTGGTGGGCCACACGTACGGTGCGCGCCAACTATGTGGTGGGTTGCGACGGCGCGCACTCGGCGGTGCGCAAATCGATCGGTGGTGAACTGCATGGCGATGCGGCGCACCAAGCCTGGGGCGTGATGGATATTTTGGCCAACACCGATTTCCCCGATGTGCGTCAAAAGTGTTTGATCTCTTCTGCCAACGAGGGCAATGTGTTGATCTTGCCGCGCGAGGGCGGCTATGTGTTTCGCATGTATGTGGAGCTCGACAAACTCAATGTGGGCGAAAAAGCAGCGCAACGCAAGTTGACCCAAGACGACATGATTGCTGCAGCCAACCGCATCATCAAACCTTATTCGATCGATGTGAAAGAAGTGGTCTGGTGGTCCATCTACGACATTGGTCACAGCATCACCGACAGATTTGACGATGTGCCCGAAGGCGTAGACCGCAACCCACGCGTCTTTACAGCGGGTGATGCCTGTCACACCCACTCGCCCAAAGCGGGTCAAGGCATGAACGTGTCGATGCAAGACACCTTCAACCTCGGATGGAAACTCGTGCACGTGCTGCAAGGTCGTGCCAATGCCAGCTTGTTGCGCAGCTATTCCAAAGAACGTTTGACTGAAGCCAAACGCTTGGTGGAAACCGACCACGCTTGGGCGCGCGTCATGTCGGCGCCCACCACGCAGGCCGAGCGCGATGGCACAGAAGAGCCGCGCATCATTCGTCAATTCAAAGCGAACCTCGAGTTCACGGGTGGCACCGCTGTGAAGTACGACACGTCGTATCTTTTCGCGGCAAGTGCCCATCAAGCGTTGGCTACAGGCGAAGAGGTGGGTCGCCGTTTCCACTCGGCGCCTGTGGTGCGCGTGTCTGACGCCAAGCAAATGCAGCTCGGCCATGTGGCCGAAGCCGATGCACGCTGGCGCATTTATGCGTTTGCGGGCAAGGCCGACAGTTCGAACCCCGGCTCAGCCATTCACCAACTGGCCGATTGGCTGGAAACGAACCCCCAATCACCCGTGGTCAAACATACGCGCAAGGGCGAAGACATTGATGCTGTGATTGACGTGCGTGCCGTGTTTCAGCAGACCTTTGATCAATTGGCCTACGAACACATGCCTTCTTTGCTCAAGCCCAAGACGGGCAAGCTGGGCTTGCAAGACCATGAAAAAGTCTTCTGCGTCGACCACAAAGGCGTGGGTGACATTTTTGACATGCGCAGCATCAACCGCGACAAAGGTTGCATGATCGTGGTGCGTCCTGACCAGTACGTGGCGCATGTGTTGCCACTCGATGGCTTTGAGGCGTTGACGACCTTCTTTGCAGGTGTTTTACGCTAATTGGTCCAACCCTCAAAGCCTTCGTCACTCTTTGGGGGCGCCTGAATTCTTGACGATGGCCTCATAGCGCTTGACCTCTGCTGCTGTGAATTTGGCGAACTCGGCCGAGGTGCCACCCATCACCTCAGCGCCCATGTCGGTGAGTTTTTGTTTGATCTCAGAAGATTTCAAAATCTTATTGATGGCTGCATTGAGTTTGTCGACTACCTCTGTGGACGCATTCGCGGGCAGCACGAGACCGTACCAAGCGGACGCCAGCATGGGCGTACCCGCTTCGGTAAACGTGGGGACGTTGGGCAATGCCGACAAACGTTTGTTGGCGGCAACCGCAATCGGTTTGAGCAAGCCGCCTCGGATGCTGCCCAGCGAGCCGGTATCTATCATCATGTCAATGTGGCCGGCAATCAGGTCTTGTGCCGCAGGGCCGCTTCCTTTGTAGGGCACATGGTTGATGTCAATGCCTGCAGTCGTTTTGAATTGAGATCCTGCCAAGTGCTGCGAACCACCAATGCCCGCTGAGCCGTAGGTGTATTTGTCGGGCGACTGCTTGGCGGCGTTGACGATGTCTTTCAACGAGTTCCAGGGGGACTTGGTGGGCACCACCATCACGTTTGGAATTTCGCACAAGGACACCACAGGTGTGAAATCTTTGATGGGGTCAAAGCCCAGCTTGGCGTACAAATGCGGCGCCGCTGCATTGGTGGAGCTGGTAGCGAGCAGCAGCGAATAGCCGTCAGCTTTTTCTTTCACAAAGAGTTGGGTGCCAATCACCCCACCTGCGCCGGCTTTGTTGTCCACCACCACGGGCACGCCCAAGGCCTCTGACAGTGGTTGTGCCAGCATGCGTGCCACTTGATCGGTGGCTCCACCTGTGGCCCAGGGCACCAAAATTTTGATGGGTTTATCCGGATAGGCGGCCAATGCGAGGTTAGAGAACCCGCCAAGCAAGACGCCTATCAGCAGGCTGCGACGCAGAGTGGAGGCGTTGATGAGGTGAGTGGATGATGTCATGGGATGTGTCTCCGTTGAAGCTTAAAAATCAAAGGCCATGTGCGGCCAGCACTTTGTTCAGCCATGCTTGCTCGCGTTTGCCTGTGGCAATTTCGGCCTTGATGGCTTCTTCGTTTCTTTGTGTTGTGACCACAGCTTGGAGCAAGCGATCTACGTCGTTGTGGGGGAAGCTCACCACACCGTCTTCATCGCCCACGATCCAGTCGCCGGGCTGAATGACTTGGCCACATACGCTCACTGGAACATTGATTTCACCTGGGCCATTTTTATAGGGGCCACGGTGGATCGATGTCTTGGCATAGCAAGGAAAGTCGCTGTCTTGAAATGCGGCCACATCGCGAATCGCGCCATCAATCACAAACCCAGTACAACCACGTTGCATGGCATACAGCATGATCAATTCCCCCACCAGCGCGTTGTTGCCATCGCCACCGCCATCGACCACCAGCACTTGACCGGGCTGCATGTCCATCAGGGCTTTGTAAATCATGAGGTTGTCGCCAGGGCGGCATTTGACGGTGACAGCGCGCCCCACCAGCTTGCGTGCTTTGTGAAAGCGGTGCAGTCCGACCAAGCCAGACATGCGTTGCAAGTTGTCGCTCAAATGGGGCGTGACGATGTGCTGCAGCGCTTGGGCGATGTGTGAATCGGTAGAAGTCATGTGTTACCTGTGAAAATTTTGTCAATTATCAAAGAACTGCCACAGGTGGTTCGGCGCATCCTTGGCTTTCTGAGGAAGAATAAGCCTTTTCAGTGTCTTTGTTTACGCCACCATGTCTCGCATTCAATTCGAACTCCCCGACCACTTCATCTTTGCCACGGATATTCAGATTTACATCAGCCACGTCAACCAAGGGGGCCATTTAGACAACGCGCAACTGCTGACCCTGGTGTCCGAAGCGCGTGTGCGTTTTTTCAAATCGCTGGGCTATACCGAAGGCAATGTGGCAGGCTATCCCATCGTGGTGGGCGACATCATGGCCCAGTACAAGTCCGAAGGTTTTCACGGCGAAACCATGCGGGTGAGCATGGTCCCGCAGGACTACAACCGTTACGGGTTTGATTTGGTGTACCGCATGGAGTGCCTGGACTCGCAACGCGAAGTGGCGCGCGGAAAAATAGGCATTGTGTTCATTGAACGCGACACCCGCAAAGTGACGCCTGTTCCACAAGCGTTCTTGGCCCGCGTGAATGTCAGTGCTTCTGAAGCGGCGCGTGAAGTGCGGTGACCGCTGCGTGACGGTGACAGCTCACCAAGTGGTCATTCACCATGCCTGAGGCCTGCATGAAGGCATAACAAATGGTGGAGCCCACAAATTTGAAGCCCTCTTTCAGCAAGGCTTTGCTCATGGCATCCGAAGTCTCTGTTTTGGCGGGCACATTAGCCAAGGTGCGGCGTTGGTGTTGAAGCGGTTGCCCACCCACGAATTGCCACACAAACTGGCTGAAGTCTTGGCCGCGGGCTTCCATCGCCAAGTAAGCCTTGGCGTTGCCAATCGTGGCAGCTACTTTTAAGCGGTTGCGGATGATGCCCGGGCTAGCCAAAAGCGCGGCCACCTTGGCATCGTCATAACGGGCAATTTTCTCGGGATCGAAATGGTCGAAGGCGATGCGGTAGCTGTCGCGCTTCTTCAGCACCGTGGACCACGAAAGCCCCGCTTGCGCGCCTTCCAGGTTTAAGAGCTCGAACAAGGCGCGCTTGTCACGCAGTGGCACACCCCATTCGGTGTCGTGGTAAGTGCGGTACAGCTCAAAGCCTTCGCACCAAGGGCAACGTTGCATAGGGCGTTTACTTGGCGGGGCGATACAGTGCGCAAATTTTGTTGCCGTCGGGGTCACGCAAGTACGCAAGGTACAGCTTGCCTGCGGGTGTTTCGCGAAAACCGGGTGGGTCTTCGCAAGTCACGCCACCGTTGGCCACGCCGGCGGCGTGAAAGGCATCGCCTTGTTCGACCGACTGAACGGCAAAACCAATCGTGCTGCCATTGCCATGTGTGGCGGGTTCGCCGTTGATGGGCGTGGTGATGCCGAATGTGCCCGTGGGGCTGCGGTAGAAATAGCGGTTGTTGTTAGCCACACCTGGGGCGATGCCCAATGTGCCCAACACGGCGTCGTAAAACTTCTTCGAAGCGTCTAAGTCTTTGACGCCCACCATGACGTGACTGAACATGTGTTTCTCCTTGTTTATTCGTGATGCTTAAGCGTGATCGCTTGAGCGGCATTGTGCCCCGGCAGAGGTACGATGTGGGTGAGGAAAGATTTGAAATGACCCACCCCACCCCCGAAGCCCAAGCGCAATGGGATACAGCCTGCAAAACCCTCGCCGAAGAGTTTCAGCTCAACGCCCACGACCTGCCTTGCATCGACGCATCCTTGACCTTGTTTTGTCAGTTGCTGGGGCGACGCACGATCACACAAGAAGCGGCCAACGCCTTGATGTACAGCGTGTATTTTGTGGGTTACTTGTCGACGCTGAGCGCGTGCAAACAGCAGTCGCCAGATTTTGAGGTGCCCGAATACCTCCACACCCATCCGGTGCTGGAAGCCTCCAACCGCTGGGCCCAGCAAGCCAGCGACGGGCATTTGCTGTTGCAACTCGCGCAGCCCATCATTCACGACACACAGCTGTTGTTGGACCAACTCAATTGATTCAACCTCGTATTGCCACCCACCGCTCCAGCGTGCACGGGACGGGTGTGTTTGCCGCCTGCCACATGGCGGCAGGTGAGACGGTGATTGAGTATGTGGGCGAGGTGATCTCAATGGCCGAAGCGCTACGACGCCATCCGCACGATCCCCAAAATCCTGAACACACGTTTTACTTTCACATCAGCGATGAACGTGTGATCGACGGTTTGTACGGTGGCAACGACGCACGTTGGATCAACCATTCCTGCCGCCCCAACTGCGTGCCCGACGAGGTGGATGGGCGTATCTTCATCAAAACCCGTCGCCCCGTGTGGTCCGGTGAAGAGCTGACGTTTGACTACGGGCTGGTCAGCGACGAACCCCTGACCGATGCGCTGAAAGCGAAATACGCCTGCCGATGTGGCGCCAAAAAATGTCGCGGCACGATGCTGGCGTTGCCCTGAACCGCGCTTGTGCGGATTGAAAAGAACCTGATGAACCATCCTCGCGTGACACGCCGAAAAGCCACACCCTCTGTTTTGGCGGGCATTGGTCTGGTGATGATGGCCATGGCCTGCTTTGCCTTCATGGACAGCTTGACCAAGCAAGTCACCTTATCGGTGCCTGTTCTGATGGTGATGTGGGCGCGCTATTTCATCCAAGCCGTGGTCACCTCGGTGGTGATTCTTCCCAAGACCGGGCGCACCGTGTTGATCACCGAGCGTCCCTGGGTCCAAATTGGGCGTGGTGCCTTGCTGCTGTTCACCACCTTGCTGGCCATCTTGAGTTTGCAGTTTCTGCCGGTGGGCGAGTTCTCGGCCATTGTCATGACCTCGCCCTTGCTGGTCACCCTCTTGGCTGCACGCTTGCTGGGCGAGCATGTCTCCAGGCTGCGCATTGTGTTGGTGTGTGGCAGCTTTGTGGGCACCTTGATGATTGTTCGCCCCGGCTCGGACACCTTTGGCTGGGTGATGATTTTTCCTCTGTTGCTCGTGGTGGCGAATGCGGCTTTCCAGTTGCTGACCAGCAAGATTGCGCAAACCGAAAAAAGTATGACCACGCATTTCTATTCGGTGTGGACTGGGGCGGTGCTGACCAGCTTGATGCTGTACTGGGGTTGGTCAACCATCGACAACCTGTCGCTGTGGTTCGAGATTTTTCTGATCGGGGTGGCGGGTGCGATCGGCCATTTCTTGTTGATCGTGGCTTTTGAAAAATCACCCACCGCCACGCTCATGCCCTATATGTATGCGCAAATCGGCTTTGCCATGTTCGGGGGCTGGCTGCTGTTTGACCATATTCCCGACCATCTGTCCATGCTGGGCATTGGCTTGATTGCTGTGTGTGGTTTGGCGGGCGGCATCCTGACCTTGATCGAGAGCCGGGCTGCTGCAGCTAACGCCGCACACTAGGTGTTCAACGGCGTGTGCGCCAGTACAACCAACCGGCGATGGACAGATTCAACAAGTTCCACGCCATGCCATTGATGAAGGCGGCTTTGTAGCTGCCTGTCACGTCAAACACCCAGCCCGACAACCAGCCGCCCAGCGCCATGCCAACCAGTGTCGCCATGATGGCTGCGCCCACCCGTGCACCCGCTTCTTCGGGCGCAAAGTGCTCACGCACGATGATGGCGTAAGACGGCACGATGCCGCCCTGAAACAAACCAAACAGGGCCGAGATCACATACAGCGGCACCAGCCCATCAAACGGTAAAAACAACAGCAAGGCCACGCCCTGCAAAGCCGAGCCCAGCAGCAAGGTGCGGATGCCGCCAATGCGGTCGCAAATCACGCCCGAGACCAAGCGGCTCACGATGCCGCAGGCCAACATCAGCGACAGCATCTCGGCGCCGCGCGCCGCGCCAAAGCCCAAGTCTGAGCAATACGCCACGATGTGGACCTGGGGCATGGACATCGCCACGCAGCACGCCACCGCCGCTGCGCACACCAAGGTCTGCGCATACGCGGGCGACAAGCCGAAAGGCCGGTTGCGATCGACCACGGGTGCGTGGGTGTTGGCGGGCGCGTGCAAGACCAGCGGTGGGCGTTGCCGCATGCGCAGTGACAACACGAACATACCCAGGCCACACACCAAGCCCATCAGCACATAGGTGTGACGCCAGCCGATGGTCTCGATGCCGTGTTGCACCAAGGGTGGCCATAACGTACCCGCAATGTAGTTGCCGCTGGCGCATACGGCCACAGCAATGCCGCGTCGGCGGTTCCACCACAAAGCGGTGTCGGCCATCAGCGGCGCGAAGGTGGACGAGCTGCCCAGCAGTCCCAGCAGGGCATGCGCAAAGCCAAAGGCCCAGATGCTGCCAGACAACCCGGCCCACACAAAGCCGCCGCACACGGCCAGTGCACCGACCCACAGCACCGGCATCAGCCCATGGCGATCGGCCATGCGGCCGGTCCACAAACCGCCAATGCCCAAACAAATCATGATCAGGGTGTAAGGCAACGAGGCATCGGCGCGGCCGACGCCAAACTCGGTTTGCACCGTAGGTAGCACCACCGACACCACATACATGCTGCTGTTGCCCAGCACCACCAGCCCCAATGTGGTCAGCAAACGCCAAGCCGCTTGGCGTGAATCAATCAGCGAGGGGTCGGCGGGTAGGGTGGTGTGCATGCCTCGAATCTAATCGACACCCTGGCTCAGGGCTTGTCATGCACGTTACTGTGCGCTTTGTGCTCTGAAGCCCA
>Ga0228701_1001653_pt1 | contig 14714 bp, 14 predicted proteins | sample McNCre117_Aug_MG_2_FD_178017 | JGI IMG/M metagenome (GOLD analysis project Ga0228701, IMG submission 178017) | Freshwater microbial communities from McNutts Creek, Athens, Georgia, United States - 11-17_Aug_MG | ecosystem: Environmental > Aquatic > Freshwater > Creek | place: USA: Georgia...
TGCACATGAATGTGCGTGTGATTGCCGCGAAACCCGTGGGGGGGGCGCCCGTGGCCTGGTTCGGGGGCGGCATGGACCTGACCCCTTATTATGGTTTTGACGAAGATGCCGTGCATTTCCACCAGATCTGCAAGCAAGCGCTGGCCCCTTTTGGCGAAGCCCTGTACCCGCGTTTCAAAAACTGGTGCGATACCTACTTTTGCAACAAACACCGCAGCGAGCAAAGGGGCATTGGCGGTGTCTTTTTTGATGACTTTTCGGAACTGGGCATGGACACCAGTTTTGCCATGCTGCAAAGCGTGGGTGATGCTTTTTTGAACGCCTACCTGCCCATCGTGCAACGCCGCAAAGACACACCCTATGGCGAGCGAGAGCGCAATTTCCAGCTGTACCGCCGTGGCCGCTATGTCGAATTCAACCTCGTGTGGGACCGGGGAACACATTTTGGCTTGCAGTCAGGGGGGCGCACCGAGTCGATTTTGCTGTCGATGCCGCCTGAAGTGCGCTGGTCGTACCAGCGCCAAGACCCGGCAGACTCACCCGAAGCGCGTTTGCTCAGTCACTTTCTGGTGCCGCAGGATTGGGTTTGACACACACGACTGCTTTGCGCCTGGGCGTCTTTGGTGGGGCCTTTGACCCACCGCACCTGGCCCATGTGGCTCTGGTGCGCACCGCCATTGAGCAGTTGGAGCTGGATCAAGTTTTGGTGCTGCCCACCGGGCAGGCCTGGCACAAAACCCGTCAACTGACCGAAGCAGTCCACCGCCTGGCCATGACCCGGCTGGCATTTGCGGGTGTGCCGCAGGTGGTGGTGGATGACCGCGAAATCCGCCGTACGGGCCCCAGTTACACCATCGACACCTTGACTGAGTTGAAAAACGAACACCCCGAGGCGCGATTGTTTTTGTTGCTGGGAGACGATCAGCGTCGCTCTTTGCCCGGGTGGCACAAGATCGGTGAAATCGCCCGCATCGCTATAATCTGCGCCGCAGGCCGTGATGCCGCTGTTGCGGCATGGAACGCCTCCAGCGCGACAACGCATCCACAGCCCCTTTCTGATTCACTCGAAGCGAGCATTCAGACCTTGAACATGCCGCTGATGCCCCACAGCGCCACGGACATCCGTGTGCTGCTGGCCACAGACCAGGCGATAGAAGGTCTGGTCCCGTCCGCTGTTGAACGCTATATTCAAGAACACCACCTCTACAGGCCCCACCCATGACCGATACCGCTGCCAAAAAAGACATTCAAAAACTCCAGCGTGCCATCGTGGACGCCCTGGAAGATGTGAAAGCCCAGGACATTCAGGTGTTTGACACCGAGCATTTGTCACCCCTGTTTGAACGCGTGATCGTGGCTGCCGGTACATCCAACCGCCAGACCAAAGCATTGGCCGCCAGTGTTCGCGACAAGGTGCGTGAAGCCGGTTTTGGCAAGCCCCGCATCGAAGGCGAAGACAATGGTGAGTGGATTATTGTGGATTGCGGTCAGGCCGTCGTGCATGTCATGCAGCCCACCATCCGTGCGTACTACAACCTCGAAGAAATCTGGGGTGACAAGCCCGTCCGTTTGAAGTTTGGCGCACCCAAGCCCGCAGTGTCTTCTGACCTGAAAGGCCATGTGAGCAAACCTTCTGCCAAAAAAGCTGCTGGCAAGACCACCGCGGCCAAATCTACGTCGGCCAAATCTACGTCGGCCAAATCAACGGCGGCCAAACCTGCAGCCAAGACAAAGGTCGCCCTGAAGGCCCCAGCCAAGGCCGTCAAGACCGTGGCCAAAACCGCTGCAGCCAAAGAGCCCACCAAAACAGCGAGCAAAACCCCCGCCAAATCGGTGGCTGAGAAAGCACCGGCCAAAAGTGCATCCAAGCCAACGGTCAAAACTGTGGGCAAGCCTGCACCCAAAGCTGCGGCCAAATCAGCCGCTAAAACCCCAGCCAAGAAGTCCCCTGCGCGCAAGGCCGTGCAAGCTGCGACCCGCCGCAAAGCGGCCTGAGTTTCATGAAGCTGCTGATCGTTGCGGTCGGCCAGCGTGTGCCTGACTGGGCGCAGACCGCCTGGGATGACTACGCCAAGCGCTTCCCGCCTGAGCTCAAGGTCGAGCTCAAGGCGGTCAAAACAGAGCCCCGAGGTTCCAAAACCCTGGCCACGTTGTATGCCGCCGAACGCCAGCGCATCGAAGCCGCCATTCCCCGGGGGACCCGCATCGTCGCCCTGGACGAACGGGGCACCAACCTGACCACCCAGGCCCTGGCCTCGCGACTGACCACCTGGCAACTCAGTGGTGACGATGTGGCGCTGGTGATCGGCGGGCCGGATGGGCTTGAGCCCGAATTTCGTCAGGCCGCACATGAGCGCATTCGCCTGTCTGACATGACCTTGCCCCATGCCATGGCCCGGGTGCTGCTGATTGAGCAGCTGTACCGCGCCTGGTCGATCAATGCCAACCATCCCTATCACCGCGAATGAGCGATTTCATTTACCTGGCTTCGCAAAGCCCCCGGCGCAGCCAGTTGCTGCAACAAATTGGTGTCTCCCACCAATTCTTATTGCCCGACCCCGCTGAAGATGCCGAATCGCTTGAGACCATCCGCGGCGCTGAAGCGCCCAGGCGCTATGTGGTCCGCGTGACCGCCCTCAAGCTCGATGCGGCGGTGGCGCGCCTCAAACGCTTGGGCTTGCCCGCCGCACCGGTGCTGTGTGCCGACACCACGGTGGCTCTGGGTCGAGACATCCTGGGCAAGCCGACCGATGAGACCGATGCACGGCGGATTTTGCAGGCTTTGTCGGGTCAGACCCACAGGGTGTTGACCGCCGTGGCTGTGCAAAAAGGGGGCAAGCGCGTGCAGGCCATCTCCGAATCGTGGGTGCGCTTTGCCGCCATGACGCCTGCCCAAATCAAAGCTTATGTGGCCAGCGGTGAGCCCATGGGCAAGGCCGGAGCTTATGGCGTGCAGGGACTGGCTGCTGCGCACATTGAACAGATCAAAGGCAGTTACTCCGGCATCATGGGCCTGCCACTTTTCGAGACCGCCAGTTTGTTGCGCGCCGTTGGCGTGCGCTGCTGAACGCCGATTCATCCTTTTTCCGCCGAGCCATGCAACAAGATATTCTGGTCAATTGGTCGCCCCAGGAAACCCGCGTTGCGGTGGTCGAACTGGGCGCGGTGCAGGAACTGCACGTCGAGCGCACCTTGGAGCGGGGCCTGGTGGGCAACATTTACTTGGGCAAAGTCGCCCGCGTGTTGCCTGGCATGCAGTCGGCTTTCATCGACATAGGCTTGGAGAAAGCCGCGTTTTTGCATGTGGCCGATGTCTGGCAAAAGCACGCCGAAGGTGAGGCTGCAGCCGCCCGTACCGGGCAGCCGCTGGTGCCGATCGAAAAGCAGGTCTTTGAAGGTCGGGCCATCATGGTGCAGGTCATCAAGGACCCGATGGGCACCAAGGGTGCCCGACTGTCCACTCAGATCAGCATTGCCGGTCGCCATCTGGTGTTTTTGCCGCAAGACGACCACATCGGCGTTTCGCAAAAGATCCCTTCGGATCAACGCGATGCCCTGCGCAAAAGACTGCAAGCCCTGGTGGGCCCTGCCGGCGGTGGCTTCATCTTGCGCACGAACGCCGAGGATTCGAGTGATCAGGAGTTACAAGACGACATCGCCTACCTGCGCAAGACCTGGGCGGGCATCAAGGCTGCATCCACGCGGCTGCCCCCCACATCGTTGCTGCACCAGGACCTGACGCTGCTGCAACGTGTGTTGCGTGATCTGGTGGGCGAGGCGACCCAAAGCATCCGCATTGATTCGCAAGAACAATATGCCAAGCTGGTGGCGTTTGGCCAGGAATTCATGCCCAAGGCGGCCGAGCGTTTGCAGCTTTACAAAGGTGAGCGCCCGATCTTTGACCTGTACGCAATTGACGAAGAGATTGCCAAGGCGCTGGGCAGGCGGGTGGACCTGAAATCCGGCGGTTACCTCATCATCGATCAGACCGAGGCCCTGACCACGGTGGACGTGAATACTGGCGGTTATGTCGGGGCACGCAATTTTGAAGACACCATCTTCAAAACCAATCTGGAGGCCGCGCAGGCCATTGCACGCCAGCTGCGGCTGCGCAACCTGGGTGGCATCATCATTGCCGATTTCATCGACATGGCGCGCACCGACCACCAAGAGCAGGTGCTGGCCGAGTTTCGCAAGCAGCTGGCACGTGACCGGGTCAAAACCATGGCCGGGGGCTTTTCGTCGCTGGGTTTGCTGGAAATGACACGCAAGCGCACCCGCGATTCACTGGCGCACATGCTGTGTGAGCCTTGTCCGAGCTGTCAGGGCAAGGGCATCGTCAAAACCCCGCGTTCGGTGGCCTATGACATCTTGCGTGAAATTTTGCGTGAGGCCCGCCAGTTCAACCCTCGAGAATTCCGTGTGGTGGCGGCACCTGCGGTGATCGATTTGCTGCTCGATGAAGAAAGTCAACACCTGGCCGGTTTGTCCGATTTCATCGCCAAGCCGATTTCTCTGCAGGTGGAAGCCGGCATGGGGCCAGATCAGTACGATATCGTGCTGCTGTGAACAGCCGCCGCCAGGCCTGGGTGCCGGCGATCGCTGGTGGTGATCTCAGTTCTGGGTCTCAGGACTGGCCTGCGCTGTGGCCCACTCACCCCGGTTGTGCAAACGGGCGTAGGCACCGCCCGATGCCAGCAGGGTTGCCGGTGAGCCTTGCTCCACGATGCGCCCGAGCTCCATCACCACGACCCTATCGGCATGCTCAATGGTCGAGAGGCGATGGGCCACGATGAGCGTGGTGCGTCCTTGCATCAGTTTTTGCAGGGCTTCTTGCACCAGTCGTTCTGATTCGTTGTCCAGTGCCGATGTGGCTTCGTCCAGGATTAGGATGGGTGCGTCTTTGTAGAGCGCCCGGGCAATGGCCAGTCTTTGCCGCTGTCCACCCGAGAGCTGGCTGGCGTTGTGCCCGAGCAGGGTGTCCATGCCTTGGGGCAGCTGCAGCACATGCCCCCACAAATTGGCCGCTTCCAGGCACGACTGGATCCGTGCGCGGTCAGCGGTCTGACCCAGGCAGACATTGGCCGCCAGGGTGTCGTTGAGCATGACCACGTCCTGGCTGACCATGGCGATCTGGCGGCGCAGGCAGGCCAGTTGCCAGTCCTGTACAGGCACGCCATCGAGCAACACCTCGCCCTGGGTGGCCCGCACAAAACGCGGCAGCAGCTGGACCAGGGTCGATTTGCCGGCCCCTGAAGTGCCCACCAAGGCCACGGTTTCTCCGGGTGTGACGGACAAATCGATGTCACGCAGGGCCGGATCTGCATCCGGGTTGAACTGCAAACTCACTTGGTGCCAGGTCACAGCGCCCCGGGCTTTTTCAACCTGATGGGTGCCCTGGGATTCTTCGGGTGCATCGCGCAACAACGAGATGCCGCGCTCCAGTGCCGCCAGGCCTCGGGTGATGGGGTTGGCCACGTCGGCCAGCCGTTTGATCGGGGCCACCAGCATCAGCATGGCTGTCACAAACGCCACAAAGCCGCCCACGGTCGTCCCCGCCGCCTGACCTCGGCCTTGCATCAGGGCAATGGTCACCACTATCGACAGGGCCACGGCCGCCATGATCTGGGTCAGTGGCGACATCGCCGCCGAAGCCCCTGTGGCTTTGAGCGCCAACCCACGCAAGCGCTGGCCCAGGAGCGTGAAGCGCTGGAGCTGCTCATCCTGGGCCCCATGCAGTCGCACCATGCGGTGGGCCAGTACGTTTTCTTCAACCACATAAGCCAGGTCATCGGTGGCCTGTTGGCTTTGCTTGGTCAAGCTGTAAAGCCGTTTGGAGAGCACTTTCATGATCCAGCTCAGACCCGGTGCCACGGTGAACACCACCAAGGTCAGTTTCCAGTTCAGCCACAGCAGATAGCCGACGAGTGCCAGCAGGGTAAAGCCATCGCGGCTGAGTCCCACCAAGGCCCCCACCAGTTGGCCTGCACCGTTTTGCACCTCATACACCACGGTATTGGACAGCGCACTGGCCGATTGACGGCTGAAGAGCGACAAATCGGCACGCAACAGCTGGGCAAACAAATCGTTGCGCAAACGTTCCATGCCATCGTTGGTGATCCGGGCCAAAGCGTATTGCGATACAAAATACGCTGTGCCGCGCACGGCAAACAGGCCGATGATCACCATGGGCACTGACCACAGAGGCAAGCCATTTTCGGAAAAACCTTTGTCCAGCAACGGCTGAAACAGGGCCGAAATCATGGGTTCGGTGAGTGCTCCGACCAAGGTGGCCAAAATGGCCATGGCCCAGACACCGCGTTGCGCGGCAAAGTACGGGGACAAGCGCATCAGCCGGGTGCGAATGTCGGTGGCTGGAGGGGCAACGGTTTGGGTGTTCATGTGCGCTGCCATTGTAAGCAGCCCGTCTTGACGTGGATTGACCAGTACTTCAGGGGACAGGGTAAGAGATGGTGCCCACCAATGGGCCGATTCCTCTGGTTTCAACAACGCAACAAGTCAAGTTGCCAACCAAAATGGACCTCTGTACGGTGTACGATCACGCCTTGGATTTTTGAACAATCTGCCACGGATCGACATGACCTTTTTTTCGCTGCGAATGAACCTGCTGGGCTGGCTGCTGAAGCTGGCGCTTTTGTGCGGTTTGTCAGGCCAGGCATGGGCCCAGTTCAGGGCCGAAGTCAGCGGAGTGGGCACGACCCAATTGCCTGTGGTGATTGCACCTTTCAAGGGTGAAGTGGCAGCGCCGCAAAAGCTGGCGGCCATCGTGCAGGCCGATCTGGAGCGCAGTGGTCTGTTCAAGGGGCTGCCCGCAGGCAACGCCCAGCTCGACGAAATGAGTCGCCCCGATTTTTCTCCCCTTCGACAGGTGTCGGCCGAAGCCTTGCTGGCCGGTTCGATGACCCGCCTGGCCGATGGGCGCTATGACATCCGCGCCAAACTCTGGGATGCCGTCAAGGGGCAAGAAAAAGCGGATTACCGCGACACGGTGGTGGTGGCCGACCTGCGTTTGGCCTCGCACCGCGTGGCCGACTGGGTGTACCAGCAACTCACAGGTCAGCCCGGCATCTTTGCCACCCGCATTGCCTACGTGACCAAAGCTGGGGGCCGCTATGCGCTGTGGATTGCCGACTCGGATGGCGAAGGTGCCAAATCCGCACTGAGCAGCCCTGAACCCATCATCTCTCCGGTTTGGTCGCCCAGCGGCAACCAATTGGCCTATGTGTCGTTTGAGTCGCGCAAACCTGTGGTGTATGTGCACGAATTGCTGACTGGCCAACGCCGTGCGGTGGCCAATTTCAAGGGCTCCAACAGCGCCCCGGCTTGGGCCCCTGATGGCAAATCGCTGGTGGCCACCCTCAGCCGCGATGGAGGCTCGCAGCTGTTTCGCATTGACCTGGCCGGGGGCGAACCCCGTCGCCTGACATCTGCGGGCAGCATCAACACCGAGCCTTCGTTCACGCCGGACGGCACAGCCTTGTATTTTGTGAGCGACCGTGGTGGCAGTCCCCAGATCTACCGCATGCCCGCGCAAGGAGGCCCAGCCGAGCGCGTGACCTTTGCCGGCAGCTACAACATTTCGCCTGCTGTTAGCCCCGATGGCCGGTGGCTGGCCTATGTGGCCCGCAACGGTGGGCAGTTCCGCGTTCAGTTGATGGATGTCAATTCGGGTCAGATCACCCCGATCAGCGACACCTCGGCCGATGAGCGCCCCAGTTTTGCGCCCAACAGCCGCATGGTGATGTATGCCACGCTGCAAGGGGGGCAAGAAGCCTTGATGACCACCACCCTGGATGGTCGCATCCGTGCCCGTTTGGCGGGGCAGGGCGGTGACATTCGCGAACCCCATTGGGGTCCTTTGCGCAAATGATTGTTTGTATTCTTTTTAAATGAGGTAGTTCATGTCCAAGAAAATCCTGGCTGGTTTGTTTTTTGCTGCTCTGTTGGCGGGTTGTGCATCGGGCGTCAAGCTGGACGACGTGCCGGTTGAAGACAAGTCCGCCACCTCGGCCGGTGGCGCATCTTCCCAGAGCATTGATCCCAATGCACAAAGTGGTGTCAGTGGCGTGATCGCCGAAAAATCGGGTTCCGGTATCGGCCCTGTGGGTGTCGCTCACACTGTGTATTTCGACTACGACAGTTATGTGGTGCGTGCCGAAGCCCGCCCCGTGATCGAAAACCATGCCAAATTCCTGCAAGCGAACAAGCAACGCAAGGCCAACCTCGAAGGTCACACCGACGAGCGTGGCGGCCGCGAATACAACCTGGCCTTGGGTCAAAAACGTGCCGAAGCCGTGCGCCAGGCCCTGACCTTGTTGGGTGTGTCCGACAGCCAGATCGAAGCTGTCAGCTACGGCAAGGAAAAGCCAGCAGCCACGGGCTCGACCGAAGTGGACTTCGCCAAAAACCGCCGCGTTGAAATTCGCTACTGATCCGCATGAGCACGCCATTCATCTGCACACGGGCGTTGTCCCGTCTGGGCGCTGCCCTGGCTTTGTGCGGCCTGTGCGGGGCGGCTCAGGCTGCGCTGTTTGAAGACGACGAAGCACGCCGCGCCATCTTGGAATTGCGCCAGCGATTGGAGCAAAGTCAAAACGCTGTCAAGGCCTTGTCTGAAGACAATGCCCAGTTGCGCCGCTCGTTGCTGGACTTTCAAAGCCAGCTCGACACCCTGAAAACCGACGTCTCGCAAAGTCGTGGTGCTCAAGAGCGCCTGGCCCGTGATGTGTCGGAGGTGCAGCTGCGTCAAAAGGACGTGCAAGCCGGTCTGGACGAGCGCTTGCGCAAGTTCGAGCCTGTGAAGGTGGCGGTGGATGGCCGTGAGTTCATGGCTGAACCTGCCGAAAAACGCGACTTTGACGCCGCGCTTGAGGTCTTTCGCAAGGGCGATTTCATTGCCGCACAGAGCTCTCTGGAGAGGTTTACCAAATCGTATTCGCAAAGCGGTTATCTCCCTTCAGCGTTGTTTTGGCTGGGCAATGCCCAGTACGCCAACAAAGCCTACAAGGACTCGATGGCCAACTTTGCGAAGATGCTGACAGTGGCTCCGGCGCACCCTCGTGCGCCTGAAGCGATGCTGGCGATCTCGAATGTGCAGATTGAACTCAAGGATCTCAAGGCGGCCCGCAAGACCCTGGACGAACTGGTCAAAGCCTATCCTTCCACCGAAACCGCAGCCACCGCCCGTGATCGTCTGGCGCGCTTGCGGTGAGTGAGGTCGGGCTGACGTGAGCACACTGTCGTCCCTGCAAGCCCAAAACCTGATGGTTTTGGGCTTTTCTTTTGTGCTGGCACTCTGTGCTGGGGTGCTGATCCAGCGCCGGCACTTTTGCACCATGGGGGCGCTCAGCGATCTGTTTTTGATGGGCGACAGCCTGCGGCTGCGCCAGTGGGCGCTGGCCGTCGCGGTGGCAGTGGCCGGTTTTGGCGGCATGGTTGCAGTGGGCTGGATCAGCCCGCTCAACACCATTTACGCCGCGCCACGTCTGAACTGGCTGTCCTTGCTGCTGGGCGGCAGCCTCTTTGGCGCAGGCATGGTGTTGGCTTCAGGCTGTGCGAGCAAGTCACTCAGCCGCCTGGGGGCAGGCAACCTCAAATCGCTGGTGGTGCTGATGGCCATGGGCATGGCGGCCTTGGCCAGCTTGCGCGGGCTGCTGGCGGTGGGTCGCGTGAGCTGGCTCGATCCGGTGAACCTGGCGTTGCCCAGCGGGTCGTTTTTGGGCCAGGCCCTGTCGGCCTTGACGGGTTGGGACTTGCCCCTGGCTTGCGGGGTCAGCGCTGCGGTGGTTTGCGCACTGTTGTTGATCTGGGTGTTTCAAGAGCCTCTCATGCGCCAGCGCCCGGCCATGCTGACGGGGTTGGGCATGGGTGCAGTGGTGGTGGCTTTGTGGTGGGTCAGCGGGGTGCTGGGTTTTGTGCCCGAACACCCGGAAACGCTGGAATCTGTGTTCCTGGCCACCGCCAGCGGGCGCATGGAGGCTTTGAGCCTGACCGCTCCGGTGGCCCAATGGTGGGACGCGCTGCTGTATTTCAGCGATGGCTCCAAGCGCATCACGCTGGGCATGGCCACGGCAGCGGGCATCTTGCTGGGCTCTTGGGGCAGTGCCCTGCAAGACGGCAGTTTTCGATGGGAAGGCTTTACCCAAACTTCTGATCTGGCCATGCACCTGCTGGGTGGCACCCTGATGGGCGTGGGCGGTGTCATGGCGATGGGCTGCACTTTTGGGCAAGGTTTGTCGGGGTTGTCCACCCTGAGCTGGGGCAGTGCGCTGGCGGTTTTGGGCATCTTGGCCGGGGCCCGTTTGGCGTTGGCCTGGCAAATGGCCCGCGCGGAGTCGATGGCATGAATTCCTTGAGCGTGTCGGAATGGGCCGATGAAGAAGAACGCCGCTTCGGGGGGCTCAAGCGCTTGTATGGCGTGACGGGGGCCGAGCGCATCCGGGCCGCGCACGTGGTGGTGGTGGGCATTGGGGGCGTGGGGTCATGGACTGCCGAGGCACTGGCGCGCAGTGGGGTGGCCCGCCTGACCCTGATCGACATGGACCACATTGCCCTGTCCAACATCAACCGTCAGATCCATGCCCTGAGCACCACTGCTGGGCAAGCCAAGATCGAGGCCATGCGTGAACGCATCGCGTTGATCCACCCGGGCTGCCAGGTTGATGTCGTGGATGATTTCGTCTCCCCTGAGAACTGGCCTGCATTGCTGCCCGCCCAGCCCGATGCGCTGGTCGACGCCTGTGACCAGGTCAAAGCCAAAGTGGCCATGGCGCAGTGGGCCTTTGAGCACAGGCTTGGTTTTGTCACCGTCGGCGCTGCGGGAGGCAAAAAACTGGCACACAAGGTGGATATTGAGGATTTGTCGCTCATCACGCACGACCCTTTGCTGTCCCAGTTGCGTTACCGTTTGCGCAAGCATCATGGCGCGCCGCGTGACGGCAAACGCATGGGGGTGCGCGGCGTGTTCAGCCGCGAAGCGGTGGCGCCGCCCGATGCGTCGTGTGCCATCGAAGGCGACGGCACGCTCAACTGCCACGGCTACGGCTCGGTGGTCAGTGTGACTGCCACATTCGGCATGTGCGCGGCTTCAGAAATTCTCAACTTTTTGGCTTCCTCACCCGGAAGGCCTCAAAAATGACGCTATAATTTGAGTCTTGCTGCAGTGCAAAGCGCCGCAGCATAGGGACCATAGCTCAGTTGGTAGAGCAGCGGACTTTTAATCCGTTTGTCGTGGGTTCGACCCCCGCTGGTCCCACCAAATTTGAAAGCACTTTGTATTCCGGTACAAAGTGCTTTTTTCATGGCCTGTGCCCAGCGGGCATTTTTGTTGGCGCCTTGATCGCCATCGTTTGCGAAAGAAATCTGCCATGTCAGCCCGACAGAACATCCAGAACGAATTGAAAAAAATGGTGCTTTGCGAGCCATGTTCGGGCATACAGCGCAACTGGCGTCGCGCACCTGGCCATGCCGAACTGGTGCAGGGCAGCAACCGCAAAGAGACCCGCGAAACCGGCTCCGTCACCATCACCCGCTACCGATGTGACCGCTGTGGCACCTCTTGGGAATATGAAAACAACAAGGCCGATCAACATGCAGGATGGTCGGTGGTGGGCGGCTGACCGTACAAAGCACGCCATCAAAAAACCGGGGCCCTTGACGGGACGCCCGGTTTTTTTATGCGGCCTTGATGGTCCTCAGGCCATGGCCTCGAGTTGCGCGCTCAGTTCCAGCCAGCGTTCTTCCAAGCTGGCCACCTCATCGGTCAGGGCTTTCAGACGGCGACCGGTTTCAGCGATCTCTGCCGGGGCCAGGGGCATGGTCAGCCGGTTTTCAAGTTCAGCTTTTTCTTTCTCGATGGCTGCCATCCGCTGTTCATTGCTCTCCAGCTCTTTTTTCAAAGGTCGGGTTTGCGCCGCCAGTTGCTGGCGGCGCTGCGCATCAAGTTTGCGCTGTTCACCGCTGCTGACGCCGGGCACTGCTGGGGTCGTGGCTGGGGCTTGGGTGACAACCACGGGCGGCGCGATGGCCGCTTCGGCCAGAGGTGCGCTGACCGCATCCCTGGCGGCATTTTTGGCCACCTCGCGCAGGCGTTTGGACTCTTCGAGCAGGTAGCGCTGGTAGTCGTCCAGATCGCCCTCAAACGGCTCGACCTTGCCCCGGCCCACCATCCAGAACTCGTCACACACGGCGCGCAGCAAGGCGCGGTCGTGGCTGACCAGCATCACGGTGCCTTCAAACTCGTTGAGCGCCATCGACAACGCCTCACGCGTGGCCAGGTCCAGGTGGTTGGTCGGCTCGTCCAGCAGCAGCAAATTAGGCCGTTGCCACACGATCATGGCCAGCACCAGGCGGGCTTTTTCGCCACCGCTCATGGAGCCCACGGGCTGCTTGACCATGTCACCCGAGAAATTGAAGGTGCCCAGGTAGTTGCGCAGGTCCTGCTCGCGGCTGGGTTCACCGCTCTGTGGACCCAGCTCCTTGGCCAGACGGATCATGTGCTCCAGCGGGTTGTCGCTCGGGTGCAGCACATCCAATTCTTGCTGCGCAAAGTAGCCGATGTTCAATCCCTTGCCCTCGGTCAGGGTGCCTGCCAACAGCGGCATGGTGCGGGCAATCGTCTTGACCAGGGTCGACTTGCCCTGACCGTTGGCCCCCAAAATACCGATGCGCTGGCCCGCCAGCACCGATTTGCTGACGCCATGCAAAATGGCTTTGGGCTCGTCGTCCACGATGTAACCAAAACTCGCCTCGCTGATGGCCAGCATCGGGTTGGGCAGGTTGTTGGGCTCCTTGAAGCCGAAGGTGAATTCGGCCTCGGCCAGCAATGGGGCCACTTTTTCCATGCGTTCGAGCGCCTTGACCCGGCTTTGCGCCTGCTTGGCCTTGCTGGCCTGGGCCTTGAAGCGGTTGATGAACTTTTGCAGGTGGGCGATCTTGTCTTGCTGTTTGGCAAATGATGCTTGTTGCAGCTCCATTTGCTGGGCGCGCAAGACTTCAAAGCCGCTGTAGTTGCTGCCGTAGCGGGTCAGTTTGGCGTGCTCGATGTGCAAAGTGACATCGGTCACCGCGTCCAGAAACTCGCGGTCGTGGCTGATCACGATCATGGTGCCGCTGTAGCGCTGCAACCAGGCTTCCAGCCAGACCAGCGCATCCAAATCCAGGTGGTTGGTCGGTTCGTCGAGCAGCAAAATATCAGAGGGGCACATCAGTGCCCGGGCCAGCTGCAAGCGCATGCGCCAACCGCCCGAAAAGCTGTTGACCGGGTTGTTCAGCTCATCAACGCGAAATCCCAGGCCCAAAATCAGGGCCTCGGCGCGGGGCAGGGCGTCGTGGTCACCTGCGTCGGCCAGGTCGGTGTAAACGTGTGCCATTTCCATGCCGTCGCCGCTGGCCTCAGCAGCCAGCAGACGTTGGCGCAACTCGGCCAGGCGGGTGTCGCCCTCCAACACAAATTCGCTGGCAGGCTGATCGGTCTCGGGCATATTTTGTGCCACTTGCGCCATGCGCCAGGCTTTGGGCATGTCGAAGTCGCCCCCGTCTTCGTGCAGTGTGCCGTTGAACAGCGCAAACAAGGTGGACTTGCCCGCTCCGTTGCGTCCGACCAGGCCGACTTTCTCGCCAGGGTTGAGTGTGGCCGAGGCCTGGTCCAGCAGCACTTTGGTGCCACGGCGCAGCGTGACATTTTTGAGGTTGATCATTGTTGTTTTTGTGGAGGCTGCGATCTTGCGGTGATGCAGCTCAGGAAACCATTCAGGAAATGAGATCGCGAGGGATCGCTACTCTCACAAGGAGGCCAGTGCCTGGCGGGTGACCAGCAGGACCTGGTCGTCGCCCGCACTGGTGTCCAGCCAGGCGACTTCAAGTTCGGGAAAGGCCGCGATGAAGTGTTCGACCTCATTGCCGATCTCCAGCACCAGCACCGCGTGTTCGCTCATGCGCGAAGGCGCATCCTTGAACAGTTGGCGCACAAAGTCCATGCCGTCCGCACCACCAGCCAGCGCCAGCCCAGGCTCGGCGCGGTATTCGGCGGGCAGCGCGTCCATGCTGGCTTGGCACACATAAGGCGGGTTGCACAAGATCAGGTCAAACGGCCCTGACAGGGCCGACAGGCCATCGCTGTGAATCAGTTGGACGCGTTCTTGCAGGTCGTGGCGTTCCACATTGATGGCAGCCACGGCCAAAGCGTCATCCGAAATATCAGCGCCCGACACCTGCACCTCGGGCCAGGCCAGCGCCGCCAGCACGGCCAGGCTGCCGTTGCCGGTGCACAGGTCCAGCACGCGGGTGGTCTGGTCAGACAGCCAGGCGTCGATCGTGCCGTCGGCTAGCACCTCGGCAATCAGGCTGCGCGGCACGATGGCCCGCTCGTCGATGTAAAACGACACGCCTTGCAACCAGGCTTCGCGGGTCAAATAGGCCGCGGGCTTGCGGGTGGCGATGCGATCTTCGATCAGCGCTTGCACTTGGGCTTGCTGCTCTGTTGTCACTGGCTGGTTGGCCACCTCGTCCAGGTCGGTGTCCAGCGGCAGGTCAAGACGCCACAGCACCAGCCAGACGGCTTCGTCAAAGGCGTTGAGGGTGCCGTGGCCAAAGGCCACGCCCGCTTGCGTCAGGCGCTCGGCCGATGCCGCGATCAGCGCCAAAAGATTCAGGGCGCTCATGCGGACAAGCCCAGGTTGAGTTCTTCCAGCGTG